>Ga0179593_1622832_pt1 | contig 32759 bp, 25 predicted proteins | sample CZODoug2_1_08_16_FD_185931 | JGI IMG/M metagenome (GOLD analysis project Ga0179593, IMG submission 185931) | Vadose zone soil fungal communities from Angelo Coast Range Reserve, California, USA - CZODoug2_1_08_16fungal (PacBio error correction) | ecosystem: Environmental > Terrestrial > Soil >...
TTCCTACCTTCAGCAAAGAAAGCGAATCTCGCGCTGGGAAACATTATGGACAAAGAAAACAAAGTACCCGACGAGAAACGCCTTAAGGAAGGAAGAGGGCAAAGAGAAAATGAACGATCAGAAGACATGAAGAACGAGCCCACCCGATAAGATGAAAAATCTCAAAGAGTAATCAAGAAAGATAAGAGGGGAAAGGCAGAAAATCGTCTTCGTGGGCGAAAATGGAAGGCAGAGGCGTTCGTGGAAAGGAAATGAAAAAGGTAGGGAAGGAGACCTGAGGAAACGGGACGCCCTCCCAATGAGAAGCGGGGGGAACAAAAGGGCAAGGTTTCAACTGGGGGGTCAAAGGGTATCACCCAAAAGGCTAAAAAATCAACAACTTTCCAAGGAATGATCATTTAGACACCCCAGCGTTAAGGCCATCATAAATGGGAGGCTTTTCCTGCTCGTCTGCGCTACGTTCGAAAGGAGAAAAGAGGGTAAAGGGGAATCAGGAGGAGGCAAGAAAATACACAGAAAAAAAAAAAGAAGACGAACTGGACACGTAACAGGGGACCGACCACACGGGGGGGCAAAACAGGAAAATGTCGGAGGTACAGAAAGGCAAGTGCTAATAGCCGGGGGAAACAACTGCTCCATGTGGACACAGCCACAGCAAAATGTCCAAAAAGAAGTGGTTCCCCGGGCGGAGGGGGAGATCAGGTCCAAAGGGGCCACGTCAATCACTTTAAGCAATGATCGTTTGGGAAAACGCTTAAGAGGAAACTGGCATCAAGAGCCTACGGGGAAAAGGACGAACAAGGGAGGCCAAGTCAAAAAAGTAAAAAGGCTTAGGCCATCATGACTTCTCGGGAGGGGAGCTCAGGCCGTAGGTTATCGGGGGTGAGGGGCTTTCCGAGGTCGTCTTATGCAAAAGAGGAAGAAGGAATGTAAAAGAAAGGGTGTAAAGAAAGAGGAGCGCGCTTCCAAAATCGGAACGAAGGGGGGGAGGGGGGTACCCGAATGCAAAGAGTGGGGAAGCGATGACGTGGGCCCTCCTGAGAGGAACGCTATGAGACAAGGTTCGCGCGGAACAGGCGGCCGGACCTGACCTTCTGGACAGAGCGTGGAATCAGGGGAACTAGCTGTATGGGGGCACTCATACCTGGGACATTCAATCTCGTGGGCACAATTCGGCTCCTAAACTCACACAGGGTACTGGGCTCAACTTGAGGAAGGAAGTTAGATAAAACAGGTAACCTGAGACACAGTCTAACGGTGGAGGAAGGAGTGGGTTGGCGGAGGAACGGAGCTTCGATAAAAAAACTTCTAGATTAACTTTCTCTAAAGATCCTCATCGGGAATTCTCAAGGGCAAGGGCATAGTACGAGAGCAAGGATCGTCGGGTCATAGGAGACGCCCCCACGCCAGCTTACAGAAGGACCAGACCTGACAAGGGAATCGGATGAAGGCTGCATGAATAGGATGAGACACTCCTGCTACGACCAGGAAAAGAGGTCCGGGAGGGGGACCGGAGGAAGGCATCAAAACGAATCAACTGACGCAGGGACCGGAAGGCTCAGGCCAGCAATTCGGGGGGTCGGAGGCAGCTAAGTGTCGGCCTGAAAGCTCTTGACAGGCGCACTGAGGGGACCAACAACTGCGTCCTGGCCCGGAAAGCTAAAAGGAGAATTATGGAAAAAAGGGGAGGAAATAGGGCGTTGGCAAAATGCCCTTCACAGGCCAGGGGTTCTCCGTAAAATGATAATCAAGGAAGGGAAGAGTCAAGAAATCTGCTCAGACTGCGGACAAGAGGCACAACCACGGCGAAAGCTAGAGGGCGACGAGATACAAAATGCTGAACGTTCCAGGAGGTCCATCCATCCAACAAGCATGGTGAGTGGCGAGGGGGAGAAAAAGTGGGGGGATAAACCCAGCTTAAGGGACAGGGGAGGGGGCGCCATGTCCTAAAGGAAACGAAAAGAACCCATAAAACCCCATCTCTAACAAACAACTGTAGGAAGAGGTGGGAGACGCCGCAGGACATTACAAGAGGGCCGAAGGAGAAAGTGTGGCGCGTGTGAAGCCCCACAGTTAGCAACGGACTGGGGGTTGAACATCAAACATCCTTCATCTGCGAATGGGGGAGTCGAAAACAAGCGGAACAGTCAAAAAGAGTTGTTAGAGAATCAATTAGCCAACAAGTAGGCAAGACGGCGCGGGGCGCAGCAGAAGCCGACTAGAAATTCCATGCTGAGGAGAAACGAAGGACAATGCAATCCAGGGAGCGGGGAGAAATGCCACCCACCTAATCAACAGGGCTCGTTATGCGGGAAGGATTCCTACGGGGGGGGGGCAGCCGCGACTCCTTTAATAGATTAGGAGAATTAGTTACGGGAAACGCCCCGAGGAGTTGCAGGAACTAGGGGGGAAAAAAGGGAAGAAATCGATTATGATGTCAATACTGCCTTGCCGGAAAAGACGGCACCAAGACATGAAAGCGCACACGAAGAAGTCATGCAGCGACCAGAGAGGCGAGAAGCACATATTTAAGCAGGGGCTTTATTTAGAGCGGGGCTTACCTAGGTTGATAAAACAACGTTTCTCAGTAACAGTGCGCCGAGGAACAAAAGAGGATGACCAACATAGGGAAGAAAAAGGTGGCTCGGGCCGGGGATGAAACCAAGCTTCTGAGAGGAAAAACACCCGAGGCCCCAACTGGAGACTGAAGGAAAAGGTGAGGTTTAAGGGACAAAGCCCGTCCCTGATCACGCAGTTGCTTTCCATCCCTTGGGAGGAGTTCGACCACAGTAAAAAAAAAAGCTTTCAGAGGAGAGGGAGATGGGAAAAAGGAAGAAACAGTGACCAAGCAACGACTGTAGGGGGTCAAAAGGCCGAAGGATGCACGACCGGAGACATGTACAAGAGAGCCCACAAGAGCCTAAATGACGGACGTGAGATGCATACGAGGACATAGTGAAGGAAGGACTTCCGGCGATCGAAGGCCAGCAAGACAGGATACGGAAAAAGACTAAGGAGGAAAGCAAGTCCAGACCTAAAAGAACCGGCCTGGTGACGATGACTCCACGATGCCAAAAGGCATCAGGATTTAGGTAGACAAACTGAAAGGAAAAACGATTTACACGCGGAGGAGAGCTGGCCGGGGAGACACCGAAGATGAGTACATGGAAGGAAAGGGGGGCTTCTTACCCCCGTCAGGCCACTTATTCCCCCTCCAAAAGGGACCCAAGTTATTTGGCGCGCAGGGGCACATGGACCATTGGTCGTGGGTTTCACCTGAGTTTCCCACTTCTGAAAAGAAGGTAAACGGTGCCGACACAAAGGGAGACATTACGTTCTGTAGGGGTGGAGGAATTGATAGGAATGGTCGAGGCGTGTATCGTTCGAAGTTGGTCATTCCCGCCAGGGTCAAAAGGACAACCTAATGGCCGCTTGAAAAACAGCTGGAGCAAGGGGGTGGGAAGATTATCAGGAGGACGTTCTATAGGATAGGAAGAAACGTACGATTCGGCTTGGGAGAAACAAGGGGGGGGGATCTTAAAAAAATAAAGGGAAGGAAGGTTGCACCGGCGCTCACAGGTAGTAGGAAGGACCGTACCTAGTGCAAGAAAAAATGGGCACAGAGAAGGGGCGAAGGGGCAGAATGAGCCAACTACCAGGGTAGGAAAGTGGAAAAAAAACGAACACGAAGGGCGGCCAAACCGTGAAGACGACTGGGAGAAAGAAAAGGACGGAGGGACCGAAGGAGGGGGAGGAGAACGGGGATCGGCGGCGAGGATCGGTCTGAGCGAAGGCAGTGGAAGTGAAAAATCGGGTACGGGACGCTAGAAGGTCGAGGGTCGTGTAAGACAAACGGCCTGCCAAAGCGCGCTGATGCATGGTGAAGGGTCTGTTACACTCTCTCAACAAAAAAAGGATGCAAAAAAAAGAAGGGTCAAGCCCGCTAAGAGAGGAAGAGGCAAGACATTGCACAAAAATAAAAGAACAATTCGCCGGACAGGAAAGAACGGGAAATGAGACGAGCATCGTCACCTCAGCGCAACCAATGAAAAGATTCCCTTGTTGAGATACCACCCTGTTCTCGATCCAGGCAGAACACTGCAGAAATGAAAGAAAGAAACCGGACTCACCCCGTGTAAAAAGGTCTCGCAGAAAAAGCCGTCGGAGTTCGTGTCAAATGGGGGTTCATGGGAAACTGAGGGAAGCGCCGTCGACGGACCTCTAGGGACGGTCTGTACACCCAGGGCAACGGGAACGGGGGCACGGTAACTTCACCGACTAAAGAGCCACTGGGGAAAGCCTAGGAAAAGGTAGATAAAGAAGTCAGGAAAACAGCGGTTACTAAGGAAGAAGAAAAATCCTTTCAAGGGAAACTGGAAAAAAATCGTCGCTCAGGAAAAGTGGTAACAATCTTACAAAGATACGGGACCACTTAGAAAAAGGAAAAAAAAAAACCGATATTAGACCACCAAAACTGCAGATGATGGAGCGGCAACCTGACGGCTGGTCGCGTGGAATCGAACAAAACCCATACAAAACAGCAACGGTTCCCAGAAAAGAAAGGAAAGGTCGGGGATTCGAAAGGGCGTGACTCTGGCTGTCCCAAAGGGAGCGTAATTGTGACGCCGCGGTAGGCAGTCAACGCCTGAGCGGGTCACCTACGGCTGAACCTGGCGAAAGAACCAAAGTCGGTCGCCTGAGTTAAACAGAAGTGGGCTCTGGAAGGAGGTCGTGTCGCTCAAGGAAAGGATTTCCGGTCTATGGAAAACTACTCGGGGTAAGCTCTAAGAAGAGAACGACAAGGGTGGTGATCGTTTCAACGCTGTAGGAATTCATCGGGAGGGCGTTCGGAAGAGGAGTTGGACTCTTGGGGGCAAGAGCAGCGGGAAAAAAAAGGGGGGACCAGTCTGTCTGACCTACGTAAAGGTGTCATTATGAGTCATCGAACTTATCCGGATGGCATCTGTTGCACCTGCTCATCCGGCTTTGGACCGGACGCCACAGTGACTTGAAGGTAGGAGGGACAGGATTAACTAGAAACTCAAACCAGGGGGCTTCCGGACCAAAGAAAGTGGCGGGGGCCTCATAGTATTTAGGGAATATCGGCGATCGTGGAAGCGGGAGGACGTGAGAAACATAAAAAGAGGCGGTATCAATGGAGGGTGCCAGGCTTAAAGTTAAAGGCAGGCAATTACATGAACCACCGAGTCATCTGGCAGCGGCCTGTTCTACAAATATTGAGTTCATGTGCCGCGATGCCTCTCCGCGGGAAAACCGACTGGAACATCCCATGGACGTGAAAGGGGTAGGGAGCATGGAACGTCAAAGAAAGATGCATACGCAGCGGAGCTTGAAGAGAGGGCGCCATAAATTTCGGGGAAAATGTCGTAAATGGTCGAAGTCATCCTGAAGAAACGGACACCGAGACCGTACGAGGAACGGGGGCGGAAAGGGGTGGAATCCCTTCCCCTGACTGGCGTGCGTCCCAAGACAGCGGCCTGATCGCGCTGTCACTCATCGAGAGTCTGCGGACGTTCGGACTTCGAAACGGGGGAGAATAAGGGGAGGTCAAAAATGAAAGAGGGGCGACAGAAAGACGTAACGGGCCTCTGCAGTCAAAGAAGCACCCGAAGAAAAGGGCACAAAGTGAATCGGAGAAAGGGGGGGGGGGGCTTAAGCGCTCGCTCCTATGGGATTGCTGGTATAACTGTTCCTGCGTCTGAAGAAAACACTCCTCAAAAACAACAAGATAAAAGAGATTGTAGAGAAAGATGACATGGGTAGATCAATCGAGGCGCCGAAGGAGGTAAGAACTCTGTCCGCCAGAAGGGGGGGGTTGAAACAGAAACCAGGTCGCGGGGAGGACAAACCAATCGTCGTCCCCGTTCAGCAATTCCTTGGTAGTTACGTAAGAAAAAAGGCAGGAAAGGGAGTTAAAGCCGACGGGAAAGAGAGGAGGAAGCGCAGCAGGGAGGAATACGGGATAGCTATCCGGGGAAGGACGGGCATGCAAACGAAGGGAAGCGGAAGGTAAGTAAAACCAAGATGTAGTGACGGTTCCTCCACCGTTCGAGAAAGTGGGCAGTGGAAGGAAGAAGTTGAGGCCGCCGCCGCCTGGAATAGAGGAAAGGAAAATGTAAAGAAAACCCGAAGAGTGTCAGTCGATGCAGGGAAGCTCTTCGACCGTCTGCTAGATCAGGGGGAGGGACGTGCTCGGCCGTCTCTGAGGGAAATCACATGTGGCAGGAAAAACCGAAAAGAGGCTAACCGGGGGGGGGGGGGAGGAAAAGATCCAAAAAAACTAAAGAAGAGCGATCATGTGGGAGAATGTCCTTGACACAAAGCAGGATAAAGGATGCCATGCCGAAATCCTAGATGGATAGATGCCACTGAAACGGAGCAAAAAGGCGGAAGAAAAGGAAGGGGAGGTCGCGGTCATCGAAGCGAACCGATCGACCTTTTCAGACCCACCCCTCAGTCCGAACAGGGAGAAGGTAAGAACATGGCGGATTTGTGAGTTGATCGTCGAACGTCACAAGAATTGGCGGGCGGCCTCTTTTAGGAGGGACCGGCCAGCGCTCCCACATTCCGAGGGGGAGGCAGTCGAGCAGGTTCACCATTACCAGCAGGCTCAGAATACCCCGATCTAAAGAACGGCAGAAGGAAGCGAAACATGTAGACAGTGCCGGGAACTAGGCACGAAGGACAGGCGGCACATCCACCGCAATGAGACAGAAATATCGAAGGTGACAAAAAAATTCCCGAGTGTACAGACGACTGCAACCAAAGCTGTCGCTGTACTGGAAATGGCGCAGGCGGCGGGTAACAGTCTGATCAAAGGGTTTCAGCAAACCAACAGAGCAAAGGGGTAAGTCAACCGCTCGACCCAAACTCAGAAGAAGAAAACGGGGAGAGACTGTGGTGTCACAGGTAACCCGCATGCGTCGAGGTTGGAGCCTTAGCAAGGGGGGACGGCTTGAAAGGGGAAAAGGGGGGAAGGGTGCACCGAGCAAGTACAAAAAAAGTCGGACAACCCGAATAACAGGGGGGACGGGGAGCAGAAAACTGATACCCGGGGGAGATTACCACGACCGGAATGGATACGTAGGAATTGGAAGGCGTAGGGCGTGGGGGCACAGGGTAGAGTAGGAAAAGGAGGGACTCCGTCCCAACTTAAGAAAGTACAAGAAGGGGGGCCACACACATTACACAGGCGTTTGGTCCGGGCGCTTGGCGACTCTGGATACGAATTCGTCTTTTACAAGCTTGGAGAAGGTTGAAAAATCTCCCGTCGTAATGCCTCCGCGTAAAGAAAACCAAATAGCCTTAACCATAGCACCTAAGCCGTTAGAGATCTTAGTAGACGGAACGGCCGTACAAGATCTGGGGTGAAGGGCGAACAGGGGTGAGGGGACAGCAGTGACGGGAGGGGGGCACCCCTCCGGAGAGACAGGATGGATTCGAGAAGGAAAACTTGCCCTGCTGGTCCAGCAGAAAAGGGGGCACGCACGAGACAGGAAAAACACGACCAGGTTTGGCCGAAACGCGCGCCAAGGCAGGGAAGTTGAAAGGGACAGAGATGGCCTCTTGCCGATGGGATGAGGGCCGCGTTGAGATCTCGGAGGGTGGATCGGGAGAAAAACCGGGGCGTATCAAAGTGCGTGACGAGCGAATCGGTACGGAACGTTCGGTACCAGGGACTGATTGGTCTAAGGGCCGGTCTTGAAACAAAATGGCGGGGCGCAGGAGACTTCTCTGAAAACAAAAAGAAAAGGAAGGAACAAAAAAAAGCGCTAAAAAGAGGCCGATGACCCTCCCAAATCCTGAAGAAGCGTTCAGGAATGAAATCAGAAACTCGCACATAACGATACAGATGAAAGCCAAATCCAACGAGATCCATCACGAAGGGTCACCCTATAGAAAAGGGGAGTCCCCGCAAAATCCAAGTCGCCAAGCGAGGAAAAGGCGGCTCGTTGACTGGCCAGGAAAAAAAATCTTACTGGTCTGAAAAAAGAGAAAACTGCAGCAGAGACTGGAAAGGCTCGCTGTCCCAGCGTCCGGTAACAAAAAAGATTGAGCGCCAAAGGGCTCTAAAAGAGGTCAACCTGCCCTCATAAAGCCTGATCAAAACGAGAACAACACGCGGATACTGAGGGGGTCAGGGGCCGCTTTAAAAGGAAGAACGAGGGTCAGCGGGAAAAGGACTCATGAAAGGGGGGAGGACGACAAGACAGCTTCCACTACAAGGCATCTTCCGGGTAAACCACAGATAAGCCAAGTATCAGGTACCGGGGAGAATGGAAAACACCGTAGCGAAAGCTCCATTTTGCACACAGCCGGGCTTTCAAGGTAAAAATTACCTTGCGTCGTTGGATGCTAAAAAACGTTTTAGTAGAAAGTGGACGCTCTGTTGAAAACACGGTGAAGGGCTTGTGAACTCTTGACGGGCGCCTTGGCTATCTCGATCAAATGGACCCTCTCGGACCAGGAAGATGGGTAACTTCGTAGCATGAAGGGCGTAAATCATGAGGTGGGGGAAGGGGATCAGTGTAGTGCTGCCGCGGAGGATCTGCTCAATCAACGGATCGACGAGGTTTGTTCAAAGAAAAAGAAGCCCGATCGGAGAAAGACTATGGAAAAGCCCGCGTTAAAATGCGCTGAGGTGGTTAAAATGAGCTCTTCGGGCTACACTAGAGACATACTATATGGCCTAGCTCGAGGATGGCAGACCCTGAACCTGGGGGGAAATTTGGGTTGCTGCAACTCGAAGAGGCAAGATAATAGGGCAAAAACCGCAGTCTTTCCCAACTGAGAGCGGACGAGCGTCATCACAATCAAGGCTTACCCACTGGAAGGATCGGAAAAGGAGGGTGTGCGTAAAGATGCCCGGACGGAAGCGTCGCGCGGCGTGGAAAAAAGAAAACGTCGGAAGGCCAGGCTTACAGTGGGGCTTCAAATGGCTAGAAACATGAAAAATGGTCAGAAAAGCCCAAGAGGTGAATCCCGGCGACTGCTATGGCGTGCAAAAATAAGGCCTGCTTGGCCCGGCCCATGTAGTGCAATTCCCACACACGTTCTTACGATCAAAAAGAAAGAGAAAGCGGGAACGGGGGCAACGGCCGAGGCCTAACCAAATTTCACCTGCGTGGTGTGGAACAGGGCGTCACAAGTTCTCAAAAATGAAAGGACTGGGTTCATCCTGCCGGGCCCACACGCGAAGCATGATTCAAACACAACAATACATCGAGGGGTAAATTCCCTTTCACCCCATAAAGAGGGGTGCGGCCTCAAGAGCGCCGCCGCCCTTTCTACGAGGCAGGCTGGTTGGGGTCTCCGGGGGAAGGGTCACGGACCTGAGAAATAAGGGATTCAGAAACGGAGCCCCTGCTAGGTGGGAAGAAAGGGGGGGCTGTCCATCCCCGGCTAAGGAGAAAAAAGAAGAAACCCACTCTTATTGACTGATAATCTCGGGACATACTCTATGCAAACAGGGAAAAACGGGTGCGTTCGCATCAATTCCTGGCAAAACAAACAGGGAAGAAGAGAGGGGAGCAGGAAAAAGACAAGAAAGGCCAGCGCGTCGAGAAGGGTAAGCCCTTGGGAAAGGTGGGGGGTTGAACAACAGACGCGGGGACAGGCTCGGAACAGATAGTGTCAACAGACCGGTAAAAAATATCTAAGTGAGAAGAAGGTCCGACGATGAGTAAAAGCGATCAGGAAACTGAGGACCGGAAAACGATAAAGGAAAGAGGTGGGAAAAAGCCGAGGGGATGAGCCCCGTCGCCTTGCTTGGCAGACAGCAAAGTCCGCACGTTAGACGCCGCAAGATATGATGAAGCCGAATTGTGAACGACCAGTGGTTCCGAAAAAAAAATCGTCGTGACCGGAAATGACAAAGCAAACTTAAATGAGATTAGTGTTCATCAAAACAAAGGGGATACAACACTGAAAACATCAGCAGTCAAGCAAAGACGGAGAAGAAAGGAAGGGGAAAACAGACTGCGATAGAGGGACGGGACGCACGGTGCGGGCGGAGGACGCCGCTCAGATCCTGGAACGGGAAAAAGGGCCATGCTCTAAAACTCGATAGACTGCCGAAGCGTCAAGCAGAGGAAGGAAAAACGACGCCGAAGGGGAAAAAGTGCTCGCCGGCAAACGCCGAAAAAGTGGTTAGCCGTCCTGATTCGTCAGTGAAGGGCCTCCTTGTTGAGCGGGCCCCTTCCAGAGCAGGAGCATGGAAAAACAAAGGACCAGAAGCCAGCACTATTGAAAGCTTCAAAGGACCGCGGGGGAACAAAATCGACCTCACGAGCTGTAAGAGGCGGCCCCCTGCACGTGAAAATCGATAGCCCGACCATCGGACGAAAAGGGAGGCGAAAGGGAAGTGAACCGGAGTTAAGAGCCACGATCAAAACTGGCACGAGGGCAGAGAACTCATAGGCAGTGAAAGTAAGTCAAGCGGGGGAATGCTCTGCCGTGCGGACCCATCTGCAGCACGTCTGAGTCGGTAAATCGTAGGTGAAACGCTCGTAGAACAAGGGACATATAGCGGTCACGAAGAAAATCTACAATGCTTTAAACGGCTTGCTACCCCACTTACCAGGAATATGCCAAAGTGATGTGTATGGTCAAAAAAGGTGCGTCCGTTAGGTGCCAAATGGGAGGGGGAGCGTTGGGGGCGGAGGTAACTTGCCACTTCCTACTATTCTTGGCTGGGAGAAAGCTGTGTGGAGGCAGGAAGAGGGAGGAGGGTATCGAAGTTCCGTTCCTTCGGTGAATTTACAGCTAGAACACAAGGGGCGAAAAATTAGAACTGAGCACCTTGAACGACCTTAGTTATCGTGCGGTCGGAGAGAAAGATCAAGCGAGGACATTGACCGCGCTGAAAACCGCATAGGGGAAGGTAACCGTTGACCGGGAACACCGGCTCCAATCGGAAGTCTTAATGGCAGAGCAGATAAATTGTGCATAACGCAGGAAGACGGGCAGATTGGACTACGCCGCCGGACCAAGTCTGAGGGAAAATGATCTTTCGCCGTGGAGGTCGACAGGTGGGATAAAACCTATGGGGGATATGGGTCACAATAACAAAACAGCAACAACAAAAAATAAAAGAAATCATCGCAGAACTCTCGGTCTTTCATCCAGGGCCTGACGGAAACCCGGCCTTGAATCGCACAGGTTGGGACCAACAACCAAACGAAGGAGAAATGTTAAACGAAGATGTGTAAAAACAGATAATCAACAGGAGATCACAAGGCCCGTGGGACCGACATCCCTGGAAAGGAAGAGAAGGCGCTAGAAACTCAGGCCAGACTCAATCCTAACGTCGATGATCTCAAGCATCAACGCAAGAAAATACGAAGCAGGCAGTCGCCACTACAGGAGGTTCTTCAAGTCGCGGAGACGGACGACGGCGTTCGGGAATTTCAAAGAAGGGTGGAACACTTAAGACCTGAAAGAAAAAAAGAGGTCCACGAAGGGGTTTCCCGGTGACCGTAAACTCACTACCTATCTGAGACCGGCGGGTGACGAAGACCGGCAGGACACCTTGTACTCCACATCAAAAACATGAAACCGTAGGGTTCGAAAGCACCAAGCCCTAGCGTTTACTGCCCGTACAAGAGAGGCGTATGGGAAAGGGTCTATCTTGAGAACGTCGAGATGGTCAAGGAAATCAAGACACGAAGTGCTTGGGGCTCCTCAAGGGCGACAGCTTCTCACGTACTCTACCGATTCACATGTCTAAGATAGCACGCAACGACGCAAGGAAGCAGGGGCTGCAACGCCGGAACAAACTTTCCATATCGACCCCCCCGCCGCCGACAGGAGTCCCCTGGGAAGAAAAATTGGATCTCTGCCAAAAAAAACGGGGTAAAGGGGAAGATCTCCTTGGAGTAATGGGATTCGAGCTGTGACCTGTGCTCAATGGCGAGCGACGTCAATCAGCGTCGACCTTAAACAGGGAGCTGGGAATAGGGGGTACAGGTGTGAACCAGGCGGTTTCGTCTGGCGCTCGTCCGGTCTATCGGTGTAAGGGGGGGGAACTCCGTGGTTATCTGGAACTCCGCTACGGAAGAGGACTACGAGGCGGGAAAATTGTGACATCAAGATCGAGTTCATCAGAAATGGGCGGCAGATGATACGCGAAAGGGTACTGGACCTGCGGGGGGGACCCTACCTGTGCATCTGGACGGTGAAAGAAACGCTTAACTGGCATGCTTGGGCAATTCAGCCACTAACGGGATAAGGCGAAACCGCCGCCACACGATGGCCGGGACTGATCAGGAGGGATGTCACCTCAAGATGAAGGTGTCGGCTCCGGCGGCAGGGGTGTAAAGAATCTACGGGGCTCTTACTACCGTTCATAGGAGGTGTCCACTGGGTCGTGCCAACGTAAAGACATTCAAGGGGGGCGTGATAAGGCATCGCCAAGAGGGGTCAGGAGAGAGTGATCAAGCACTACAAATATTTAGGTGAGCTTTATTGCAAACGTGCTGTCCTGAGGCGCCAGGCATGATGTTCAGAGAAAGATTACACGGCCGATCTACTCAGCTCGAGCAGTGCTCGTCCTACCATCAGTCGGGGGGGCGCGTGGCGGCCCATGGGGGGCATGAAGTAAATAGGACAGCGGCTGACAGGACGTGGAGAAAAGCCACAAAAACGGGTTAAAAAACATCGGCGGGGGAACTCCCTTAGCTTCCTGATTCCTTACGCGGCCTTTCAAGGGCATGGTGAGAAGGGGGGGGGCGGCCATGGAAGGACTGTCCTGCAGACGCTGGCTCTACGAATACAGCAAAGTGCGGGGGACGCCTCCATAAGGGAGTAGTCCTCTTTACAGCGAAAACGGGGATGTCGCTGGTCTACGCGTGCAGTGCGCCATCCAACATCTCGCTCACAGGGAGGAGGAAGAGCGCCGCAGAGAACCCAAGGCGCGCGAAAAAAAGCACCACTTAATGTGGTGACAAACTGCAAGCGGCGACGGGGGATTTTACCAACGCGGACGGCTTGGAAGCGGGGTTCAAGCAATGCAGTGACGAAAAGGAAAAAACGCGAAAATCGCCCGGACGAGGAAGGCGAAAGCATCATGCAGGGAGTTAAAGGCCACCGATCCATTGAACAAGGGGCCAGGGGTTATTCGGGGTAATAGGCGTTTCGGAAACGGCGTTGCGCCCGACGAAGGGAGATTAGGAGCTTGGGAAGCCTCCCCAGAACATTTTCAGGGGAGGAAATCGCTCGCCGCTGCGTAGATCAAAGGTGGGGGTGAGGGGGCCGCGGCCCACTAAAGGCCGGGCTCCCTAAAAACCGAGCATCAAACGGGGACCCGAAGCGAAAATTTGTGGCCGATCGTCGCCTCGGGGCGGAAAGCGGCAGCGGAATGACGGACGCAGAAAAAAACCTAGGGAATAAAAGGAGGGTTTAGAAGATGAACTCTTCGATGGAAACATATGCAGAAAAGCTCCGGGAGAAATTGTTAGACGCCCAACCGCTTTCGGCCATCCCTTGTGCTGGGGACTGCGGCCGGGGGGTCAGGAGAATTGCCCAATGACGCATCTCCAGATAATCAAAATGTGGAACCGCCTCGCCGACAACGCTTACTCTAGCGTACGAGCAAGGGAAACGGTCCACACCTACGCCTGCACTAGGTAGTGAAGCTAAAGAAAGCAAAAGAGTGCCCGAGGGGCTGGAACGCGGGAAAAAGGAGTAAAAGCACGGATCTTGAGCATATACGAACGGGCACAAACTCAAAAACCCGGGTTACTTAGGCGCGCAAGAAGACCAGCCTTTCAGCACGGAGGTGAGAGAACTGCAGGTGAGAAAAAGGCTATCGCCAGAGAAGATCCCGGTTAGGAGTAGGCGCGAAGAGACCCAAACAGTTCTCAGGAGGCTGGTATGGGACCGGGCGGCGCGGGGCACAGGATGAAGTAGGGGGTGGTTAATTCTAGGGAAGGAACTCAAAATCGGAAGAGACTGCACGTGAAAAACGGGTCGCAACTTAGGTTCTGAAATGCCGGTCGATGGGGGGAAAGGCTAATGTGGGGATGAAGTCTAATGATGGCGCTCGCCTTGAAAACGGACTAAAAAAGGGGTGGGAGCATGACGAAATAGGGCGGACCAATTTGGTGCTGAATCATGGCGACGAAGTTTGACCTCGGGGTGCACCCCGACGCGGCGAGTCGGACGGACCTGCCGGAGATCGTGGTAAAAAGCAGGAATGAAGAAAGCACGCGCCGAGGCCGTGAAACGAGATCCTCCACCTACGCACGATAGCATTCTGATGGAAGCTCTTAAACGGGGGGGTGTCGGGAAAAGGACTGGATCATTCGGGTGGAACCCTCTGTAAGACGTGTCACTCAAAGGAGGGGTCCGGAGTTAAATCGTCCGGAAAACTCATAAAATCGAATGTGGCAATTGAAGATAAACAAAAAAAAGGAAAAGAGAGAAGATGGCTCGAAAAATGAAAGCTAGCCGGGGTTACCCTCACAAATCAGTCCCTGTACCTGAAGGCTACCGTCCGGACTCGAGGCCTCGGAAGAGCGGCGATGCCGAGAATAAAGGGGGAGTCTTGGCCGCTAGACACTTCGACCGAAAGAAACGCGCATATAAAATAACACTAGGCCATCTCCACACGATCAAGGCGGCGGAAATCGGCGCGTCGGGTTCAGGATTTCCATCAGGAATACCTGGGAGAACGAGGCGACGGGAGCTTCGACAACGGTCCTTGATCAGGGCTTAACCACGACCTATCCCCCAGGGGTAGAAAAGCAACCAGCACTGGAAGGTCGCTGATCATAGCAAGCCGAGTTACGCAAAGAAGCCGACGGGGAACGGCGTTCCAGGTTGGTGAGAAAAACTCTTAAAAGCTGTTCAAGGAAGAAGGCGTACGAGACCCGGCAAAAAGCCTGAACTTCCAACCACAAACCGCCCTACAACCGAACCAAGTGAAAGTCGCGGCCCTGACGAAAACAGTTTGGATGACCCAATCAAAGAAATGCCACGCCAGAGTCCATACCCTCCTCTTCCAGGGCCTCGGTGGGAAACGACCGGGTCAGCACTGAAGAAAAAAAAAAAACCTCACTGTGAGAGGGGCTGTGAAAAGCAACGGTCCTGGCGAAGGGCCCGGTCGGCTTCATCCCCCTGAAGGCTTGCATACCGAAGGGAATACCTGAGGCGCCCAAGCTGAGGGTGCCGACATCGGCCAGTGAGGTTAAGGAGGATCTGGATGAGGTCCCGGTCAGGAGGAACATCGTGATGTCAACTCTGGGGGACGCAGTTCCAGGCTCAGCGGGGACTCGTGTAGAGATAAGAGAGATTTCGGGCAGGCGATGTGAGGGGGTACCGCCGGCGTACGCTATGGACTGCCTGAAGGTCAAAATCAGCCGGAAGACCGAGCGACTAATGTCAGGGGGGACCAGGCCTGTGCGAACTGCGGAGCTCGGGCAGCCAAATTATGGACTCAACTACTTGATTGAAGGAAGTCTTCATCAACAGCACCATTCGCCTTCGCATGGACCTCTCGTAGTCTCGAGCATAAGGCGCTTCAGAGGACAACGTGTCGCGTGACGGGGGGAAGAAACGTCTGGAAGATCAGAGTCTAAGGCGTCGGGAAAGGGGGACGGGGACTGCATCTGGCCCCGAGCGCCGCGAACATCACCAGCAAAATATTTTGATCATTCCAGGGGTTAGTCTCCAGAAGGCGGGGCGACGGAGGTCGCAATCCAAGCCGGTTCCTACCCATCAAAGCGTGAACCTGGTTCAGGGGGCAAGAAAATTCGGCGGGGGCTGTCACATTCTTCAATCATATGAGCGGACCGCTGAGCCTGGCCCACACGCTAAGCGGTATCCTCATAACGCGGTGTAACCATGATACAATCAAAGGCTACCGGATCGGGCGCCGGGTCCGGCCGATCGGGTTTCTGCCTTTCAAAGGAGTGGTCGATGATGGCGATCGGCGCCGCCTCCTCCTGGGGCGTGAGCGCTGAACAGGAACTTACAAGCTGAGAAAAGGGACGCTGCTCATCCAAAGGACGCGCGCCAGGGGGAACAAAACGCATGTGGTCAAAAGAGGCCGCCTCTAAGTGGCCGTGTGAACTGAGCATCCACCCATAACAAAAAAAACAAAGGGGGGTATTAAAATGGCAGGTCTCAACAGTGCTACCAGCAAAAGTAAAATACCCACTGTATCAAACTTGTTGGGTACCTCGAATTATGATGTTACAGAACTGTAATCATTTGGAGAAGGTGCAGCCAGAGCCCCCATTACCAAAAGTCAGACTGCACGTTTCTTCCGAAAATCGGACCGCCTGCGACTCTAGAATTGAGCCGCGCAGCAGCTTAAGGACCCAGGAGACTGAAGGGAAAATCGGGGATGTTGAAAAGCCTGAAAATGTCGTGTGGCAGGGCCGACGGGGAAGGACGTGTAGCCGCCCGCCCGCGGAAGGGGAAGAAGATTAGAACCCGCTATATTGAGGAAAGAATTGCAATAACGATCTATCATCAGGTTGGAGGGTAACGTGTTCATACTCTTGAGGAACTCATACCAAGGGAGAACAGGGAGCGACATAGCAGAGAAGCCATTTTTGTGCAGATACTCGGAGCCACCGGCGCAAAAGGCGCCGTCCGCGGGCCGCAGGCCGAGAATAAAGCAAGATATGAGCACGAGGGGGTGCCTATCCAGCGGCTGCCAAGAAATCGAGGAACCAAGAAAGAGGCGCACAGTAGGAAAAGAATTGTTGGGGGGGTTTAGACCCTTGCCTGAGCAAGTTTCGGCCAGTCCCCTTGGTGGAAAACGCGGTTAAAAGTTAACTAACGTTAGCGAAAAAACCCATGAACAAAGGGAGAAAAAAGAGAAGACGGTCTCCGGCAAGAAGCACCGCTGCGCAAAAGGAACGTTCACCAAAAAAAAATCTCGCACGCAATGGAGGATCGAAGCATCGAGACTACGAGAGGGAACGGCGGTGTAACGGATTTCATCAAAAATCCGATTGAGAAAAAACAGAAAACCATCAAAAAAGGGACGTAGGGTGATCCCAGAAGCGAGGGATGGGAGCCGTCCAGGGAGAACACCGGTGACCGGACGAGCGGGCAACCGCGACATCGCCACGAAAAAAGAAAGCAGACCGAGCACTAAAATAAACGTGGGGACCCCCGTCAAAGGCCAGGATTCCCCACCCTCCGAGGGGGGACTGGGCAGGACCAGCCGGGGGCCTCCTCGCGGGAGGAAACCAAAAAAAACCCGAGAGACGAAGGGGCAAAGGACGCGGTAGGGGGCGCCAAATGCCGGGTCATGGAGTCGAGTGGGCCGCCCAATAAGGCCCGCAGGCAAGGTCGACTTTACAACGGAAACTGGAACCGCCGTCAAAAGTCGGCATGACTTGGCGTATCTCTGCTGTGTGCTCTCTACATGAAAAAGAGAGTGGACGGAAAGGGGGCCACGGGCCTCAGATCGGGTAACCGGCACCGAAGCTCTAAGCAAACGAGAAGATTAGGTAAGCCGGCAGAACTTTGCTCCGGCCTGGCTGCGGGAGAAAGAGGGGCAAATTGTAACAGAGGCCGCCGTGCCGATGACGGGGAGGGTTACAGCCGGAGCGTTGGCAAGGATGCAGGGAAATCGTCATCGATAATCGAAAAAAGAGGGGCAGTACAAGTGGTCGCCTAGCAGGAGGAGGGAGAAAAAGCATTAGAAAAGCAGCGCTGTATCGATGCTGGGGGGGGTGGGATCTAAAACAAGGAGGGGGGAAAGAAAGTTCCCACGAGAAAGAACGCGACAGCGAGAGAGGCCGGATGACCTCAGAGACCAATCAGTCTGGACCTGAGCGAAACGTGTCCGGAAAAGGCCAAGCGAAAATCGCACAGGACCCCTCGTTCCAGGGACCAAACACCTGTTCTCCGGGATCAAGCGAACAAATCGAAAAAGAACTACCTGCCAAAAAGAGGGTTCTTAATCCCAGCCGAAGAGAGGGCGGGAAATTTCCGAGGCCAACCTGGGCGTGGAGCGGCCCGGCCTAAACGAATTCTCCAACTCGCCGCCGGGGGAGACAAAACATGCACACGACCTATACGACCCGCGTGAATACGACGCGGTCAGGGAAAGCGGAAACGACAGCGAATCACCCTAGCAGAAAAACGTCCATCAACGGGAACGGGGTTGCCCAGACAAGGGATCGACTCAGACAAATCAGAACAAACTGGGAAGGGCAGGCCATCAGGAAGGACTGAAACGCTGACATAAACAAGGCAACTCAAAAAGAAAACGGCACGAATAGAAACAATGACGAAGGAAAAGGTGGCCCTCGCCTGACACGCTCAAACTAAATGAAACCGGCCGGAGCAAGATCGGAGGCGGGGATATCGAAACGGGGGTAGAACACACTTGAAGTCGGTGCTCAGAGTCGGAGGAAATTCGGCTGTCGGGCCAGGCTTCAGAAAGTCGCGGTCAACTTACCTGTCGGGGGCGAAAGAAAAGTTCGGAGAACCTTCGTGGCGGAAGTGAACCATAAAAACTGGGGTCATGATCTGCTACTTAGTCGGAGAGAGTAGGGCGGAATGGCTAACCGGGGGAGAAAGTCCAAAGCGGCACTCCCCGATGTGAGGTCCCCCTCAGGGGCGCATCAGCAGCTGTGGTGCTGGCGGTTAATGCGTACGCTAGGCGTGTCACATGACGGCGAACAAGAAAGGGGCGGTCGGTGAAAGAAAAAAAACTGGGACAGGGGGAAAAGTCTAAAAAAAAACACTCGAAGTCTTGAAAGGGAGCTGGCACCTCCGCGGTGAAAGCATCTTATGAATAATAAAAAAAAAGGGGGTGATCGGGCGCAGGGGGGACAGTGTGTTCGGGGATCGACCGGCCTTCGAGGGACAAATAGAACCTTCCAGAGGCTTCAATAGAGTAAATGGGGCCTCGGAGTCCTGGATTAGGAGTCGCATGGGAGAGGTCCATAGAAACAAGCACCAGATGTCAGCGCACGAGGAAGAACGGCCATAAAGAATATGGATGAAAGTTCTATGATGAAGCGTGCGGAAGGAGGCGGGGGGGCCCGGCCAAGAGTGGCACGGAGCCGTTAGACGTTAAACCAACTCAACCTAGATCTACCGATGACTGCCTCGGCAGCCCAAGTGGCTCCGGAAAACTATTTGGGGCTTCACATCTCAGAGCAACTACACGAAGGAAGACACGACCACGGCGAGGGGACCACTATCACGGTGAACCATGCCGATCGGGCAGGCCTGATCGAACCTCTCGTCGGAAAAAGGGCTGCGCGACTTCACGTCGGATCTCAGGCGGTATCCTGTGGCTAAAATAGAGTGGAAATACAAACCGCAGGGTCAATGACAGTCCGCAGGCAAAGCTTAAAAGAGAGGTTCGGGGGCAGGACCTGACAGAACCCATCTCTAAACAACAAAACGTGAATCGAGATGGGTGAGGAGAAAAAAAATGACAGGAGAGCAAAAAGACCGTGGAAGCCAAAAGAGGAAAAAAGCGCTGGGGTGTTGAACCACCACAAAATCGGACGCGTGTAATCAAAAATCCCCTGAACAGGCGGAGCCGCATGAAAACAGACCGAAGTGACCAAGGAAAGATCGCGGGAGTAAAACGAAAGCACCGGAAAGAGAGTGGATTCAGCAAGTCAGCTGACCAGGAATCACCGATCGGAAGAGTTATTCGGGGGTCACAACAGAAATGGGAATTTCAGAACGTCAGTGGGACAAGGGGGGCCAGTATGAAAGGGGTCCAGGCCACATGTAAAAAATTGATAGAAAGAAAACGGAGGGTCCAAAGGCAGAGGCAGGCCATCTAGTCGCGAAAAATGCAAACGGGCAAACAATTATTTCGGTGGGGGTACAGCTCGGGCCCCTGACACTATTCGGCAGACAGCAGAGCCAGTCCGGGTCCCAAAACCTATGGAATGGCGACACATATGGAGCTGGACGTCTGGGGGGGAAAAAATAATGAGAAAAACAGCGCAGCCTAGATGGCAAGCGGAATCCTTTAAAACCTGGCGAGTTAGCAACATGTTGAATCAGAAAATCGGTAAAAAAAAAGCGGCCCCTAAAAAAACCGCACTAACCAGGGGCGCGCAGCGCCGGATTGGGGACCGGCAGTCACCCCCTATCAAAAATTGATGCCAGGAATTTGGAAAAATCCCGGAACCGTGAAGGGAAGCAGGAGCATGGAACACCCCCACCATCCCGCAGAGCAGGCAGGAGCTGCAGAAGGCGGACGAACCGGAAACTTCCGAAGATGATCATTCGGACAAGAACACCGGGGAAACGCTGAACTCGATGATGCAAAACGTGGGACAGATGACAAAGTAAGAAAGGCCCGCAACCGGTGAAAAGCTGGGAAAAAGTAGAGTCAGACGGATCCGATGGATAGGAAACGACCGCTGCCAAGAAGATCCACAAAAAGTCCGTCATGTTTAGGGTTACGAAAAAGAAGAGCGAAAATAAGAGAGACGCGGGGAGAATTACTCTCACAGGGATTGAATGGCCAGCGAATCCGCAAGATAAAAAGGAAACAACCCGAATCCCATTGAGGAATGTCGTCACTGGGCCTTAGGATCACGCGCCCTAACCCTATGGATGGGGCGAGGGCGGCGGGGCGGTGTGCAAGGGCCGAGGGGCAGGCAGTTGTGTAAGAAACATAAAGCCAAAGCAGGGGAGGGTAGGTCATGGGGGGTATAAGGTCGATCCGGCTCTTGGTGACCCCAGAAAGGGGAATTACCTTCAACAAGGGCCACGCGAAATGGTAAGAGGACAACGTGAAGCACTGGGAAAAAAACGGTAAAAGGGGATCCGGCCGACAAGGGGGCTACTTAAGGAGAAGAGAGCGAGGTGCCCGCGTCGTAGAGCCCCCTCAGATGAGTGTAAGGACAGAACAGGGAGGACAAAGAGCAGGAAATTCAGACTCCGGTGCCTGAGTCTCCACACCGGTTGTGAGGAATTGGCCACAAAAAACCGACGGCTGGGCAGAAAATGGTAAGGAGATTGGAAGACGGGACTAAAGGGGTTAGGTGCTGGAAGTCCTGACAGGGGGATCGGGCGGCACAAGGGATCGTCTGATATTCTATTTGAAGAAAAATTAACGGGACGGATTGGAAAAAAATCAGGTCCGTAAGTAGGGTATTGTGAGCCCTGATGATCAGACTGATCGCGGGCTGGAGGTCTTTTACCACTCGAAAAACGAGTATTAGGAATAGAGATTCACAAACAGGAGAAGAGGAATGCGGATGCCTCGACATCCTGTTTACTACTCCTTAGTAAAAGGAGAAACTACCTGATAGGGATGAGGGGATCGGTACGACGATCCCCCTGGGGAGACGATCAAGCAGGACGTCGTGGACAAAAGAACAAGGCATCTACAGAGGAGTTGCTGGGAGAAGGAGGACGCGGAGGTGGCATTAAGACAACCTGGGTCAAGAAGAAGATCTAAGACGGCGAGCTCTCAGAAGATAGGCATGTTCGGCTGAATACGACCAGGTCTCCCCTGAGGGGGAAACCTCTACTAATGTCTCGGAGACCAATGATCATGTCGAAGAGGAAAGAAAAGAGGTACCTTTGCGTCAATCAAGATCGGGACGGTTTCCATGTGAAGAAAAAAGGGACAGGACGAGATCTGGGAATAATGCAGGGACTGGAGTAAACGCCAAGGAGGACCAACCCACTCGACCGGCATGAATCGACGAGGTCTGAAATGAATTGTCAATGAGAGTCGAGGATCAATCGCCTTAGGGAAAAAAAATCGATCATCTCCAGTTCCGAGCCGAGCCCATTCCGGGGGGAGGGCGGTCGGATCATCCGAGGATCTCAAAAGTAGGTAACCCGGTGTCCCGGGAGTGCCGAGGGACTTCACGGAAAGGAGTTCTAGGTTCACCGAGTGAGACCGGGACACGACGCCAGCATGAAGTCTCTCGTGGCGGAGGGACATTTTTTCAGGAATCTTCTGTCGGCGTCTTCTGCTCAAGGCCGTGCTGCTGACGCGGGGTGTAACGAAGCAGCTCGGGGGAAAATATAATGGATGTCAGGCTCATCGTCGGCTGACATTGAGGAAGAGACTGAGCCTCGAGAACGGCTGACCGAAGGTGGCTTGTCATACCCTGAACTCAGTGGGGCAAGAACAGAAGGCATACGGACGGGGGAAACCACAAGGACTCAACTGCGGATGAAGCTTCAATCCTTGAACTTACAGAGGGCGGAGGTTCGCTGGCGAAGGGGCAGAGGACTAAAAACGACTGGTCATCAGCGGCTGGTCCCGGATGGGACCGAAAAAAGATCTGCAAACGAAGCGCCACGAGCAGCGCGCGGACTACGAGCTACAATGGGGACCGTTGTTTATGCAGGCGCGACTATGTGCGAAAATAAGAAGGTAATCAATCAGGATGAAGTCCAGTCATGCACCTGATGCCAACGCGATGTCATGCCGAGGGTGAACCGTTCGGGTCGACGCGGGAACAGTTTCGGCGGAAGAGGGGCGGCGGCGAAAAAAAAGTGGCAACGGCGACGACAGAATCGCGGGAAGGAAAGAGTTCCGGGAAAGGTGCGGAAATGGGCAAGCGCCTAGACTGCCTTTAACATCCTCCGGCGGCCGTGCTAAAAACTGCGCCGGGGAATTTATAGTACTCCTAAAGAAAAAACCCCGCTGAAGGGGCTGGTCCAGAACCGCGAAGCTGTTTAACCAAGGCCCTGAAATGGGGAGGAGGCGCGCGAATAGGCCTTTGTTACTGGCGGCAATCAAAAGCGAACGGAGGGTTTGAGGGAATGCGCCAAGGGAGGGCTCAAGGGGAAGCCCCAAGCGCTGACTTGCGGTTGAATCAACCTATCTGGAGGTTCTAAAAGGCTCATCATCGGAAAGGGGGTAGCTTCGCCATCAGTTTCATCAGGGACAGGAGGCTAGCGGGAAGGCCTCGCATCCGAAAGAGATGCAACAAGAGAGAGGAGTCGGAGAGCACCGAAGGATAAGGAATCAAACGTTCGTGTCGGGGCTTATTCCGGGGTACGCAACCTCAGAGGAGAAGCAGAGCGAGACAAGTGCTAGGCCGAGGCCTCCATCGAATAGACTCGATCAGAAGGGGAGAACTGTTCAAGAAGGAAGGACACTCATAGGGCACATAGCTCTAAAGCGGGAGAAGCGCCAGAATGGAGAATCACTTTGGAAAGAGGCCGGATTTCCCAAGTTGCTGTTATGAGCACTCATAAGCTAAGTGCCAAAACCAGCCGATGAAACGGTAAGAGATGCACCAAAAAAAAAGAACCTGAGCCGGGATCGCAAACGTCTTAGAAAAACAAAACGATCCTAGAGCCTAAACAGCGCCCATTTTTGGCGTCCTTCCGGGAAAAGTGAGGAACCCTTCCGCGCGCGGCCAGAGCGAGTGGCGCAAGGACGACCAGCAGGCCAGACGTGTCTGTATGAAAACAGGGTACCGGCTCATCTACGAAAAGGGACAAGCCGCCTGACGAGTCGATGATGACAAACGGGACACGAACATCGGTAGAGCGGACGTAACCTGGGGGTGGTGGTACACCCCTTTTCAGGCAGCCGACGACCCCGACCGAGAAAGCCGCCGGGAATCTAAAGGCGAAAGGATGGGGGGCGCGGACAAAACGACGGTGACCCTCTGAGGAACGAAGATTCTCCAGGCACCGAGATCAACAATAAAAAAAAACAGAAGATAGGCCGGATTCCACGTCGGACTGAATAACAAAACCCCGGGCCCCTAGAGGGAAACGGGCACGGGTAGGGGGGGGGGAAGCTGGACCTACAATCACAAAGAGTACTACTAGGCTTTCAACTGTAGGTGCTACGCGAAGTAGGGACAAGTTCGCCAGCCATGTCCCGTACAGGCCTTCCCGCCTTGAAATTCTTCGCACTGAAGCACATAAGTAGGAACTAAGTGAAAAGACTTTAATCTGCGTGCCGGAAAACGCTCTGGCTGGCTCTTGGAAGGAATCTGGGATTTGCCAAAGAGGTCTCGGAAAGTAGGGGTTTAAACAACAAAGAACCGGTGCCCCGGAGAAGCAAGACGTCGACCGGAAAGCACACGGTTCAAATGATTGGAAAAAGCCGACCGAATGGCCGACTGGAATGGCCACGGGAATAAGGGCCACATCAGTGGAAAACGGAAAAGGGTCGCGACAGGCGCATGATCGAGTTCGTTTGACGAGGCTCGGAAGGAAGGGTCTTCAGGTCCGCGTGAGGTGGGCAGGGACAAGGACTCAGCGATCAATCGGTTATTCTTATTGACCAAGGAGAACAAACCCCCCCTGAGCCCCTCTCATCAAAAACCTCCTCAAGAAAGGATCTCCACTCTCTCTTATAAACCTGGACCTCGAATCACAAGGGACTCTTGAGAGAAAAACGTTCCGTAAAGGCCGCGGCGAGCCGAAAGAAACTGATGTGAAAAATACCGAGGCACGTGCAGGGCCCGGTTTCACATCCGAGATGCAAGCTCATCCGATCATGTCGTCGGCCATCGAAACCTCGCTTCTAGAGGCTCCTAACCAACGTAGTTATGGAATTTGCAATAAAAAGGGAACAGCACGAAACCGTCTCCAAAGGCTCTGCTGTCCAAGCAGGAAATTGCGCACCGTCACGGCGCCTAGCGGGTGGAACTACAAACGTCACCAGAGAGAGACCAATCTACAACCGAGGTACGGCGCGAATCCAAGCGGTCGTTCATCTACCGTTCGCCAAGAAAGGCTGAAGGTGCCATCAAGAAGGGAAGGCGGACAACTTCGAACAGCTGACACGACTGAAAATTTCCTGGGCGCCACCGAAACTCCAAGGGTAAAAAACCTAGCGAAGGGTGCGGCCCCTGGATGCCACGCTTCCATACTCCAATAAGCCCAGGCGACTCCTGGGACGAGGGCTGGTCATCCAGACGAGGTACCAGAGAACGACTTAGCCCATTACTTTACGGGGCGCGTTACGAAAATTCCAACCTTGACAGTCGTAACGCACCTCGCTTCCGCATGTAACAATTCTTCTAAAATTCAGGTTAGGCCATGACCCGTAGTTGCTGTTCTTTCGGCAAGTAGATCTTCTTCTCTCTGCCTTGCTTGAAAACTCCGGTGGGGGGGTTTGTCCATGGTCATTTCCCCTCTTGGAATAGGTCCCCTAAAGCTAGCATCGTGGGACTAGGTGACCCCTCATCGCGGGTCGCTGGGGGTGGGCTGTTTTTGTGGGGCAGAAAATCAGCTCTAGCCTCTAAGTTAGCTCTTGGTGACTGAGTGGCTTCCGACAACAATTTCGGGGCGGGCCCTGCCTGCTGTTAAGGGGTGGGGGACTGAAAACCTCGTACAAGGCGCACGATGGAAAAAGGACGTCCATCAATGCGGGAGACACGGGTAATCAACCAGAACTTGCGTTTCAGTTCTGTCGGGGGTGCTATCAGGTCTGCAACGGCGACAACCTGGAAAGACTATCCTCCGTAGGTATTAAATAAACGCGCGCTACGGCGCTCCTGAAAGCCGGCTCACGGCATCACCCAGGGGTCATCGAGGACAATATAAAGACAAATAGTGGTGTCAAAGGCCCGCGGGCGGGCTCAGGAGGTGTCAGGCAAGCCGGATGAACAGTGCTAACTCATCAAGAGGGAATACGCGCGGACGCCTGGTCCGAAGGAAACAAGATTGCGGTGTGAAGTTCCGAATTTCAACGATGTCACTTACGTCGTCCGTCTACAGCGGGGGAGGCCCTACCCACAGGAGAACGGGGTATTCCGTCGATACCGGCTCTTCCTGTGCGCAGGGTATCTTCCACATTCCAGGAAGGTCTGGGGGGCAGAGTCGGCGGAGCCTCCTGGCACGGGCTGAACGGAAAACTACAATCCAAGCTTCACTTTCAAAAGGCCATCATCCGAAGCCAGTGAAAAGAACTTCCGTAAGAAAAGGGATCGGTCCGGATCCTGGGTTCTGAAGAACGTTAAGCGGCACATACCAGAACAAGGATGAGGAGAAGATGGAAGAAGGAAACATTTTATGGGCAGGGAAGAAGCGCCGACAAAAAAGAGTAGCCCGCGGAATGTGGGCCCCTTCCGCGTGAGTAGCTCAAGGCGCTTAGGGCGGTGCCGTGAACAGGGGGGGGGAGGCCGACGGCGGCGAATCTCCGGCAGAGGCGGCGATGTAAAGGAGCAAAGGGAAAGGGCCACCGATCCAGGCAGCAGTCCCCGAAGGGAAGGGAAGGATCCCCCAGGAGCCGTGTCGTGGGCCCCTTGGGTAGACGCCAGAAATGATAAGATATTATGACTAAACCGAACTAACTGCTTTTCAGCGTCTACCGTAGATAAATTTCAGGTTATGGTAATAAAGTTCAGGCTCTGAGAAATTGCCGGGCCCCAGAAGCAAGCGAAAGCGAGCAAGGCGATCAGAATGATGATCTGGGAAATGATTTACGCGGACTGCGTGGGCGATGAAGGCGCGCGACGGGCCCCCGGACAGCAGGGCGGTCAAACAGGTCCGCGGCGGCGAACGATCGCACACCCCTGCGGGAGGGCAATCCGAGAGCGTTAACTGCGGGTGGAGGGCCAGTCTTTTTTCGCGGCCGGAAGGTTTCCTTCAGAGTAACAGTAGAAAACCGACATACTCTCATCATGAGAATACGTGTCAGTGGCCATACAATTCACTTCGAAGAGTTCGGAAACGATCTTAAGAGATACAACCTTCGCCCTGAAGGGCCTCGATTATGAACCCCGTTACACGCACATATCTGAAGAGATGAAGGAGGCCGTATAGAGAAACGGATCCGGGCAAGAACGCGCGCACACAAAAAGAAGATAGGAAAGAGTGGAAAAATGGCAACGAAGCCCGAGAATCACGTCTGCAGGAAGCGGAAACGGGGGACAATGAGGGAAGACGACCGAGCGATCGCACAGGAAGCGAAGCTGTCACAACAAGAACGAGGAAATTAAGAGGGGGAATTACTGGAAAAGCCAGGAGAAACCCCGAAAGCTTTCCTTCAAGGAGGGGGTATTGGAAGCCTGGGCGGGTCATCAGTTAGGATGCTTTCAGGGATGAGCCCGTCATAGATGAAACTTTCGGAGTGGACTGGGAGAGTCGAAGCAATTTGGTCGGAAAGCCTCGGACCTGATTGAGGACGTGGCGCACTGGGCAGCGAGTACTGAGAACTAAAGGTGCCGAGAGTAGGGGACCGGGCCGTCACGCTTCTGGGTCCCATTGAGAATTCGAGAAAAGGTTGAAAAGCGCGAATAGAGACCCCCAGGGGGAGAGATAGGGTGCGTTAAGCCGTTGACAGAAGCAGTACAGCAAGAAAAGGACAGTACGGGACGGGATAGCACGCCAGGGGGACAGCGAAAGCCACGAACAACAGGGAGCGCCGACGGCGGGCCTCCGACTGGGAAAGAAAAAGGGAGCCGCGGAAGCAGTGAGAGCTACCGCCGGTGCGGGATCAGCGGAACAGGGGTTGGAGGCGGCGGGCCGAGGGCCGGTATTAGATTTACGCGAAAAGAAGGCTAGAAACGAAGGGGGGGAGCCTGCGGGCCGGACTTGAAAGATGGTCATCACAAGGCCAAAGAAAATCGCATGGGCCGAATTAAGTGGAATCACACGAGGAGGAAAAGAGAGTCCCAGGGTCATCCAGAGAAAAAGAAAAGCATGACGGGATGAACTCAAAACAATCCAGTCCCCATGACCGGGGATTCCACCGGAGGGCCGTCTCAAAGGAAGGATGGACGAAACCCTGCAGAGAAAGCAACACAGGCGATCATCGCAACGTACGCGCCCATCTCTGTATTAAGTCGGAAACGTAGAAATGGGCAAGGGAATGGACAGGGGGGTACCAGAGGCCGTCGTAAAACTTCACTCATGCTGCGCGGCAAGAACAAAGGTAGGACGACAACTACGCGGGGGACCTCGACGCGGATCGCTCGGCCCATTTCGATAAAAGAGCGTGGACGAAAGTACGTTAAAGATCAAGCCAGGGAAGAAGCGGCAGGCGCTCCGGGATCGGTTGTCAATGCCATTCGTTACTAATAAAGGAGGGGACGAGTCCTTTTCAAGAACAGAATCTCCATTAAATGCGAAAGGAATGTAAGGCGTTCTGCAACACAGTCTTCGTGGGCTCCAGTGGTGTCTCCATACGCTCAACCCCAAGCCAAGGAGTACCAACAACGAAAAGCCCTGGCAGGGAGGGCCTTGCCTTTTTTAATTATCAGAAAATTAACTAGAATCTCGGGTATTATGGTGATCCCGGTCGCGACTGGCAGTTCGCGGGTCAGTCTGGAAACCTGAAGGCAAAAAGAACTTGTAGAGGGAACCAGGACCACTAGGCTGGGGCTTCTCGGGCTCAAAATCGGAGAACTTCTACGGTGGTGTACACAAACCGCGGGGCCTGGACGAGCGCATCCAGCGGCATGCGATGGAGGGGACGGCCGGACGCTATGAGCAGCGGGTGAACTGGGTCCGTCGGCCTGAAGGAAGTCCGTCGGGCATAAGAAAAGAGATGGTCAGGGGCACTGAGCAACCTTAGAGCAAGGCGCACCGCGAGAAACAAGGGACTGGCCCGCAATCTTATCACGGAAGCTCACTAGGGGCGAAACTGTGCTTGGGGGGGTCGATCGACCGCGTGAAATCGGCACGGGACTGTTAGAGTCTCATAACGAGAGGCTAGAGGCGGTCCGGCATTAGTACGGGCACAACTCGGTAAGGTCCGGCATCGAAGTATGGCGGGAACCGCAATCGGCATGGTCGCCTGGGTGCTCGTGAGAAGGCCTGCACGCCCGTAATGAATGTCAGGCAAAGCAGAGACTTTCTACCCGTGGGAATAACATAGGAAGCGAAGAGGGGAGGCGATGCCAAGCGCCTGCCAGCGGGGGGCGGGGCGGTCAGTTAGGCTTAGAAAAAGTAGTGGAGGAAGGACGACCGCCGGGGTCCAGGGGAGGGGGGGGCCTGAAACCGCGTCCCTGTGATCTGTGTTGCCCACTTCGAGGAGGCCTTGCCTTCCAAAAATCAGAGCACGTAGAGACGGGGGGGGGCGGGAAATAAACACTATGCTGAATCTTGGAAGGCAGTCACCACTTCAGGGGGGGGATTACGCAAGTACAAGGTGTCACGAAACGCTCTGGGTCTGGGTAGGTTCCGTTCTCTCACCATGCAGTCCGAGGAGAGAGTGATGCAAAGATAAAGAACCAAAAAGATGATCGGCCGCCCCATCGGGTTTAATGGATTCGCGCGGGGATGTACCCGTCTCATCGCGGTCTGGGGTCCAGCAGTCTCAGTCCAAGAGTCGCGAAGGAACTCATGGAAAAACCGATGAAAAGCAGCTCCCTCTCAGTAAGACATAGGAAGAAGGGCAGGTCACAAGTTGGCGAATAAGTGAGCCTTTAGGGGAAGGCCAGGACGGCCGCCGTACTCCCGCCGATTAGAAGACCTACGCCACTTCCGGGCATCCCCTGCCTGCTCTGGGTTTAGGTCATCAGGTAAATACAGATTTCCGTCGCCCAGCCATTGCATCCCGATAACACCAGAAAAAGAATAAGAGGGAGCAATGCAGCCCACGGAAGGCGAACAGTGATGCCATTATGGGCGCGATGGCTACGACCAGCGGCCGGAGCATGGGGGCAATACGGCAGGACCGCCCCAGATGAAAGGGACGACCGAGGCGCTGAAAGACCGTCAGAAAACAGCATCCCGCGCGGACTTGCCGAGGTCAAGTTGTGATGACGCTGCCTGGGATACCGTTCTTGCCGGGCAAACGCTTTGGTGTGGGGGGATTCAAAGCGCTGGCCACGGTTATGTTGTAATGATGGTAATTTGGCCATCCAACTACCAAGTGGGCTCGTGCCCCACTACTGACACGAAGATTCGCTTCGCTCTGAACGACCTCTCGACCCATCTTCTCCTCTAGACGTCACCCCCACCTTCGAGTCGCTTAAGTGAGCTAGATGAGAGAGGATCAATTGTTCAGATCCTCTGGAGAAATATTCTTGACGTTTACTGATGGATCAGGTTGCATCGACGAAAAGTAGGAAAAAATCCGATCCGAAGCTGTGGTTTCAATGGGATTAAAAAGATTCGCACAGATCATCTGCTCCGCCCAGTTAGCTGTTACCATGAATGAGGTAAGCACTATGCTATCGGGAAACAAAAGGTCAACATTCCCGAATCAAAAAGACGGTGGAAAAAAGAGCGGTCATTTAGTCGAGTCTACCTTACCACCGATTCATTTCAAAAGTAGCCTCCGCACAGAGTGTAGTTAGGCGAAGACTAGTGGACGTCACATGGCTTAGGGGGCTTGTGTCAGCCTTCTATTTCTTCGGTATACCAGTGTGTGGGAAAGAAAATTCACTTACCGTTCTCTGGAGGGGTATGGAAATGCTATAGTTCTTCTGTTTGTCCTCCTGCCGGTCCCATGACAAGGAATAGACAACGCAGACCGCAACCGTACGGGAAGGAAGACGTCCGTGTACACACTTGCTTTCTCTTCATTTCCGAGATGAAGGTTGGGATAAAATGAGACCCGACTTGGCAGCAGTTAGGGTACCTAACACCGGACCTTTCAAAGGCTGGGACAGCAGAAAGGGTGAGAAGCCTTAAGACGGGCCGTGGGTAATTGCTTGAATGTGGCCACGAAAGGAGAGCCGAGTGAGGGGGAATGGATAATAAACTACTTTAGAGGTCTTTTAGAGAAAAGGGCCGATCTCTTGCTAGCCGACGTTGTGCGTCCTGAGGGGAGAACAGGTGTGGAGCTCTCGAACCGAGGTCCTGGGAAATCAATCAGTTCGACGGAAGGGGCGAACGACGGTGGGGGAAACGGGCGCTTCATGTCTACTGGTCGTAGGCATAACGTGCCGTCTCAGAGAGTGTCGCGGGTTAGGGTGAAGGGCACTGACATTTCGGAGAAACAACAAAAGGAAAGCTAGATAAAAGGAAGCTAGCCCGCCCAAAAAGAGTACCGCGCTTAGACGTACGGGAATGACCCTCACGCATCATGCCCCTGCGACTAAAGTCCGGGAAAAGGGAATACGACGTCGCCTAAGGACGCGGGCCGGTGGCCGTAGAAAATTTCTCAAGTCAAAGGCAGCTCACGCGCTCAATAACAGCGGCCGTGGCGAAATAACCCGATGTTCTTCAAGTCAGCGGACAGCGTCGCGTCGCGGGGGGGACAATTCCAGAGTGAGACTGGTGAGGGGGAGAAATTGCACGGCTGTACGACTCAACTAGCTGTCCCGTCAGGGTGTGTTCCGTCCTAACTTCAACAACCAACAAGGGGGGGAAAATCTCAGGGACGGCCACTTCCTCGGCCACTCGTCGAAAGCACCAGAGTGTACGGCCGTGGTCAAAAAAGGATCGGGAACTTCATTCAGTCCCTCTTCCCTTTTCCAGTTCTAGCTCGGTCTTTACTGGGCGTCCTTTCTTTCTCGGGGGAAAGCCTGGGAGAGGCCGACCAACTTCGGACAGCTCAATATGCAGCTCATCGCAACTACATCAGCGGGCCTCTCATTTGAAGTTGGCGGCCTCGGAGGGAAGTTGAGGCCTCTCCGGAGGCCAACCTCCATAAATCGTGCCCCGCCCCGAAAGGCCCCTACAGACCGTGCATTGAGCGTTGGATGAATAGGGATATGAACCTGTACCGCACTGAAGCGCTGCTAACGCAACACCTTCTCTGATAAGCGGTTTGCGGGATTCGCGGCTGTTCTCTTTAATTCTGCGAGGGCGGAGAGAATTAAAAGTTTGCGGAACGTGCGTATCGCGAGATCTTTAACATGCGAATTCGTGGTTAAGGGGAACTTTGGCGGGCTTTTCGGAAGGGGACGGGTGTGTGCCTCATCGGAGGAGGTTCTATGTGTTCAACGGGGTGAAGGAGCGGCGCGGCATTAAGAACACGATTGGGCTCGCGGGGACCGGGATGCTGGCCGCGATTCAGAGGTCTCAACGAAACTCCTCCGGAAGATTAGGAAGGTCAACCGCGAGAGGCGGCGAAAAGACCTTACGTGCGTCGGTCATCGCCCTGTCTAGTCATTGGGGGGGCCTTCCACGCGTTGAGTGAGGTAGACGCACACAGGTTCACTGAGGATGAAACCGCGTCATCCTCACGTGGGAAGCAGCGGGGCCGCGGCTGATCTTGGGCACGCTGTACGTGGGAGACTGGGGACCGGCCCGCCGCGAGTGTGCAAAATCCCAAGCGTGACAGGGCTTCGCCATTCTCGTTTATTCTGTTCATATCCCTTGGCAACATTATTTGAAAAGAAAAGCCGCAAAAGGCCAGCTAAAAAACTTAAGGGAAGGGGTCTTGTTGTGCTCATAGTCCTTGTTCAAACTTTACTTAAAACGAGGACACCATAGGGGCCACTAGTTGACTTATTTATCCGGTTTTGTGAATATCTAGCCTCCGCTCACGTCTGAGGTCTCTGGGAGGTCCGACTATAAGGGTTCGAATCGGCCTGCCAATCATCTTGTTGGAGGGGCGTACTAATATTTGTGCATTGTCATACTTGATCGAATAGTATTGGTATACCTAATCTTCTTGAGTCACGAAACACTAGGGGTGAAGCCAATAAACCTCTGAGCCTTTCAAAATCGTTTTTAGGACTATGGTGACAATCTTCAATTAGCTCTCCATACCTGGAAGCCTGAAAAAGGATTGTCAGGGAGAGTTGACCCCTTCCTCCTGTACCTGCTTGGCTGGGACGGATACATCAGAGGCTGAACTTTTAAGGTCTCAACCATCGCAAAGGCAATGAGTCATCGGGTATTTACCAACAAGTAGGTATGTTCACTGCCAGAAAACCTGCTTGTCTCAGGGAGCA
>Ga0179593_1539825_pt1 | contig 32750 bp, 40 predicted proteins | sample CZODoug2_1_08_16_FD_185931 | JGI IMG/M metagenome (GOLD analysis project Ga0179593, IMG submission 185931) | Vadose zone soil fungal communities from Angelo Coast Range Reserve, California, USA - CZODoug2_1_08_16fungal (PacBio error correction) | ecosystem: Environmental > Terrestrial > Soil >...
GGGGCTCAAATCCTCGTTTATTTCAAACTAGCAAAGGGGGTGAAACCAATTTCTAAGGAGAAAAGGCTTTAAAAAGAAAAAGATCACTTGCAAGTTAGACTCGTGATTTCGATTTGGAGGTGTGAACCGCTGCGGCAAGGGCGTAATTAAGAACAAAAAAGAGTTGGATTTTTTGGGGGAGTCAATGAGCGTGCCTCTATTTGCCAACGAGGAGGGGGGGGGGGAAGAAGGGTTTACCATTTTAAAAAAGCCGAGCAGGCGAGAGTTGCGTCTGGGGAAAGGGGACGGGATGCCATGTCGGCCTTGTCCGAGTGTGGAACGAAGAACAAGCAAGGGTGCCCGAAGGGAATCAGTTCCCACAACCTCGAACGAAGAGACTAGCTAGAGAATGACTGGCTTTCCCATGGAGCCCATTGCGATAACAATAAAGGGAAGTGCAACTCTATGAACCGATTGGGCTACAGGAGTAATTTCATGGGTCTGGCATCAGGGGGGGGGCACGCGCTATCGGAATAGGGTAGAGAGCAAATACAAAAAGCATCAAGGAACCGGTATAACCCTTCTCTATATCTAGTGAGTAGCAGATAGGACCGAAAAAGACATCGTTCACACCGACGACCAGGCAATAGGACGGCGGGAAAGATGGAGAGGATACGCAAAGTGAGAAAAAGAAAAGAGGTTTCACTATCCTTTGGGATTGGGTGGAAGGATGGAGGGTACACGACTTAGGAAAAAAAAGGGCTTGGGGGGGGGGGAAAAGAGTGAGCGCGGCAGGTGACGACCATGCCTTCTTTAATACAAGCAGGCAGAAAGGAGGAAGGCCGGGATTTGCTCTATTCCGAGTACCGAGGGAAGGTGGATAGGTCTCTCTTTAAATGAAGAAGGCGGGTCGGACCTGACTAGGGAGCATAGGGTGTTGGAGAAACTAGTGGACATGGGGAAATCGAAGGGATTCTGAAAAGGGAAGATACCTGGGGGCTTCTCTGTTGGGAACTCTAGAACTATGCATCGGGGGGGGGAAACGGGGTGTCAAGTAATAGGAGGTTCATGAAGCCAGCTGAGCAACTCGCCAACTTTTGGAGCGTAAAACATCGTGGGAAAGAACGCTGGGGGCAGCACGAGGGAGTCTAAGGAAGTAAAAAGGTGCGAAACGGCGCCGGATCAGACGCTACCTACGCCCAGGGTTGATCAGAAGTGGTAAAATGGACAGTATCCGCGGATCTCCTTGTATGCTGAACAGTCGCGTAGGACGAAAACCGCGTTATAAAGAACGATAAGTTGATTTCCTTGGTTTAAAAGGGAGGACGGTTGAGACCTGGATATCGCTACCTTCGAACACTGAACATATGGGATTGCTTGCTTTTAGAAATGGGGGGGGACGGGGGGAAAATGAAACCAACAATTAGTCTCAGCTACGCGAAACACCTTAAGAGGTAATAAATAAAAAAAGGGAGTACGCCAAGACACTTAAGCTCAAAGGTCAAGTGGGGTTGCCTCCGAGTTAGGGAGGGTAAATCAGCGGACGGGGATAAGCAAGTACGAAGGGAAGGTTTGGGAGGGGGAGGAAAGATAGATGCTCGTGGCTCAGACCTTAACCGGTGTGAGAAAAGATGGCCTAAAGGACTTTGAGAAAAAAAGGAGAACCGAGGGCGGTAGAGACATAAAAATCGGTGACTGGCTAAATAACACCGCATAGAGAGCTTACAAATTCACACGAGCAACCTGGGAAAAAGTGGTAAGGGAGAAGATGGGGGGGGGATCCCGTGTGGTTTACGAAGAAAGGACATAAAGATAAGAATTAATATTAGAAGAAGAAAGATTGAAGCTACGAAGTGGGCAGCAGAAGAACTCTCCTTTCGATGCAGCGGAGTAAGGGGACCAGGTCTAACTTTTCGCCAAAAGGAGGGCCCAGATCCACAGGTATTATTGAAAGGGGGAGAACTTCGGCTTGGTAATATGGGCGGTTGATGCAGGCCCATTCGGCGCAAGATGGTAGGGGATGGGATTTTGCAAAATCAAAGGTAAAGCGCAGAGGGGGCCACTGGCGGCTCGAAATCTCTGTCTAGGGCTTTGGGGGACTGAGAACCTTGCTATCACCTCGATGAGAGGGGAAGGGTCAGAGACTTCCTTTTTATGAGTTTGAAGGCAAACTAGCAATTGCGCTCTAAGGACAGGAAGATGTTCTGGAGGGCACTTGTAGTAGGATGGGGGGGGGAGTCCTCGGAGGCGGGGAACTTGCGTTCTTCTGTGTCGGGTGCATCATATCTGCGAAGGATTCAGAAGATGAGAGCTGAGGATTGCACGAGGCAATTTTCTTCTTGGAATCTATGACAGCTCATCAACAATTAGCGCTACGCGAACGGGGAGTCCATCAATTTCGAAGGGGGTAGGAGAGCGCTATGGGGCGACCTGTGATGGATAAGAAACTATCCGCTGCCTGAGGGGGGGGGAGGGACGAGAACTTCTGTCTCTTATTAAAAAAAAAGGGGGAGGACAGTCAGAGAAGAGGGGGAGGAAAAGAACTAGCCTTCCGGAAACGGTTGAGGGCTCGTTGTTGGGTACAAGTGGCTCGATTCAAAAGGCAAGTGGCGGGCTTGGGAAGAGGGGCCGCTATTGGGCCCAGGAAGGGGGGAGGGACACTGGGGGGCTGAACTATCTTGAGGTGCTGAATCGAAACGTCGGTGGAGCGACTTGAGAATTTTGGAAAAGGGAGATGGAATCTCCGCCGTCGAAAGGAGCGGATGGGGGTGGAGCGCGCAGATTGTCCTGGCAATGGAGGTGGGTGTGAGGACTAACAAAAAAAACAACGGGATTGTATAGAAATACTCCTCACAGTATGTCCAATCAAGTCCGACCAATCAGAAAATCAAGAAAGAACCAGAGTGAAGGAGAAGCACGGGGAAACAATCGTTTGGAACGAAAAGGGCCCACAGAATGTCATAAGCAAACCACTCAAACCAAGATAGGTGTGTCAACCGAAGAGGGACGGCTAGAAGCGGGACCATCTGCGGACAAGTAGAACAAAACAACGTCAGTCGTCGTAATAGGACCTTGTCGTAAAGCAGCGATGCGAAGAAGTTGAGCGTCTCGAGAGGCGAAAATATCAAAGTTGCCCCGCAAGGCATTAGAAAAAGCATCGGGGTACATGTAATAAAATAAAAAAGAAGGAGCACAGCGCAATCTGAAGGGGAAAGGGAGGGAAGGAGGCGGAGCTAGGGCTTTGTGGGAAAATTTTTGCTGAGAACTGGGTCGTAGACGAAAATACGCCTCCGTGAAAAAAAAGGAAATCACTCATCGAGAGACATCTGCTAGCACTTGAGGGTATTATGGAAAAGCCCAAGCACCACGCATAAAAGGATAAAGAAAGAGGGAAAAGCCCCTCTCCGGACTCAACTCCATAGAGGAAGAGGAGAGTCAGAAGAAACAGAGAGAATTCATGTAGACGCGGGGGCGACCGAGCAATGCTCCGGGTAGGCGACGGGACCGTATAAACTCGACCCTAAAAAAAAAAACGTAGGGTGTCAGCGCGGTGAGATAAAGAAAGAAGAAAAAGGGATCCGCATACTATTAGATAACCCAGAGACCGCATGTAAAGGACGTCAGCGGGGAAAGAATAGAGAACAGCTACCAAAATAAGGAATGTGCATGCATCAGAAAGAGAAAGGAAAGAAGAAGTTCTACCCTAAATAAATATACTATGGAAGGCAATTGGGGGTAAACCGGTCATATCCGGTCAAAGAACGACTCTGGCGGGACGTGGAGGTTGGATGCATTCGCCTAGGGTTCATCTTCCATCCCGGGTAGGAAATTCATGATTCTTTAAGGTTCCCTAAAAGGTCAAGGCTCCCATGCCTACTGGAGAAGGGAAAAATTTGCTATAAGTAGACTGAAAAAGGCTATGTGCTGAGTATGTCGAACAGACGTTCTCTAGAACAGAATAGTAGGGATTTCGTGTCCTTCAAAAAGGGAGAGAAAAAACGGCATAACGGGTCTGGGAGCAGCGATCAGGCCCGGAAAAGGCACCAGGACCCTAGGGGGCGGTGGGCGGAATCCATAAGGGGTGAGAAGAAAAGGGAAAACGAGAAAAAACCAGGCTGCTCGGTTGGAGAAAAGTTGCCGGCGGGTTTCCGGATCGGCCGCCACATGAACAGGAAAAGTGGGGTTTCCTTGTTGACCGGTCGAATAAAGGGAAAGAACACTTATTCACCGGCGTGTAAGGAGAGAGAGAGAACAGCTTCACCTGGAGACAAACACGGAAATACGGCCCGGCAAGGGGGGCTCATATTCACAGGGATAAAATGGACACTGAGAGGGGGGAAGAAAACCATAGACGGCGAGTCCTGGGCTTGAAAAGGGGGGGAAGAGGGGGACCTGAATCTCCGCGAATTAGTGTGATACAGTTTGAAGAAAATGGAGGAAGAAAAAAAAACGGCTGCTTCGAGAAACCCGGCAAGCGACGAAAAACGGGTCCTCAAAATGGACGGAGAAGAGTGGGAGGCCGCCATGACAGAAGGGAGAGAGGAGCCAAAAAAGGGGGAAAGACCTGAGCATAGAGGAAAGTGTCAAAGGAAGAGAGGGGTTAGACCTCACTCCATCGAAGAAGGGGGAAAAAGTCAAGATCTGGGACAACTTTAGTGAAGTGAGGAAAAAACCAAAAAAACGTGAGGAGGGCAGGTCCCACTGGCTGGAATTCAGATCCACCTTGCACGGTGTAAAATAGGCGAGCACTATATCTGAAAGAGTTAAGAAGTGGCTTTCAATAATCTGCAGATGATTGTAACCGTCCTCTGCCCGACAGGTGAAGACCTTTCTAGGCGGGCCGGGGACCACTACTACCGCTCGTCACCGGGAGGGGGGAGGGGAGCATAAAAAGGGGATTGAGATCTCTCCATGAGCACTCAAACCGACTGAGGGTTCGTCAATGGCCAAGGGGGATAGAGTAATATATCTGCAAAGGAAAGTGTTGTAGAGTATCTGAGGAAACGTAAAAGTTACAGAGTAAGGGGTGTTAGCTCCGTACGGTCACGCCCTGACCGAAGATTAGAAAAACAAAGGGACCGGGCGCAGCTAGGAATAAAGGGGGGGAGAGTTAGGTGTAAGTCGATTGCTGGAGAAAGGGCCTTGATTTTACTACGCAAGCAGCTTATTCTTTCTATAAAGGGAAAGGGGGGGGGGGGCCGTAGTTAGTAGAAAAAAAAGGAAAAAATTGAGGGGGGGGAGAATCCGTGAACTGTAGCGAGGGGGCCGCCCTGGAAGCCTTACGAAGCCAACTCGCGCGGCAAGCGGAACCGCTTAGAACACGAGGGTGCCAGAACGAAGGGTGCAAACGAGAAGACGTTGAGGGAAACACTTCAAAAAATCAGGGAGGTCGTGCATGTCATTGAGAAACATTGCCGCCGCCAAAAGTTCTTCACGGGGGGGCATATCGAAACTCAAGAGGATAACAGGAAGCAAGTGGGGCAAATAAAAAAAAAGAGGAGAGGAGGGGAGTAAAGGGTGGTTCAAAGCAATTATAGCCTCGCGTCTTGCCGGTTGAAAGAGGATAAAAAAAAAAAACAACGGGATGAAAGTAGAGAGATCCTCAGGGATGCAAAGAAGGGGGCAAATCATTTGCTGGCTGGTGCCAAAATTTAGGAGGAAAAGGAAAAGGGCTTTACTCCACAATGAATCGTGGTCGGAGGGGGGGTGTTCGATATTGAGTGGAAACGGGAGCGTCTTCATCTTGCGTATGAAAAAGCTCAGGGGGGAGGTGGCTTTTTTGAAGGGGTCACAAGTCGGGGAAACGGGGGAATCGAATTTTGCAAATGAGTTCGGAACTGGTGTACCAGTTGTCGAAAGCCGTCGGAGAAAGGTTCTTTGGAAAATAAGAAAGTCCAAGGAGTTTCCAGTCGGGAGGAGAGACAGGGAGGGCAAAAAGAGGTTCCGGTGCGCGGGCCGACGTCACCCCACCAACCAGTATCGATACGGAGCCGGCGTCGGGAAATCCGGATGGGGGACATAAGAAAGCAACCCATTGGGTGACGGGAAAATATCCAAATCGGGGACGACCGAAGAGTGGGGCGAAAACAGGGGGAAAAGAGGCGTCCGTTGCGGGGAGCGCGTCTATCTGAAGTACCGGAGAAAAAATGAATCATCAATTATCCGCTTAGGAAAAAGCAGGACAAACAGGGAGACAGGCTCAGAAGCCTCGGGAACAATCAAGTTAAAAACTCAAAGGGCGACCATATCAAGATTCATTCTTTGGAGTGGGGGTAAAAGCTAAAGCTGGATGCAGAAAAGGGGGTAAGCACGTATTATGAACAGGAAGGGCTAAAAAAAAGGGGAGTGTTTGACTACTAACCATGGTCTAGAAGTTTCAAAGGAACATGGGGGGAGGCGAGCTTTAAAGACCATCTGCCAATAAAAAAGAAGCCTTGGCGGGGCATGATAAAGGAAGGAAAAACCCAATTTCATATTGAAGGCAGCCTAACGCAGGCGTGGGGGACCGCGGGAAGAGGGCCAGTGGTTTTTTTAACACGACTGGGAATAACATGGGAAAGAGAGGGGGGGGCAGGGTGCAAGCTCGATTGAGGACTTTCATAACTTTTTAGTATAGACGGTGGAAAACTGCGGAGCATTGCGACTGTAAACATTGAAAGGGGGTTGTCAATAAGATCAAGATCAAAGTGGTAATTTCGCCTACCATCGGCGCACTCGGGGGAGGGGAGGGATGGGTATTTTGCCAGCTGGGGAAGCGGGACCGTCCACCCCTAGGAGGAAGAACCAGGTTTGGTACCAGGTCGGCACGTTCATCATCTAGCAGTCGCATGGGCGCCGTAACCCTAAAAAATGGCGTACTTCAAGCATTGACGAAGGATAGGGGGGACGTTGAACAGGAAAACTCGTGAAACTACCGGGATCAACAAAAAAGACTGGTGGCTGTGGCTGGGACACGGGGGGGGAGCTGGAGATCAGAGGGACCAGGGAAGAACAAGTTGACGAAGTGGGATTCTTGCCTGTAGGCACATTCAAAAAAAACAGAAACCACCAATTATGGAGGGCTACGCTGAAGGGGGGGGGGGGGGACCGCTAATGAGGAAAGTGATCCTTCCCAGAAAGAGAAAACTCAAAGGGGAGGGAGCAAGAGGCAGATGGTGAAGGGGGCCTGACGTTGATCAAGGTTCGCGAGGCTGAGGATCACAATCCGACTGCCAAGGACTACTTTTCAAAAGATGACCGGGCCAGCATAATGGAAGGGCGAAGGAACAAATTATGAAGGGGTGCAGGAAAAACGGGAAAAGAGGTCCTTGAGTCCACGAAATGGACAGAGGGTAAGATTTCCTCTCTCCACAGGTTCTGAGAAGCCGACATAGCCTGAACATGGCAAAAGAGGGAATCAATCAGGAAAAAGTTTAAGCAGGATGGGGCTAATCGGGTGTGTACCCAGAGAGCGAGAGATATCAATATAATTCTGCATACTCCTACAGTTGGGAGCGACGACAGTGGCCTCAACGGATGAGGGGGGGAGGGAATGAAGAAGAAAAAATAGTGTCTTTCGCATGGCCAAGGGGAAATCGTGCAACTGGTCTCAAAAGTGCGGGGGGGGGACGTAGACCATTGCTGATTTAATGTAAAAGAAGAAAAAAGTATCTTGCTGTCGGGAGAGGGCCGAAAATACGGGAGGGGGCGTACGCGCTGGCGGAGATGCTTTTAACTAGAGCGTTTTTTTGGTGGGGGAACCTCGCTGCTGCTTACCCTGCGTGTCTTCAGCGTTCAAAGGGTCGGGGAGAGAAACTGGGGGAGCACTGTAAATGGGTTTGAAGCGCTGACAGCGTATGAGTTTTTTGAAGAGGTTTGAGGAAGGGAAGGGCCTACACAGGAGGGCGGGGAAAAAAACGCTGCTACTATTGTTGCGTCTGCGTGTCTGGAGTACTAGTGGAGTGGGAAGGCGCTGGGAGTGAAGGAAAAAGACGAGACTGCTGGCTGATGAGGGGGGAATCATCAGAGGCAAAGGCAGTCTCCGCAGTAATAGTTTATTGCCACTTTTCGGGGGAGGTACGGCGAGGATCTAGTCTCCAACCGATCGAAGAGAGAAAATGGAATGACAACGGCTCGCACAAGCCCTGGTAGGAGAGGGGGCTCTGGCTAGCTAAGCAGGGCCGTGTGGAAAGAAAATCTCTGTCATGGAGGTGGGGGGGTGGGCAATGGCTTCGGCGGGGAGGCGGCGCTGCGGACTAGAGGAAGAGCTTGGGGGGTTAATCACGCTCCTGCCTGTTAGCCAACTAGGATGGGGTGAACCGCCGGGACGCTATGATACCGACGAGGAACTGTCAAAAAAAAGGTGAAAAAGTGACTGGTGGTCATACTTGCACCGAGGGGGACCCGAAGAGGATCTGGAAACTTGCTGTATTTTGCAAAATGTTGAAGATTCCGCTGGTTGAAGCTTCAGGTCTGTGGGAGCGCCAGCGTTCGGGGGGGGGGGCCCAAAGGTTGCGAAGGTATTTAAGTCCGGGATTGTCTTTCAGGCCGGAGGGGACAAAGGAAATTCAGCTTCGAAAGTACTGCCTGGCCTACAAAGGGGGGAAGGTTGGTTGTCGGTTCTGGAAGAAACAAAAAAAAAAAGGATGAGGAGAGTAGTAATAACTCACCCAATGTGTCCTCGTAATAACAAGCTATTGCCGTGTCCAGAAAAGGAAGGGAAAAACGGTCGGAGAATTCACCAGACGAACAAAGAGTTTTACCGAGCGAGTCGATCTCCACCATCGGCATAGGGAGAAAATGGTTCCCGCCATACAAAAGTACAGGATCTTGAATGCGGCATCTCACATAACCACCGCAACCACGAAAACGTCATTCTTCGGGGTGATAGAAACTTAAATACTCGAATCAACAAGTAAGAAAAGGGGAAAACAGTACAGGAGAAATGCGGGGTGGAAAACGAGCTAAGGCAGACGCCCAGATTAATCAGGGCACCTCCCTTACCCTTACGAAAAAAAAGAAATTGTAATTCGGGGAGCCGGGAGGCCCAGGCTCTCGCCAACGAAATGGAAGGTTCCCCATTTCTCTCAGGCGAGTCTCTCTGGAAAGGGAGTTGGTGGCTGAGAACTTTCGTAGGTTGGGAAAAGAAGAGAGAAAAGTTCGCCCGGAAGAAAGCTCTCCGGGCGAGAGAGGGGCCTTATCTACTATTAAGGAAAAAAAAAAGGGACAAGAACGCAGTAGGGAGACAGCACGCCAAGAACGAGCCGTTACCAAATCGGGGGCGAAAAAAAAAAAAAGTCGCCACCATACCTAGAATGCAAAGACCGAGGGTAGTCCGAGCAAGCTAAGAAAATTATTCCACGGAGACAATCCACAGGTCAAAAAATACGTCAGCTCGTTTATAACAGTTGGGGCTAAGGCGAAGATCCTCTCAGCGATTTGGAACTAAGAGGGAAAAGAAAATGTTCGGAAAAGCAGCGATGGATCAAAAAAGAGAACTAAAAAGAAATTGGGTTACTCCTCATTAGGCAGCATCTCAACCGCCCAAAACAATGACCCAGCAAAGTTCTAAACCTGAAAAAAAAGGGAAAACGAGTGGCCAGGCACCTGGGTAAAATATGGGGAAGGGGGAGAAAAATGGTCCGAGACCCCCGAAACATAGCAGGCGCGGCCCGTTCTATAAGAAGAAGAAAGGGGGTGTTGCGGAGTCTTACGGAGGGGTCGGGATAGGGTCTGGAATCAACAAGGTCCATCCTAGAGGAAAAAATACGGAAAGTTCAACGGGGCAGAGTGAGAGGTGAAAAAAATGTGCCGTTCGCAGGAGAGTAAAAGTATCCTCACCAAGGTTCTCAAGGCGATACCGACGAGCCGGGAAATTTCGTGGATAGAAGGGATCAGGACGAGAAAAAAGGGGTAAGGGAGACTCAGGGAGGCTGTCTGGGGACTTAAAAGGAAAATTCAGCGGGGGTTTCATCTTTTTGAGGGAAGCCATAAGAGAAAACGCTGAAGGGGAGAAAAGCCGGCGGCAAAAAAACAGAAGAGGGAGGTCTTTCGTAATCTGGCACTGAGGTACTTACCGTGATCGTCAGTCGAACAGAAGGGGGCACAAGGTTGAGGGTTCTCTGCGAAGGTGTCTGAAAAAAAACTTCTCACCTTGCGTGGCTAGAGGCGGCAAAAAACGGGCCGCCGAAAGACAGCAAAAAAAAAGCCCTTCCCCGTCTTGATGGGGATTGCCAGTTCCGATACGGGAAGGACGCCCGCTGCGATTCCGGGAATGTTCTGGACCACCGTCGTATGGAAGGATCTCCTTCTAGGGGGTTAGCCGCCGGGGGAATAAATAAACAGGAGGAGGCTTTCCCTCGAGGAAAACTACGCCCCCTATCGTACCAGGAAAAAGGGGACAAAAGATTCGCTTTGCTATATTAAAAAAGGGGAAGGAGGATCGGCATCTTCTTTCCACAGCGAAGGGAAAGGAGCAGTCTACACGCGTTAAAAAAACCGAGATCGGGGAAAAGGTGAGGGCAAAAAATCAGGTGCATTCAAATGATGTTCCCATCAAGAGTACCAACTCGAGTTCGACCACAAACTGGGGGAAAATCGACCGGAACCCATTCTTAGCGGGGCGCAGGGGAGATAACATTTCCCATGGTGGGAGCCGGAAGCACTATAAAAGCGGCGGGAGATTCATATTGGGGTAGGGTGATCTCAGTGGGCCCGTAGGCAAAAAGGAACAATGTAGTCAACATAACCTGAGCCGCCATAGTGCTAAAAACAGGAGCTGGGGAAGAGTGGCCCAAAAAGGAGGGGTCTCTCCCAGCTCCACAGAAAGCCGCGAATCGGGCGGGATCCCATTAACTCTAGGTCTAACTGGGGAAAGATAAAACAGGTCTTCCCGTTTTTATAGTACGCGAATTTCTTCAGGAGGAAGGATGAAAATTTTGTTCTTGAGCAAAAGAGGCGATCAGATAGGGGGGGGGGCCAACACGCCGATGTTCACTTCAGCCAGCGAAAAAAAAGGAGGGGGGGGCGCAGCGAGGTCAGAGATTGATTAGGAAAGGGGGAGGGAAGATGGCCTCATGAGCGAAAACACACAGGCTCGTATCGGGACGGTTGTTTCGGTGGGGAAGTAAATCCCGCGCACGCACCGATACCACAGGGAGGTAGAAAATGGAAAAGGGGAACCTTAACAAAAAGGCATAAGAAAACAACTCCGTGCGGGGGCAAGGGGGAAGACAATGGCCAGTTCTTGAGAAATCGGGAACAAGCACGGCGTTCGTGGAAATGAACAAAACGGTTGGGAACGGCATGGAGTGAGGATTGAAAGCCCCGCTCAAAGAAGGGAACCATGGTCGAAGAATTCAATGGAAAGCACCGTATTATAAAAGGAAAGTTACAAAAAAAAAAAAAAAAAAATCGGGGGGCGTAAGCCCAAGCACGCGGACGAGGGGGAGGAAAGGGAGAGGACACTCCCCAACCAGCAACCAAAAAAAGAAACCAAGGGGTCAAACGGGTTGAGCCCGAATCTCTCAAAGGAGGAAAGATATAGATCCTCGGTCTCACCTTCACTAAAGAAAGAAACGCGCGGGGCTTGGGGGGAACATTATAAGGATTGGGGGAAGCAGAAACAAGACACAGAGGGGAAGCTCCAGATTTTCTATATTGGCCGGTTAAAGAAAAATTGAGTAGCGTCGGCACTGTCGATGGAGACGGAAAAAAGGTGGATGTTTTTTAGTGGGAAAAAACAAAAAAGGGGTCGCTTGCTCGGTCAAGGTCACCGAAACTGTGTTGTCACATGGGGGAAAAAAAGCCGCAGCTGAGCAGTTGCGCCGGTAAGGGGGGAAAAGGAGGGGCCATGTCTGCCTCAGTTAAGGGTCAAGGGAAGAGCACAATCAAGTGGCCAAACAAGCCCAAACCTAAACCCCGTTAATCTCTGGTACGAAGAGGAGGGGAAAAATATGCGTTTTCGCCCTCGGAATCAAATGTATGCATCGCTGCGTTTTCAGGGTGAGGGAAAAAAGCTGCTTTCCTCGCGTGACTCCTAGATAAATCTATAACCGAAAAATTAGAAAAGTCTCTCAGTGAAGACCCGGCGATCGATACAAACGAGAAGAAAGATCGAAAACGAACTATCCATCGAGTTCGGTGGCACAAAGCGAAAACCTATCAGATTCTAGTCTTTAGGGGGAGGGGAGAGAAAGAGTTCTTACCATCAACGCAGAAAGGAACGGTATAGTGGCTTTAAAGGGAAGGAAAAGATTTGAGGGGGGGAGCTACCTGTCGCGACGGCATAAAAAAATGTACTTGGCGCACTAGGACAAGCCTCATACATTCTCGCCGCGGGGAAAAAAAAAATCGTGCCAGCCATGGAAGAAAGGGGGGGGGAGAGGCGGCTCCAAAGAACCGAGTCGACCGAAGAGGCCATTTGTTTGGAACGAGGTGGGAAAAGAAAAAAAGACTGTCAAGATCGGGGTAGAGACGAGGGGGGGGGAGGGAGGGGAAAGAACTTTTAGACTCGACTCCTCCGCAGTTTCGCGGAGGACATGAAGGGGGGGTGAAAGATTCCTATCACTATGGATGGGGTTCATATGGCGCCGGAACTACCTGGGGGAGGGCAGGAGTATGTTCGCCAGGGCGGGGCGAAGACATCCAGCCGAGGGCTCTGATCGGACCGTTTTTCTTCAAATAAAAGGGGGCGAAGAGTCCATCATCCGGAGAAGGCAGCAGAAGGAGCGGGGAAATAACCGTTGGGCCAAACCCATTCCGACGGAAATCAAAGGAACAGCGTCGAGTGTGGAACCTACAGCCTGTTGATAGGGCGAGGCCAGAAAAGAATGGGCTATTTCTTGGGCTTCGGCGGGAAAAGTGGCGCCTGGATATCGGTAAATCGACACTCAAGGGAATAGGGGGAGGGGGGGGGTTTAATTATTCGACCCCTTACGGAAAAAAACAACAAGGGACGGGTGCGAATCTTTGTCTACGAAGACAGAGTCGCCTATCTCACCCGCACAGACAAACCAAAAGGACACAAGCTGGCGTTTAAAAAGCCGGGTTGGAAAGAGGGAGGGATCATCAGGCTTTAGGAAAGCAAAAACTGAAAAAAGAAAGAAGGGTCCGTGGGCGGCCAAAATCTCTAAGAAAAGCGACCCTATGGGGGGGAAAAAACTGTGCGCTCTTAGTGAAAACGAAACGGCGACAGTAGTATCGGGGATAGGCCCACAGTGGAAAGGAAAACCCTGGCGAATACACTCCAGGGAGAGAAGACAAAGAGGACAAATTCACAAGAGCAAATAGGCAAACAGTTTACGGAAAAGGTGGGATCCGGTTGTTACGCCAGAAAAAGGACAAAAAAGGGAAAAAGAAAAAGCTTCATAAGAAGGGACTCCAAAACAACAACTGGAAGATCGACGGTTTAGAAGATCAATCCTCTCCTGCAAAGGGACGGTGGGGGACTCATTTTCTGGGGGAAAATCGACCGGGCTAACCGGTAAGGGCCGAGGTTAGCAGGGCTGATTTTCAAAAATGAGAACTCTTGGCTTTTGAATAGGGGGGGGGGGGTGAGGGATTGCCCCAAGGCGAAGTAAAAAAGGGCTGAACTCTTTTCCGGTGGGGGAGCGGTTTTTGTCTCACTCGATGAAAAAGGAAACATGGCGGTTCAGCGGGCGTCGAAAAAGAGGCGCGGAAGGAAAAATGGATTGAATCCACCTGGCACCGCGAAAAAAGATATGGGGCGGAGCGGCGGTGGGGAGGCCAGGGGGACGGCCTACCCGAGCATGAAAAAACGAAACGTCTCCCGTGGGCAAAGGGGGCTGGCTGGAAGCGCTGATGTAGTGAATCCAGAGGGGAGCTAGGCGCGCTGGTCTACTTTGGGAAAAAAGGGAAAATCCTCTATATCGCAAGGAGGGCTTGAGAGAGGATTTGATGGCCAAGCGAGTTAGGCGGATAAGAGTATTACGAAAAGGGATCGGACAATGGACCCAAAAGCAGAAAGAAGAAGCCTGGAGCACGGGGGGCCGATTGGTGCGCTGTCTCTAGGATCGGGGGGGACAGGGGAGAAAAGGGAATTACCTGTACTTCCGTGAAGGGGGGACGGAAATTGCTCCTCGGGGTTCCTGAAAGTCGGAATCTGTCGCTGAAGGGCTCGATTGGGGGGGAAGACTAGCCTCCTGTTCCTCCTTCAAGGTGATGCGCGGCTGGATGAAAGGAAAAAAAGGGGGACAGATGAAGAAACAAAAACCCTGAACGGTGCTTTGAAAAGGGGGGTGGTCTCTGGAGGGGGTCCCGAAAGTAGGGAACGGTGCTGTTAGGTCTTGTAATGTTGTATCTAAAGAACTCAGGACCATTCTGTGTGACGCCGGAGGAAAAAACGATTGTGTGCGGGAGAAAAAAGACAAGGGGACTTTTGAAAAAAATCTTGAAACGGCAAGTAAAAAGGTGGTCGAAATGGTCAAAGGGGGTGACCTACAAATAGGCGTGGGGTAAGAGTCGGCATTCGCAACACCACACGGAATGGGGGGGGGAGATAGGGGAAAACCGGACTTGCACCAACCACACGCAAATATTTGTGGAGGCGGGCAGTCCTGACCCGCAGTCACAGTGGCCGTAAGGAAGCGCCTAGACTCATCTTCAGGCTTCAGAGAAAAAACACACGTGGGCCGAAAGCAGTAGAGAACCTAAAAAAAATATCGAAAAAAAACGTGCAATCACTATATTTTTCCAAGACAAAAGAAAATCTGTGAAAAAACGGGACCTCGCGGCCCTAACTCAATTAAAGGCAAAATTCAGGCGCGTGGGATACAGAAAAAAAAAGGGGGGCGAAGGGGAAGAATAACACAAATTCCTCGCAGCTTGGCAGGAAAAAGGGGAAAGAGGCAGGGAAGCTCAAGAGAAAAGGCATAGAAAAAAAAAATAAAAAGGGGGGCCACGCGGAGCCATTAGAACCACCAACGCTAGGAGAAAGAAGGGGTAGAAAGGCAAAGATCAGCTCAGCAAACTAAAAAAAAAGTAGAAAAAGGGCTTCTCCAGCTTGACGCCGCTTGGAAGAAAGTTCGTAGGTTGGCGAAAGTTCGGAAAAAGAAAAGTAAAAAACGGTGGCCATCAATCTCTACGCTCTCATCGAAAGGGGGAGATAGAGGGGAACAGCAACCGCCCCAAGCAGAAAAAACTAAAAGACAGCCCGCGCCGGACTCGACCATATTGACCGAAAGAACAGCCTAATTTCATTTTGGAGGAGAAAACCGAGCATGCTCCGGGTAGGCCGTCCCTTCTCCAAACCCCAAAAAACCGAGAAAGGCAGCGTGTGCGAAAGGGTCCCTAAACGCCCATGTATCCGCGCGTATTTATAAACGACATTTCTCCAGCAGCAGAGATTGGGGAGGTCCAAAAGAAACATGCAGCGAGAAAGGAAAGCGCTACGCGCCGTGGGCAAGAAAACCTCTAAAATACCCATCAATAAGGTTACACTAAATCAGCCCCTTATCTAGGGGGGCAGCCGCCCTTGTCGCCAGGGGGAAAAGGGGGCAACCATTTCTACGCCCGCTTTCATCTCACTGCGGCGTCCTCTTCTGATTCCAATCAAGGGGGGGGATATGAATTCATGAGCTTGTGATGGTGGATAGGGGGAAAAAAAGGGGAGGACAATCATACTCTAAGAAAAGATGAAAACGGGTGCAGAGTTGCTCGGGAATGTTGAGGGGAAGGGTTAAATCTATGGCTGATTATTTAGGGAAAAACACCTGGGCTCGAGCACGACGTTGGAGGGACGGGGGATGGCACGGGGGAAAGAAGCCCCGAGAGAGTTCGCGGAAAAGGAGGGCTGCCCCTCGCAGCGACTCTTGGAGGGAAAGAAAAGAATTCGTATGGCAGTCGTGGAATGAAAAAGAGGGGGGTCAAACGAACGACCTGTCAAGCCGGGGGGGGGGGGGAGGCAACCATGCTAGGGTCTCCTTGGCGAAAGAGAAAAAAAGTTAAAAGGGAGTAGTAGACTTTCTAGAGGCAAGGACCAAAACACTTAGAAAACTCAGTGTGGGTCAAGGTTCCAGGCAAGGGACACTCCCACTTGTACACCTGAGGGAAAAGGCGCGCGATCACATTAAGGGGGAAGAAAATAAAATCCCCCAAGGAATGCCCGAAGGGTGGCGACATATCACGCTTAGGTTACGGCACGCGACGGCTGGAAACTAAGAGGCAGGAAATCCGGAGGTAAGTGAGGGGCGTACCACCTAGGATGGGGAAGAGCAAAAATGCAAGTTCTCTTTTAGATGAGGGGAGACCGTGAGGAAAAGGAGGGGCTGGCGAGCCACGCGTATCCAAGAACCACATTGGCTACCATCAAGGTCCCGCCAGTAGTTGGAGGATGTCCGGACCTTAAAAATCGGAGGAGTGCCAAAATGGGTGCAGCGGAAGACTGGGGGAAAGAGCGTGGATCGAAAAGTTGCGCAAGCACATCTTAATGACCATAAAAGGGAAAAGAAAATTCAACCTCGTCGGTAAGAAAAAAAGCCTCTCTCCGTATGGGGAAGGTCAAAAAGGAGGGAGAACGCTCTCAAGGATAACCTTGCGATCGGACATTCACTCAAGCAAGAAGAAAGAGGGAAATAAGTATTCCGCAGCTTGTTCAGGTCTTACAGGGGAATGTGCACCGCTGAGGCCCGAGGGGGGGAACACAGAACCCTTTGGGGATCCGCGTCCAACAATTACCGGCTGTACGGGGGGAAGCGAGGCTGATCGCACGTACGACCTCGAAAAAAAGAAAGAATTGATCTGTTCGGAGAGGAAAAAAAAAGAATGGCTCCTGGTCGGAAGATAGAGCTCAACATGAAAACCGTTTGGAGAGTCCTCTCGCCGGGGCTTCCCGGGAGGGGGGGAAGGGAGGAAGGTGTTCGGTGAGCGCCGGAGAGGAAGAGGAAGCCGCTTTAAAAACGCAAGAAGCGCATTCTCCGCGAACCAATAAACGAATCAAGGTCTGTATTGGATTCCTAAGGGGGGGCGTCGGGCAGAGTCCCGGCCGGAAAAGCTCGGGGATCAGAATAAAGGGTTGGTGGGGCCGTAGGATTTCAAGGAAAAGGCTTGTGCGAACTCAGGAAAAAAGAAAAGGGGGGAAAGGCAGCCATGGAGCCTTCGGAACAAGAAAGCACGCGGCATTGCACCTGGAGTGAAACTGGTACATTTTCGGAACGCAGTTAAAATAAGACCCGATCACTTCTTGGACGTCGGGAAGAAAGGAAAATAAAACAGCGGGGGACGGGCATGGGAGTCTTAGAAAATGGCAAAACAAACAGGTGTGACACGGGAGGAAAAACTGATCTAAACTCACGAAAAACTGCAGAAGGGGTGGAAAAACATACATCGCGATTACGTCATAAATTGTGGGAAATTGAGAAAGAACTAACCCGCGGCTTTGCCGGTAGCCCGAGAAACAAAGAGTCGGAAAATAAAGTGCGACAAGGCAGTCAGCTCACTCATTGCGAGGTGACCACATGAAGTCTCCTCATCCGGAGGAGGAAAAATCGCTGAAGTTGAGAAAGGAGTTGGAGGCGGGGGGAGAGGTGTTTCCACGAGGGAGCGAATCGGGTAAGACGCAAAACATGAACGTCAAGCGGGTTTTTAAGTTGGAGCCCAAAGAAAGCTGAAAAAGGCGAATGGGGCCCACTGTCTGCACCAGGAAAAAACAAAGGGGAGCTCTAAACTCTCGAGTTAGAGGGGGGAGCATTGGCGGCGAGAAGGGGGAGGGAAAAAAAGAATTGGGAGGAGTGGCGAAGCGCCGGCGGAGAAGCACGGTTAGGGGAAATGGAATTCAATACCGAAGGCCCAAAGGACCCAAAAACGTTTCGAAAAACGGGGAAGGGAGAAACTCCGTCTTTGCTGTGAACAAGGAAAAGTCGGTAACAAATCCATACCGTGGAAGGCCGAGGGAGAAAGCATTGGGGGGGGGGGACGAAAGGCACATCGCCGGGCCCGAGAGTGCTTAATCGTATTAGATAAGGGGGGGGCAAAATGAACCGTCCTATTCCGTTATAACCAGGAAGAGTTAGAAATAGGACACTAGGGAACTACCGGGAAAATCTATTTACCTTTACACCAGGTAAGAAAGAAAAAATCAATATTAGTCTGGAGAGGGGGGGGATAAGAACGGCTTAGCCATCACCTCTGTGAAAGTGGAAGGGATATGGACGAGTCGAAGGTTAAGTGTGAAAACCTACTTAACCGCTTCGCAGCGGCCTGTTCCGTTAGTGCAGCAGCTTCTTGAAAACAACACCGTAAATGAGGGGAGAGGAGGGTCATCAGGGGACGAGATCAGGCACCAAAAAATGTCAATGGGAATCTTCGTCAATATCCGGCGGACGAAAAAAAAAATCTAAGACCAGTTTGGGAAAAAAGAAGGGTGTAACTACAGCTAGAATCTTGGGGGGAACTGAACATAACGATTGGAAGAATAAAGGGGTGGCCCTCTCTCGCATTGCTCCGAGAATCATGGGATTGGAGGTTTTGGACAAGAGATGCAATAAGTTTCCATGGATGCCCAAAGAAAAGGAGCCAGACTTTTGCGGACGGATAGAAGGTCTTCGCTGGTGGCTAGAAAAAAACAAATAAAAGCCGTTTTGCAGTCGCAGGGGAACCAGGAAAAAAAGAGAGGGCAAGGGGACTTGAACAGCCTTTGGAAAGGGGAAAACGAACGGATCGCCGGAGGAGTCGAAGGAAAGAATTAGGAGAACACAAAACCTACGGAAGTATGTGACGTGTCTTTGGGAAGGGGCGCGGGAGAATCGACGAGAAAAAGCAAGGTGAAGAAATTGGGGTGCGAAAATTCGACCTTAGCCTGAAAAAAAACAAAAGGGCCTAAGCGGGGGCGACTGACAACCCAAAATCCGTCACACCCGCAAGAGAAAGCAAGAAAAAAGACGACTACAAAATGAAGGGTTTTCCACAGTGGATCTGTCGCGAACTGAGCGGAACGTTCCTGGGCCAACGACTTCCAATAAGAAAAAAAGGGAAGTTGTTGACGTTTTTTCCGGGGCAGACCGATGGAAAAGGGGCTCAGACCTTAGGAAGGGGGGGCTAAATTCGGGGTAGAAAGAGAGATTATAGACCATAAAGGGAGAAAAGGGTTCGGGTATTGCAGAAGTCACCCAGGTGGATAGGGGACATAACCATAGCCTGGAAAAGGAAAGGGGAAACAAGAGTCTGCACACCTTGGGGAGAGGGAAGATTGGATCCCGTGTTGCCACAGAAAAAAGGAAAAAGATAAAAACCGAATAACAGAACGCAACAACGGTGATCGAAGACAGGGCAATAAAGGATCAAGAAATGGAAGGGGCACAGCGGGCGTCCGGAAAACAAAGGGGGGAGATCCCTTCTCAAGCTGAACTGACAGGTCTGAGGTCAAGTCTTGTATCTTTCTGTTCAGATGGGGGTAGGGAGGGAAGGGGTCACCAGGAGAGGCGCCTGGAGAAGCAGCTTTCTTTCTATAAATGGTTGGGGGAAGAGGGCTGCTGCCCCTGTGAGGGTCAAGCGGGGGGGAGGGAGGAATCAAGCGGCGGTACATGGAAGGGGATGAAAAAAAGATAGAACCACGAACACCAGTGGGAAACCCGAGTCTGGAGGAGAGTCCGGGTTAGCGTTAGAGGCAATGGAGAAGGGAAATCAACAGGGGGGCGTAACCATCGCGTGCGACCTTCGGAGAGGGAGGGTCAAAAAGGCGCGGCGGGTCCGTGTCCCGGCGCGTGCTAACGGAAAAGGATAACTACTTCTTTCTACGTGTTGGAATAAACTCTAATCTCAAGGAGGCTTCTGAAAGGGTTGGTTTGATGGCCAAGGGGGACTGAGGGAGACTAAGGAAGCTGACGGACAAAAAATGGAGAACAAAAGATCCAAGACCAAGCTCAAAGCGAACCTTTAGAGAACTTCCTCCTGACGCGAACGACCTGGATTTCGTATACATGTAATGGGAAGGAGTTGGTTGGTTTGAGCCTGGTCACCGAGGGGAAAGAGGATGCGGAATGAGATGGGGGGGGAAAATTTTTCACACATCACTACTGCTGTACGAGGAGAAAGAAAAAAGATTGGATTCCGAAGGCGCCAGGGAGAGAAGAAAAACTCCGCCTAGTTAGGCAAGGGGACAATGGCGCGGTGGGTCTAAGGCCGCAAGGGAAGTCAACTTTTCACTGGCGGGAAAAAAATCTTGGGCATATCTGATCCGCTGCTCGAGAAGGGGTCAGGGGGAGCGCCGAGTTTCAAAAAAAAAAGTGTTGTTTGGTTTTTGCGGCCGAGAAGAAGAAACTTCTTTCAGAGAGCCAACGCTGAAAGGGCGTCTGACGAAGATAACGGAAGGGGGGTGTGCGGAAGAGAGAAAAAAAAAAAGGAGAAAAGAGAGATAGAAAACCAAGAAAACCAATGGGGGGTTTCAAGAGCAGAGCAGGAAGTTGCCGCCAAGGCATGGAGATTCCCCATCGCCCCACAATAGGGGGAGAAAAAGCTTCCCGACGTCAGAGGATGCAGTAAAATATTCAATCAGAGACAGGCATCAATTTAAGAAAGGGGAATAGGTACCCGCGGCTGTAGAAAACGAAAAAATGTGACGAATTATTGGGTTATCAAGACGCTACCGAGAATTAGGGGTAATCCCCAAAGCCTAGGAAGGTCATCATCCTTGGAAATTTTCCCCTCTCTTATAGAGGGACTTCCCGCCGATACCTCCCACTCAATTTAGACCGGCTTCCACCCAACCCCCGCACGAATCTCTCTTCCCTTTCCACGGAATAAGGCAAACTCTCCAAGACTCCCAGAGGGAAGGGCCATGAGGGACTCCAAGGAGGCGGTAAGAAGTCATGTGGGGCATATAATGTTGGCTGAAGGGGGCTAAGGAGAACCTCCGTAAGCATTTCTGAAGGCAACTACAAATATCATCTTTAAAAAGGGAGGAAGGGACTATGGGAAGCCCACGAAACCAGCAGAACGCAGAGCAAACCGGGAAAACCAAAAGCCTTACTCAAAAGAATATATACGTAAGGGAGGCCAAAACATAATGCAGGTAAAGCAAAGGTCCTCCTGTATTGCGGACTTAGAAGGAAGTAAAAGACACTCCGCCCAAAATAGGTCAGCGAGGGGGGGGTATCAAAGACAAGAAAAACTAAAAAAACCTGGACAGAGAGGGTTTCGGGACCGTACCCGCTTGACAGGGACTCAATCATCAGACTAGTTGGGGGGAAAACGGGGCACATTAATCGAGACGCTAAAAGGGGGAAGTGCTAATCAAAAAAGTAAAGAAGATACCCAGCAATGGTTCGAAAATGATAGGGCAGGCCTCCTTTTTTCCCAGGGGAAGGGGAGAAACGGGGGTCCACCTGCGAAACCGCCAGTGAGATCTTCTTTACATAGAATGCCCTTAGGCTGCCCATCACCGGTGGGTGGAGTGGAAGGGGCTAATCATGGAAGAATCCCTGCAAATACGGTCTGTTTCAACAAAAAGGAACAGAGACTTGACCGGACAAAAGGGTTCATGTTCATTGAAAATGTGAAGGTCGGATGTAAAAAGGTGATAGCTGGTACAAAGATCCGCACAGGTGTGAAGAAAGATACCGACTTTCTAGAATGTTTGCAAGGCCTCACGAAAAGTTTAGGGCGAAAAACTAGGCCTGCCAAAAAGAAGAGGGACTGCTGTCCCGGAAAAGCAACACTGGAAGACGTACGGGGATCGTGTAGAAAAACCAAAGGGCGGGAGTTAAACCTTCTAAAGTCTGGAAAAAGTTCTCAACAAAACGTGAAGGGGGGGGGGAAAAAAGGGTTGGAGGAAAGCTTGGACAGCTTAGGAACTGTAAAAAAAAAAAAGACGGAAGGAAAAAAGCCAAGGATAGGCAAACTCCCTTTTTGGTTTAAAAAAAACTGACGGCGTTTCGAATAAGGCCCCTAAAAAAAGAGAACATTGACTGAGTAGCAGCGCGATGGAGAAGGGAACGTAGGCCGTTAAAGAAAATCAACCGAGCTTCCAGGGATTGGTGCGCCTCACCGGGGAAAAATTTCCTCGACCTGTTCACCGCTTCGAGGACGAAAGGTCCCTGAATGAGGCAATGATCAGGACCGAGTCCTGCGACATACGGAACGTTGGAAAGAATGCAATGCAGAAAAAGCGGCGTCGGGGGAGCCGCTGGATCAAGTCACCAGCATACGACCACGGGGCTACGGGGTGGGAGAGATGGGAGAGGTGCAGCGATGGTCGCCCAAAGAATGATCAAGCATCTTAGGGGGCAAACAGGGGGGGAAGATCATTCGGGGCGCGTCGATGAAAGGGAAAAAAAAGAGAAAAAGTGTCTGCGCACAATGACCCCAATCCCTTCCCAGATAGTACTATGATAGGAGGTGCAACCCAAATCGCTCATTTCCGAAGGGCTAAGAGGGGAAGCAGACGAGAAATCCGTTGGCAATCGGCATGAGGAAGGAAAAAATAAGCATGTATTCAGGGCAAAAGAAGCTTGCCCATAATGGTCAATGAAACAAAAACGCTTGCGGCCGAAAGGAAACAGAAGGACTGAACTGGGAGGAATGGGAAATGCCACTCACCCCGGGGAGGGGCAACCGATGTTCTGGACCGCGGGGAAAAGGAAAAGCGAATGACTCAAAAAATAAACGAGAAATCCAACTAAAGGTCTTTGCCACAGGGAAGAGGACGTTCGGAAGAGCGGGCGGAACCTCCCTTGGGGAGCAAGAAGGCATTTCTCAAGGGGAGCAGGGAAGTAATTTGCGTGTAGTAAAAGGAATAGCCTAGTCGCCCCTTACCTAAGGACGGGCCTTCAGAGGCACACCCTCGGTGTCGACAGCCGGAAGGGATTATTTGGGGAAATGGGGAGGGAAAAAACGGCACAACCGGGTTTCTCCACTACTAAAGATGAATGCGGTCTGAGATAACGGGGCGGGTGGCGTATGTAGGGTAGCAATCAAACGTACACCTTTTTGTGTGCTCCGCAGTTGGAGGAGAAAAACGGGGGCCTTGGAGAACCTTCAAATGCGACAAAGAAACGAGGGATCTTCAAATCTTCGGGGGGAAGGGCGGGGGAAGGACAACAGTTGAAATAACATGTGTGAAAAGGAGGAGGACCCTTCTGCGTGAAATCGGAAAAACCGCGGAGATGCATTTCTTGCGCAGGGACATAAAAAAAGGCCCTAAGCAAGGTGGGGGAAGGCACAGCTGAACTCACCGAGGGAGAAATGCATAGGGGGGGGGAGGTAATAAAGAGAGAATGACTTCTAAGTGGGTGAAAAGCAATCGTGATCTGCACACACAGGGGGGGGTCGCTTGCCGTTGAAGCGAGAGTCAGACAAAACGAGTATAAAGAGAAAGAGACGAGGAAAAACTGCAATAAAGTCTGTTAAGTTCTTTGTGAAAAAATGTGAGGGAGAAGGAGTGTGGGTGGCTTACTCCCAAGATCAGTGCTGAATCCGAGGTTAGGGGGTCCGGGAAAAAAAGGGGAACACTTCTTAGGAGCACTTTCGTTTGAAAAGAAAGATTAAGACCACCGGTGGGATGGAATTGATGAAAAGAAAAAAGCCGGGGTCAAACGTTTGCCGTTTGAGGTTGATGGTGTAAAATTTGCCGAAGGGGGGAAGGGTCTCCGATTAAAATCTTGCCTGAATGGTCTCATGGGACCTCTTATCCCTTCGGGGACCTTGAACAAGTTCTGTGCGGAGCCACGCGGAAAAAAAATGTGACGTGCTCTGAATAAATAAGAAAAAACCTAAACCACCTGGAACGAAGTCATACATAGGCTATATAAAAAAAAAAACTATTCTTCAACATGGGGGAAAGCCCGTTGCGAGTGGAAAAATCATTCCGGATGCCTCTTCGAAGACACGATTGTGGGATTCACCGGAGGGGTTACTTGGCTTTCCTCAAGATGAATAAGGCCTTTGTTCAAACAAATTCAAGCCTGGCAAATGCCTTAATAAAACGCCTAAGATACCACCTGGCTCGACGGGGGGGAACCTTAGACATCGATGTAACTCCAACGACCATATCACTCTCGTAAGAAGTTAGCTTTTATATAGAGTAAAAGCTAACTCACCTCGTGGTTTTCACAAAATCCGGGGCCGGGGAGAAAAAGATCTTAAAATGTTCTGTAAGAGAAGCTACCTGGCAAGGTCAAGGTGAGGTCCAATTTATTTCGAAGCTTACGGGGAAAAAAAAGAATTCTACTGCCGCTTTCAAAAGGAGAGATTGCCTATGACAAAGGTGGTAAGTCTGCGCATGGGGAGAAGAACAGGAGCGTCGGAACACGTTGATGGAAAAACAGTTTGGGGGGTGTAACACTACTATGTGGGACAAAAAGTGAAGAAAGATTGGTAAGGCTGGTCAATCGCCTAGGAAACTGTTGGGTCTCTGTGGACACTAAATCAAGAAGGCGCTGGATGAAATCAGTTTGATCCGGGGAATCATTGTCATATCCGAGCGGAGAATCGCCGAACAAATTGGGGAAGGTCGAAAAATCGTGGCGTGTAGGATCCACTCGAGAAGCGTTGGGAGGAAGGCACAGGGCACCGGGGCACGGGATCATACAGCGGACCTGATCGAAGAAAAAAAGTTGGACACCAAAAAAACACAGGAGACGATCGGGGCCAGGCATAAACTGACTAAAAAATGGGGGGGACGAGCACTACCTTCGTTAAAAAAACAGCCGTAAGGTGGGGGGGGGAAGTATTTCCTTGGGTCAGGCTGCGTCCGGTTGGGGGCATAGCTCACGGAAACGAAAGGTGAGAATGGGGGGTTTGGAATTGCTAACAAACAAGGAAAAAATACCAAAAAAGTAGTTGCTGCTAAGGAAGCCGCTACCTTAAGAAAATCAAAAAACGCAAGAGAAGACTCGCAACCCGGTCTCAATCAGCTTTGTTGAAAACCGGCTGTGTGAAAGAAAAAAAGGGTTCGGAAGAAAAGGCAGCTGGATCAAAGCTAATGCACCGGAACTGATGGTCTGTTACCCTTTCAAGGGGCTAAGCTTGGGAGCAGACCTTTGAGAAGAACTTGTCTCCTGGAAGGGACCATAAAATTCCCTTCTGAAATGGGAAATGGGGGCAATCATCACCGGTGTTATCCTTTCTAATAAAGGCCATCCTGGAATGACAGGGATTGAAAGAGAAAACTCTGACCACTGCTGTTGAAGTATTATTTGAATGGTAAACCCAGACCGCCGAAGAATTCATTATCAAAGGGACTCCGAAAAAACTTTGAGCGACAGGGCGAGCTGAGAAAGGAAAACGGCTCTGCCAAGGCGGAGGCAAAAATTCGCAGGGGATCGAAAAGGGAGAAAAAAGGTCGCTGGCCACCAGGCTATTTAGGGGGGAAAAACGAACGACGTTTTTATCCTGGCTGGGGGGGGGACGTCCTGCCCAGGACGGGACAGCTGTGAGTTCTCGTGGGGGGAAAGTAAAATTTGGGGTAGCATCGGCTTCGTGAAAAAAGGGCGGACTTCACTGGGGAAATTAAAGGAGAAATCGGGACTGCGGCGAAGACGGGCCGCGGCTTTGATCCACACGGTGGTAAGGAGGAGGGAAAACATCGTATGAGTTCGATAGGGGGACTCTCTTCGGGTAAGAAGATGAGGGAAGTTGAGAAGAACGCAGAAATTTCGACGGAATTAAAAGAGGGGGCTCCACGGACTAATGTTCTGGAGGGAGGAAAAAGTACTAATCATTGGTTGGGAGTCCTGCATCGAGGGGGGGGAGAAGGTCGATCTGGAAGGGCGTCAGGTGTCGGGGGGATGTTCAACTCTATTGGCGCGGGAGGGTCCGTGAGCGCGTAATGTGGAAGACTGAGGGGGGAACGGCGGCGTATATTAAAGAAAAGAAGTCGCAGCAAAACAAGCCGGACAAACGAATGGATCAAAAAAAAGTCGACGGGGAAGAGGGCAGGGGAGCACGCTCTGGCGCCCTAGGTCCGTGAAAAAAGGCGGGAGTTGTGGGGGAAATGAGGATACCTGTCGGGGAACGCTGAGGTGATTAAGGGACTCGAGAATTTCACATCACTACGAGGAAGGAACGCGCTCTGATGGGAAGGACGGAAGGCGAATTTGGCGATTTATCACACATGACTGAAGGGGGACACACCGTTTTGGCGGAGGGTTATAATGGGGACTAGGGGTAAGGGGGAGTACACTTGCTGTGAGAAAAGGGAGGTTGCAATCTTAAAAAAGAGGGGGGGAGTCGGGAACATTCTGTGGAACCGGGGCCGGGAAGATGGTGTTGCGCCGAGGGTGCGAGGGTAAAACAGCAGGCAACTTTCGGAAGGGGGAAAAAAAAAAGGAAATGACCTCAAATATGGAGGTGGGGGCGTTAGATGAATGAAAAACAACAGGAGGAGGAAAAAGAGAGAAGTAAAAGACCACACACACAAGAAATTGTAAAGGGCATCGGCATACGACATCTACTTCAACCATCACCTGAATACCAGCTGCGGGTGCCGAGGGGAAAGGGAAGGGGGACCGGGCGAGCTCCCAACGAATTTTCCAAGGAGACACCAGCGGAACAGAAAAAAAAAACCTCATATATGGGAAAGCATCAATGAAACAGGAAAAAAGAATCAGAGAAACCATCTGCGTAGAAATAATACACACAAAAAGGCAAACAGATGACACAAAAAAACCAAAATAAAAAACAAAAAAAACAATAAAATCAAGATGGGTCTGACCTTCAGGGAATCCATCCGCTCGAGCTGGCCAGGCCAGGAATTGCGGGTAAAGAAGGACGATGCACATCGCCCAGGTAAAAACCGCCGGTCAACCAGCAGCTAGGTCTCCAGATCCTCGACTCAGAAAAAAAAATGCCCAGGGAGGGACCCAGGAGACGCTTGTAGTCAAAGAAAGGGGGGCGGAGAAGTTGAGGGGTAGGGGCTAATAGGGAAAACGAGCAACTTTGGCCATCAAAAGAAGGAGAAAAATGAGGGCACAGCGCAATGCATAGAGGCCGAAAACTCAGAACCAGACAGAGCTCACGTATCCTCCAGCGGGGGAAATCATATAGTACGCGCACACTGAGGGAAAAAAAAAAAATCAAAAAATGCAGCCGCAGGGAGAAAAAAAAGAATGCTCCCTGTATGAAGGGCAAGGGAAACGGAAAAAAGCTACACCCAGCTCAGAAGCAAGCGGGTTGATAGCCATGATAAAGAAAGGGGGAGACAAACGCGCACGATTTCGAAGACGCTCTGAGAAATCCCATTTGGCCACGAAGGGGAGGAAGACAAACCGAGAGCAAAACAGGAGAAGGAGGATGGAGGCAGGACGACAAGCGCGCAAAGATACCCAGAAAGAAGTGGGACAAGATAAGCCCTGATCCAAGATGGCAAGGGAACCAGGGCAGAGCTCGCAGGGAAAGAAAATCCCCTGGCGCGGAGTTATCCGTCGTGCAAAAAAGGACGGAACTTGCCATCAGGTGTTGATGCGAATCATGAGGCTTTAAAAAAAAATATTTCGGAACAACACGATCTTCCTACGAATTCAAAGGGGCGAGGGGGGGGTTACGCGGGGGTGATTGGGAAAAGGGGCAAATACAGGCTTGGCAGGTCGAGAAAGGATCCTCACAAGGGGGGGGGAGGCACAGATAGCCGACATGGTCGCCGATTTCGTGGACGAAGCAAAGCATTCAAGAATAGGGTCCTGTCTCAGCGCAAAAGACCAAAAACCAGTAAAAGCACCACGGAAATTAAAGGGAAAACCAAAAGGCGGGGGAAACACGGGAATCGCAACCTTGATCAACAAAATGAGAAAAAAAAAGCTGACTTGCGCTTCAGTGTCTTGTAAGTGGCTTGGATGAGAATTGCTCAAGGCAGGGAACAAAAAAAACACAGAGACAGTGGGTTCCGGTTGCACGGAAGAATAGGGAAATCCAACTTCTTAATTGAGGAGGGGAGAAGCGCGCGACAAGCTAAAGAAGAAGGGAAAGAAAACACCAAGGAAAGGATTAGGATGGAAGAAATATCACTCAGTTAATGTCTCGCCAGGAAGAGTAAGTCGGGTACAGAACCGCTGCAGGTCCCAGGAGGAGTCATTACAACGAGAGATACCACCTGAGGTGATTACCGGTACCAAAAAAGGTTGGGAAAACGGAGGATGGAAGCAAGCGGTCGGAAAAAAAAAAGACCACGATGGTAAACATCAAAAATCTGCTTGCTCGATGGGAGGCGCATAAAAAAGACGAACTCTTCTTGCCAAAACTTTGAAAGAAGGAGGGACAGGGACAGGCGTCACTGCGAGAGACGGTGGGAGGAAGGAGAAGCCGCAAATCGGGAGGGTGCAAAAAATCCCAGATCTTGACTAGGGTCGTAAACCAAACTGGCCGCTCAAAGGATGAGCGAAAATCGGAAACGCGCGCCGTCCACCTTTCATAGGCATTGAATCGAGAAAAGAAACGGGAGCATGTATTGAAAAGGCAGGGCACGCAATAACATTGGGCAGGAGTAGGATGAAACACGCCAGTACAAAAAACCTTTTCAGAAAAAGCGAAGCTGAACCGGCCACTACTAAAGGCGAAAAGAGGTGCTTGCGCACACTCAGGGAAGAGAAGACCATACACGAGGAAAGCGCGAGAGTGATCTGGGGGGCGGTGCGGAAACAATGACTCTGATGTCCGAAAACGGAAAAAAGCGCGCCTGTAAAAAAAGGTTAGAGGGACGCGCCAGGGTTAGTCAAAGAAGGAGCCGGGGAGAGGTGGGGGTCGGACTAAAAATATGAAGCTGGGGACACTAAACCCGTAGGTAACAAACGCCGAACACCAATCGGGGAGGGGGGGCTACAGCAATCAAAGAGGGGATTTGTATCCAGGTCCGTGGTCAGCAACTAGAGGGCAAAAAAGAAGAAAAAGGACGCCGGGATCCGGAGACGGGGGGTTCTGTCAAGGGGTGGGGGATTGGGAAATCTGAACGTACCTTGGACTCAGAGATCCTCTGAAAAAAAGTCAAATCTGGATCAATATAGGGGGGACGCCAACGAATACGAAGACGGCTTGCATCTTAAAGGGAAAACTAAAAAATGGGATGAAACGAGCATTTGCAAATGCAAGCTTTCGGAAAAAATGAAAAATCCACCGGAGGTAGAGCTGTGCGTCTTATAAAACAAGGGTGAAAAAAAAGTCTGGGAAACAGTTAATCCACGGCAGTAAAACTCCCCCGAAGACGAAAGAATTTCTCTTGGGGTGGAGAAAAAGAGATGACGGCGAAATGGTGTGGAAAGTGAGACGGGTGCAACTCCCGGAGGGGGGAAGACAAATATCTCTCACACCAAAGGAAAAAGAAAATATCGCTAAACTCAAAAAGGGGATCACGCATTTAAGCTGGAAGGTCGCCATCGCGCTGTATTGGGAAAAACAAAGATGCTGCACAGTTATCCTCGTTGAGGTTGAGCCGGTTGAAAAATTTTTTGCCCAAACTTGAAAAAAGGAAAGTCGTAGTAAGACAGACAAAAAAAAAAAGTGGGGATTGTGTTGAAGAGAAACCGGGCAGCGTGCGAGGATGGGCGGGGGGCACGAAACTTTTTGTAAAATTAGCAAAGGGGCCGCTGCGAGGGGAAGGGTAGTCAGTGGCAGGAAAAAAAACCAGGGCGTAATTTGAAGGCAAATCTCACGCGAACAAAAGGGGTGCCCAAAGGGCGAGATCATACCACCAAGAAAAGGTGTGGGCACGACTCATAAAAAACAAAAAAGAGGAGGGGAATAAAGACACGACTTTGCTGCCATGGAAAGAAAATGGGGGGCGAATTGAAATAGAATTGGGTCCTCGCACGCAGTCCAAGGAACAATTGCATCACGGGTCGCGGGCGGGCAAATGAAGCCCTCAAAGATAACGGATCCCTTCCTGACCCATACTCAGGTAGAACATGGGCGCCGGAGGGGAAAAAGGGAAAGATAGGGAGTTACGCAAAAACTACAGATGCAGGAAAAAAGGGCCAAAACCTGAGGATCCGCGAGGGGGAAGAGGATTATTATTTCCAGGATGGACGCGTGGGTTGCCAGAAATACTAACGGGGGAGACGGGCCGTTCCCTGGAAAGGGGGGAGCTTCTTTAAAGAATCGGAAGAAGAAGGGAAACATTTTAAAAATCGGTTCGTCGGGGGGAGATGCCGATGACACCAATGGCAAGAGGCCGCTTGCCCGCTCCGAGAATAGGAGAAAACCCTTAGCGGCAGGGGGGTTTCTCACACAGGGGGAAACTAAAGTCAATATCTTGGGTAAGGGGGGCAAGAAAATGGCAGTTGCGGCACTTTGTGAGAAGAGATGGGGACACTAAGGATCCTCAAATGCATGAAAGTCCTGAAGGGGTGGGGGGGGGGAAGATTGAAACGAGAAAACGAAAAAATGGGAAGGCCCGACATCGCAGAGAAAAAGAACAGTGAAAAAAAAAAACCCATCGTTCAGGGGAGGAGCCTAAAAGACCCGAGGGCCTCGAGCCGGCGGTTTAAGACAATCAAAAGCCGGAAAACGTAAAACGAAAGAAGCAAGAGCGGTCCCGATCACAGTGAGGGACATGCAAACCAGGGAGAGAACTTCTTGAAAAGTATAGGCAAAAAATAAAGTAGAAAAACATCCAGCAGGGGGGGAAAAGGAATATTTCGCTTGGTCGTAGAAGGCACACTGGGGGATGGAGATAGCGGCTGCTCGCAAGGTGAAGAAGTGGGTTAAATCGAACCTCGAATGGAAAAACAAACAACAATGTGTGCAGCAAAAGTGCAACAGGGTCCAGCCCCGAGAAAGTGAAAGACCCTAGAAACAGAGCAAGCTTGTACAATAAAAGCTAAGAAGCATGGTTTGTTGGGCCGCACGGAATTGATCAGGTGCGCGAAAGAGTCTGGATTAACCGCAAAAAAAAACTACCCCCAACTAAGAAGGGTTGGAGGGTGCTTTTCCAGGGCCTCTGAGGAGGGGGAGGGCAACCGTATGCAGGTGAAAGAGGCGATCGTAGAGAAAGTCACTAAAGGCCCGGCGAAAGGTGAGCTGGGCGGGCCCACAGGTAAGGAGGCGACGAATACGATGAATGAAAACAGGGCCAAGCTGAAGCACAAACCTTGCAACCTTGTAGAAGGAAGGAGGAATGGTATTGGATCCGTGTGGGTACAGGTCCATAGACAGAATTATGAAATCAGAAACGACGAAAACCTTTTATTGGCCAGTAAGGGGGTAAGGCCCTCTCCGTGGAAAAAACCCATTGGATTTCGCATTTTAAAAAAGAGGAGTGTCCCTTTGGCCCAGGGGAGGGGACAGAAGGACAGGTATTGGACCTGGGGGTTAATTATGATTTCTTTGGAATTCACATTACGGAGAGGCAGCTTTGATGCTTTTCAGGTGGGGATCGCACGCTTAAAATGAGGGTAACATGGCGTCTTAAATCAACGCGTCGAAATCCGCGGGCGTATACCATGGAGGGAAAAGGTCCCCATGGCTCCAGGGGATGCGGGATGTCTGTGGCGTGGCTGGAAGTTCTCCGTGGGAGGGACGGGATAACGGCATAAAGCGGGCGTACCATCAGGAAGAATAAAATGTTATTGGTAGGGGACTCTGTAATATGATGGGTCAAAAGGAGGGGATTAGCGTCGGCTGTCTACGGCGTGGGGAGGGTTTCTCTGGGATAGAAAGGAGATGCTGTGCCCTGGAGGTGGGGGGAAGGGAGAAACGGACGGAGCGTAGCCTGACGCCCTAAGAAAGTTCGAAGGGAAAAGGACCAATCGGCGAGGGCTGACAGACGGATACTTCGCTCGAGCGCAATGGATCCGTATAACATACTGGCAACTGATTTTTGGGTGGTTCACAAGGAAAAGGACACTGGCGGAAAGGAAATAGAAGGGACCGCTAAGAAAGTACACATCAAGAAAATACGGGCCCAACAGCGAGGGGGTGGGATTCCGAAGGGACAAGGGAGAGATGATCACACATCCCGAATTAAAACGTGTCACCGTGGGCCACTATGTGGAGTGAAAGCTGTAAGATAAAACAGGTCTGAATGGGCGGAAAATATCATTTATGGTGGAAGAGGCTAAGTGGCGCTCGAACCATCTGCTGTGGAGGCGCGTTCGTGGCGATGGGGTGGAGGGGGGGGAGTAGATACCGCCGCTGGTCTGGTCCAGCGCGTGCATTCAACTGGTAGGAGAGGACCGTTACTACTTGGTGCGTATGGGAACATCGGCAAAAAAACAACGGATAGTATGAAAAGAGATGCAAACGCACCAAAAGGGAATGGGAGAAAGTCCGAATCAGACATACCGGGAACGCCAACTCTATAAAAAAGGGGTATATTCCATCCCCGAAAAACAATCGGGAAAAGAAGCTCTACCCAGAAAATGGTAACCAATCTAAAAGTGAACGAAAAATAGGGGACACAGAGCAGCAGTTAAAGACCACATCTGAAAAGATCGGCCCAGGAAACACCGAAACCAAATCAAGCAGTCAGGCAGCGTGGGGAGGAATCTGAAGACCCCTGGAATCCTGAAGGACCGCGAATAGTAATTCAGGAAAATAAAGTGGATGTGAAAAAGAAAAGAGCGGATCTCAAGATTCAACAGTCCCTCAGTTGAAAAAAAGGAATCCTAACCACAATCAAGGGGTAAGAATCCAGTCGCACACTCTAAAAGAAAATCTTCCCGTGTCTGGAAAAAGATCTGCGCTCGGGTTCAGGGTGGTGGAGAGGTTGGGCGAATAGATCCTAAAAACAGGTAAAGAGGAGGGCCATCACTCATACGCTCGAAAGGAAAAGCTCCTGAGAGAGAGGAATACGCCAAAGAAAACGAGTACCAAAGAGTATCCGAACAACTCAAAACCATATAGTAGAGAGAAGA
>Ga0179593_1628935_pt1 | contig 32744 bp, 31 predicted proteins | sample CZODoug2_1_08_16_FD_185931 | JGI IMG/M metagenome (GOLD analysis project Ga0179593, IMG submission 185931) | Vadose zone soil fungal communities from Angelo Coast Range Reserve, California, USA - CZODoug2_1_08_16fungal (PacBio error correction) | ecosystem: Environmental > Terrestrial > Soil >...
GAAAAACAAAAAACCAAAAAACTTCACCCTTCTCGAGAAAACCGAAACCAGGTGAGCCGGGGGAACGCCCGACTCCAACCTGAAAAGGCTCCAAGTTTCCGCGATCGCAGAATCAGTCTCATCTGCAGGGCCGAGCAGGATCACTGGAAAATCCATCGCGCCGAAGACTCGGGACCGCCCCATGGGCTGCTCATGCAGCCAGCGGGACCGCCCAGCATCTAGGGCGACATCGACATCCGAAAGAACAGTAGGTCCACAGGCCAACGGACTTCGCAACAAAGCCGTGGCGCCTCCGAAAAGCCGCCGACCGATTGAGGAGGGCCTGTTTCCGCCGCCGCGGACCATCCTACTGAGGCCTTACCAACCAGCCCCGACCTGCCTCTATCATTCGGGGAAGGGACCAAACCTTCCACTCGGTCCACCTTCGGTGTATCACTAGCCCAGCTCCTTCTATTTGGTATCAACGAAGGTGTATATAGACTCTGACCAGAATCCTTAGGTATGACTCTTGAAGAGAAGAATTAGCGGTCAGACCGCAAGACCGGCTCATACCTCCTTGCGCAGTTACCATCTCGGAAGACTGAAAACCACTTACAAGCTATGAAGTCATCGCCGCCATTGAGGAAAAGATGCGCGGAGAGCCCGACGGCTGTCCAGGCGCGAGTAAGCGCCCATCAATATCACATGCCTTTCCTAGCCGGAATCAGACTGTCGCTAGCTTTTCCCGGCTTTTCATTTCTCAGCTCACCCTTCCAGAACTAGCCTCTTTCTGTTGCCCCAAAATTCTCCTGGGGGCGTCTCCTGAGAAGTATTTGTCTGGGGATCTTTACAATTAGCGAATAAAAGTCGGACAGGAGAGTCCTTGTATCAGGTTCAATCAACCCCTGGGGCAGGTTCACGGGACTTTAAGGTCGGCATACACAGTTATGGCAGACTAGGATTGTTCAGAGGAGAGGATGAGCGTGCCCGCGAAAAAACCACGGCCGCACGTCTTTTGGACGTGATTCGGAGGGATGCGGTCATTTAGGGGGGTCAAAGGGTTACTGGGGGGACCTTCTACAGAGCAAGCTGATGAACTCCTTCAAGCGTTTTGAGTAAAACGCACACCGTCCCAAGGGCGTGCTCTCTCTGTCAACGGGCCTGCGGTCCTGCAGGGCGCTTCAATCGTCCGCACCCAAAGTCCGCTCCCTTCTCGTGTGCGTCACACAATACTCGGGTCCTCCAAGCAGGCAGGGAGTTGAAAGGCGCTACTGGCCGCTACAAAGCACCTTAGACTAACTTCCGACTTACTTACAAGGAGGGCTACTGGACAGACGACGTGACAACTTGGGACGCCTCCTTAGAACTCTTACACCATTCCATCATGTCTTTATCCTCGAGACCAACATGAGGAAATAGCATAAAAGAGATTTGGTAGAGCCCCTTGGGGAACCATTAGGGGTCCCATAACGGACGTTGCTTTGGAAGAACACTACTGGGTGATTTCCTCGAGCCAGGAAAGAGCGATCCTTACATACAACCGAGCGTCTATTACAAGGTAACTTCGGGGAAAAATGTCAGAACTACTCTCAATTTCCAACCTGATACTAAATCCTCTAAGGTACAGGACCCAGAAGGCAGCTTGTGGGGGGGGGGGGGGGGGGGGGAGGGGGGGTGGGGGGGGGGGGGTTGGGGGGGGAAGGGTAGAGGTGATGGAGGGAAGGATAGGGGAGGAAGAGTAACACCTACGTAGCATCACATCTCCCTTCCTCAGAAAGGGGTACTACCAATCTCCTTCCACGTTGAAATACAAAAACAAAATGATTCAAAGGGATTGTCACCACACTCATAAAATTGCGAGGAATCTTCCACAGACGAAACCGATCTCGGGGGGGAAAAAGTTAAGGACATCGCCGGTTCGGAGCATCAAAAAAGGATGAGCCAAGGGGAAGGTGGCCCTGGCACGCGAGGGAGCGGCGGGCGCAAGGGACGGGGACGGTGGAAACCAAGTACCCCCTTATACTCTATCCTCGAGGGGAGGGTGAAGACTCCATGAAAATTTCTGGTCGTATTACGGTCCGATTCGGGCGCATGGGACATACCCTACTCCACAACAAACTGCTTGACTCCTCAAGCCCTCCATCTTTGGGACGGGATTTTTTTAGAACCCACTCTAAGGACACCCGAAAAGTGCGGTCTGGCGAGAATCTTCTTGGAAAGGGCCTACGAGTCCCTCAAAAAAGTTGTAAGAGGGGGGGTCTTGGGACAACTACCTCCACTAAAGAAACCAAATTGAGTCAAGTCACGCATCCAGTCCTTAATTTATCACTCTTTGGCATTTTTGGAGATTATCGGAGCGGACAATGAAGGGTGGGGGGTTGGTAGGTGTTATTCTCTTAATTCTTATCTGTGACGTAGTTCACTGGGGAATGTAGGTTTTTTTCTCTGGGGTTCTAAAATTTTGTTCTGTTGAAGGTCATGAGTGCGGTAAGTTCAATTGCTTATTGGGATAGCTGTGATGCGCTCTTTTGGTCTTGGTTTTCTTTGGAGGGAGAATGCTCAATGGGGGAATGTTTTCTTTTGCTGGCCTACTTCATTTCCACTTTGGTACTGGTTTCTGAACTGTAGAACTTCTTCGGTGAACAACGAAGACGAGTCTTACGTGGAAGCAATAGCAGGGAACTCGAGTCGGCTACGGGTGTGCGATATGAGTGGGGGGGGGGAACTCGGAAAAAGGCCAAAGGTTACCAGTCGAAAAGCGGAATCCTCAATCGTTTAACGATCAAGATCTAGCAAAAAAAGAGGAATTATTAAAAAGTTCACAAAGGCAAAAGCGGTGAGGACGGTCAAAGGAACAGGGTCAACTACGGGAAGGGCAAGCCGGCGGAAAAACACCGAACATCTCGAAAGGCGCTACTTCTAAAGCGGATGTATAAGGGGTCGACCGTAAGGGGAAAGGACCGACGGCGAAATCTCAGCTCGGATGCAGGTGCAAATATGGAACCAGGGGAGAAGTCTCCGGCTCACAACTTAGAGAAAAAAAACAGGACCCCGTGAAATCGGCAGCCCCTCGGGGGGTTAACTACCAACCGGTTACAAACCCGCTGGGACCTCGGGCATACTTAGGTGCCACCGACCGCAAAGTGGAAGAGAGCACTCGCCAGAGCCATCAAAGAAACGCTGCGCCTAAACATAATGCCGGGTAGGAATGATAGGACCAAGAAAACAAACAAACAGAAAGACTTGACCTCTATCGAGCGAAACTTATCACACTGGACTTTGTAGGTGGTGAAATGAAGGTGTCCTGCTAGTCATTTCCATGGGGCAACGTGGTGAGGGGTGTGTTGGAACCAGAAACTTGAAAATCGTTTTGGGAAAGTCGGTGACCGGGGTCTCACCGACGCGCGAAGACCTACGTAAAGGGGGGAGCGCTTTAGTTGTATCCGAACGTCGGGCAACGTCTCTTATTAGGAAACTGGTCAGAAATTGTGTTGGTAGGCTGGGGAGAACTGTCAGATAAAGTCCTCACAGAACTAGGAAGGGTGTGGCACTCGGGGTCGTCGAGCCTCGAATCAGGGGGGGGGGGGGGGTAAACACGCGAAGATTCGAGTCCTGTCAGTCCGTCTCAAAAATCGGCCTGGGGAGAAATTAAGTTCGGAAAAGGGGGGGGAGTTATCGAGAAAACCGTCGCCAAAAAAATAAACTGGCGAACTCTAGGGGGGGGGGGGGGGGTGTCTTTGTCTGGTAAACCCATAAGGCCGATCAGTGCGCACCCATATAAAAATGTTTTGGGGGTTTGAAGAAAGGCCTGTCTCTTGTGGACCTGGGAGGGCAGGAGCTTTTTGAGTCGGCCGTTAATTAACGAAAAAACCTCTGAGGATAAGTCGACTTTCGTCTCAGTAACTACTCGGCGGATTGAATGAGGGCTTTCTAGGACGAAAGAGTCTGGGGGGGGCGCGTCCGGATACGCTTTCAGACGCCATGCAGTCCCTTCAGGGGACTATCGTCCAGCCCGCTCGTTCTGGGCCTACAGGGAAAACGCTTTCTCCGGACAATCGGGGCGTACCCTTTGACAAAGTCAATGGGGGAGGATCACTCCCTGTGAGGGGTTTCATCGGGCTAATGGAAGCCCACCGTTAAGGCTACGCTTTTTAAAAAACGGAAGTTGTCCGTCGCGGCCGGCAGTCTACTCGTGGGGGTGAAAAGTAGTTCTACCTAAAAACATCCCCGGGGACCTCGCTTAGCTAGCAAAAAATCCTTCGCAGTTAGAGATTCTCGCTGGGGGAACGAACGCCGAGCAAGGTCCATCAGAAATAGGGGACATCTCGGAAAAGGAACATAGGACTTTGGGGTCTGCGAGGAAACGCTTATTGATATTGAAAACTCTTGGGCTCTTTGAAAAAGGACGGCCCTTCAGGGGGGTCCTTGACGACTGAGATGCGAAACCTGAGCGACCGTGGGAGTGGGTCATCGCAAAATCAGAGTCCTAAAGAAAGGGAGTGTCCTTCAGAGGTTTCCCATTAGGCCTGGAAACGGAGATGCCAAACGTCCGGTGTCAGAGGAAACGGCTAACACGACTTGAAAGCTTGCCTAAAGGTTATGTTCCATCCTTAGATAGCCGCCCACCAGGAAGGGGGGGTACCAGAGACGAAAGTACCGTCACGAGGAAGGAAAGTATGACAAATGGAGGCGGACCGAGGAAAAAGAACGAGGAAGACTCTGCCCAGCTTTCTAAAGGCGCTGAACGAAGTAGAAAAAAATAAAAAAATATCGGGGAAAAGAAGAAGCTCTCAGGCTTCCGAGGAGAAAGGAATCCATCCCTCGCCAAGAACTGATGAATGAGTCTCGTGGGTTGCTCGAGGGGTGCAGCTAGTAGCTGTCTGGAAGCTGTTTTTAAGCGCCGGGGGCAGTCTTCAAGACATTCAGGTCGGTTCAGGATCCTACCCAAAAGGGATACTGAGGTCACAGGGATCTAGACGGGGATAAACTCTCCTCTGGAACTGATTCCACCAGCCGTGGCCTCTTTGGAAGGGGGCTGGGGCGACGCACTAATGTTTTGCTTTTAGAGGTAGGAAAATCGGCTTGCAAGAGGCTCGGCACTGGGCCCGCTGGAGAGGTCATCGGGCTTAGAACCAAAGGTCGGTGGGATGAAAGGGCGAAAAAACAGGGTTCTTCTTATTAATTAGCCTACGAGATGATGGGCAGGGGTGCGGATGAGCTCGGGGAGGGAAACACCGTCGGGGAGGAAATGGCGAGATGGACGACAAGGAGCCTGAGTCTGTGTTGAAGATCTCTGCCAGGGGGATTGCGAGCCATGAGTCCGATCCCTCGTCTGCAAAGGAGGTCGGTGAGTTCAGGGATAAAGAAAGGGGCAAAATGAGTTTTTGTCGCCTTTTTAAGATAAAAACACAACAACGGATTTAGTGGGACCAGTGCGCACACCTACAGCGGCTTCGTCACCCGGGAACTCAACCCGCCTAAACTATTAACTCAAACTATGAAACACAACTGGGTCTTCAGAACTTACGCGAAAGCCCCATAGAAGGGATGCAGACGCTCAAGGAGTAACTTCTCCCTGTCCCTGGGACAGCGCCGCGATCATCAGTATTTCAAGTCCAGCGGAAGCGCTGAAAAGTAATACGGGAAGGGTCCAGACAACGCAGAACAAATGCCTTAGGCCTCCTCAAAGAAGATGCCGCCGACGAGAAAATTAAAGAGCGTAACTTCCCATCCAGAAGCAAAGAACCTCCAGGCCAGTTACCCCAGGCCACCTCTTAAGAGGGTGATCAAAGAGGAAAACTCCGCTTCAGAGGGGAACTCCTTATAGATGACTCGGAAAAATGAAGATCACTGGGGGACTCCGGTTGAACGGAAAATAGGTTGCAGACCGCTACGCAGTCCACCAGAGGGGCCTATTCACAAACCAGGCCCAAATAAAAAAAAAGTGAAGTCCAATCATCAGCGCCACGTCGGACTCGGGCTGAGCCGCCGTCCCTAGGCGTCCTGAAACTAAAAAAGACATGCCTTGGGAGACATAAGCGTCCAGGGGGTGCATTTATCCTGAGTCTCCAGCAAGGCCGAGCTGTTCAAAAAACGGCCGCAGGGGGCTACGATCATGGGGGAGGAAGAGGGGTCACAAATTAAAGTCGTTGAGACGCGTGCCTAAGGGAGGAAAGCGGCACTGAACACGTGCGGAGCAACGGGCTTGTAGGTCGATGGTGAGTGTATTTGCATTACCTCGGGTTAAGGGGTGCATGGGATCGGGACGAAATCGCGCAAAATTTGTGACTTTGAGAGAGCATAAGGCTGGGGGGGGGTAACATCTTGCAAGAGGGGATGGGCAGTAAGAATCTCTGTCCTAATATCGTGATCGGGGGGGTTTCTTGCGCCTGCAAAAATCCATAGTGTCTCTCAAACAGCGAGGCCTGCTGTAGTGTCCTTCGGGTCTAAGGCGAGGGAGGTACCGGCCCCAGACAGGGCCCTGCGTCAGGGGGGTCACCTACGCGATTTCCTAAGGGAAAATTCGTTTAGGGAAAGACTTGGGAACTCCAAGGCACCTTAAGAAGGCCTACCTGGGACCCCTGGCCGGACAAAGAAGACCATGAAAGTTTTGGGAGAAGGCCGTAACACGAGTAATCGCTGAGAGACAACTCAGGGAAACTGTCCCCGGGATGAAAGAGGGGTCCAAAACGCATGTCCTAAAAGGAGTGACGAATCTCAAAAAGAAAGGGAATGCTGCCGCGCTCCAAAAGATCAGCTTCAAGGGAACCGCGAAGCTTTAGAGGGGGTCGACCTCCGATAGTAGAAGTACATTGTCTGATACTAACTCAAGAAGGACCCGAAAAAAACAAAGAGTGTCTTGGGACAGAAGAAAACTCCTAAGGAAACGAAAAAAAAGGCTCCCGTGGGATTTGCGCCGGACCGGAGAAAAGAAGGCCTAATGATCTGCCAACGAAACAGCGTAAGTGAGCTCGTCCAAGACGGAAAAGTTAATAAAAGGGTACGACCATGGCTTCCTGTGAAACACCGTTCCGAATTCAGGGTAACGGGGCGTCAAAGAAAGCATTGACGGGGAGACAGACTCTAATTCAAGATCAATGAAAATATAACAGGCCGTATCAACTCCCAGAGGCTATGTTCTGCGTTTAGTAATTTCAGGGGATGAAAAAATCAGAATAATCCGAAGAGCAAAACCCATGACACGACCAGCCTAGATCCAAAAGTCAAAAAAACCTACTTTTGGTAGGTAACCCTGGCGAGAAAGCAGAAGCTTCGGTCGCAGCTTGGAGAAAGTACTGTCTGGAAAATAAACAAAACTCTAAAAGAGAAGGTTTTCTCAAAACAAGAAAACGAAGCAGAAAGCAGCACCTTCAGCATCAAATTGGGCACTCTTTAAACATTTGGGGATTCGAGGCAAGCTTGTGGTTGTGGGGGGATTACACCGGAAGTCTTCATCTGACAGGAGGTTAAGCTGTGGGTCGGGGGGGGGAGAAAGGGGTTGACAGAACTTTCAGAAGGATCTCCTTTCAGGGGGAGGAAACTAGCATGTCGATAGTTTTTTCTTGGTAGAGAGTACTTGGAAAGCCGTTCTCCAGGGTAGAAGTTAAAGGCGGTATGAAGAGAGAGGCTAGGAAACTCCATTAGAAAATAGAGGGGACCATCCTAGAAGGTAAGACTGGTTGGGTGTGAGGAGGAGCGAATGACAAAAAGCGCGGTTGGTGGAGCAATAACAGCGTGAAATAAGAATCCAACACAACCCACGGGAAAATATCTCTCTTCCACGCCCTAGGGGGGAACTGCGCAGCATTTGAGAAGAATAAAGAATGGGAGAAAACCGACAAAACAGGGAGGGCACTTAGAAAACGAAAAAATTATAAAGAAAAGGAAGAGGACCCTTCAGCACAAAGAGAGCTCTAAAAGTAAATAGGTAAAAGGCACCGCGGAGAAAAGCAGGCTCCACCGTAAGACCGATATGCAGACAAATCGAACGAAAATAGATGGCAAGACCAACCAAAAAAGCCAGGAGTCCAAATAAAAAAGAACCACGAACAAAAGAAAAAATGAAAGAGGAGGAAAGAATTCCCCAAAACAAGAACGCTCATAGTACAAACATTTATACATTGAGGTTTAGGGGTTTCTTGCAAGTCAAGGGCTTAAGGGCTGAGTAGACGAGCCCCAGTCCAGGTGGAACGAGATTTGGAGCGAATTCGTAAAAAACGACTCATGCGCCCGACTGGATTCTCTTTCACGAAAAAAGTAGTCCTTAAAGAGAGGCTGCTTCTCGAAAGCAAAGGGGTTAGGATGGCAACAGGATTGAAATAATCGAAGAAAACAAAAGAGGAAATGGTGAAACTTGCTTTTCGGAGGGGGGAAAGGGGGTCATTTAAGGGTCTATTCCCTTTCAAAAAAGGCTCTCAGAAGAAAGGGAAAACTTCATGGCGGAGAGGGGTGAAAGGGAAAAACCGCGCCCCATGGAAAAAGCTTTTCCCCAACAAAATGTGTAAGGCGTTTGGAGTCGCCGAAGGGGAAAAGGAAAAGGATCAGTGTTGGGAAGGATGGTGCGAAAGACGAGAGTTGGGTATCAGTGGAAAGTGTGCGGCTCGTTCGTTCGGACTGACCCGCATCTGAGAAAAAGACTTGTGGAGCGCTATTGAGGAGTACAGAATGGACAAGCTCTTAAAACTGCATTTCCTTCAGTTACTCCGCTTCTGAGGGGAAGGTACGCATAGGGAAAAAGCGGTATCGTAAAGAAAAAACGGGGGGGCTGAAAGCCCGGAGAGGTGGAAGAAAGGGTCTTCACTCGCGAGAGCTTGTACAGATAGTCAAGTGGGTGGTAAGGGAAAGAAAAAGGGGGAGGTTGGAAACTAGCGGTCGGAAAAACGTTGGTAAAAAAAACTGGGGGAGCTCGTCAGGTAAGGTCAGGTGCGATGGGAGAGTATAATGGGGTTCCTGGGGAAAAAAAAAACTTCCACAGACTTTTTAGAGACAGAGAGGAAAAGAGACGTTGGACGGGGTCAAATCGGTCTCCTGAGAGATGGGCAAAAAGAAGTGACGTAAAGAATGGCCGGTAAAAATCATTCCCGAGGGGGGAGAGAGACCTGCAGCTGGAGGGGGAACGAAGAAAACCAGAAAGGGATGGGGAAAGGAAGTAAGGAGTTTAATCTAACGAACATAAAACTTGGGCAAGATATGTTCTAAAAGCACACAAACTTTTCTAGGGTGGGGCCGAAGGATAAAGGAAAGAAGCCCAGCCGAAAATCTCTAGGAAGCTGGCCCATGAATTACGTCCAGGAAAAACCTTCCCGGTTTAAGGATACAAAAAAGGCTAAAAAAAGTTTCGGAAGGGGTGGACATGGCTCTTAATCCTGAGAAGGGGTGGAAAGCCGAAGAGTTCGATAAAACGAACGACGTACGCCTGGGGGAGCGTGCTCAGAAAGCTGCCCGCCTGGAGGGTGGGATCCTCCAGCAGAGGCAATAATTTGATCTCAAATCCATAATAGAAGATAAAGGGCTGCGAAATTGGTCATTGTGTTCTAGACTAAAAAGAGTGGTGCGTCGTTCGTCACTCTTTTGAAAAGTAAAAAGAACTGAATACAATAGAAGGATCCATGCAGTGGAAAGGAGTCCCTAAACAAAACAGATCCTGGTTAAGACCGGGGCGGTTCTTAGAAGTACAGGAGACTGGCTAGAAAAACCAAGGAAGGTGGACGGGAGTTTAGAAACTAGGAGTGAGGGGTTTGTTGAGCAACGATCTTCTTTGAAGCCGCGTCTCCTTAAATGAGGAACAGACTGTGGAACGTCCAAAGGGGGAGAAATGTGGCCGAAGGACGTCGTGGAACTGGGGTGCTTTTAAACAGGGCGAAAGGGTATGATTTTAGTCCCCCTAAGTGCTGACTGAAGCGGGCTTGTCCGAATTCAGGCCGCTGCCAGCTCACTTCTGGTTCCTCCTGATTGGGCCGATCTCAGGCGCGCTTGCGGACACAAGCCTGTTGGATTCGTTGATCCAAATCGCTAAAATAACGTTGTGCTGGAAATGGTTCTAAAAGAAGGTGGGTCTTGGAGGTAAGAGAGGAAACCGAGGAGAAAGATATAAATGAAACTGGAAAAAAGTACCAAGCTCCTCAAAGAACCAGGAGAAAAAAGACACAATGATTTAGAAACGAACTAGGGTTTAAAAAAAAGAACAGGCAAACTATACAGTGACATAAAGGGAAGCTATCTGAAGAGAAAGACTAGGTAAAAAAGAGCACTCTTGGTAAGGACACATTTAGGAGAATAATGGAAAAAAATCTAAAAATAAGCAAAGGGGCACATCCCATCGGAGTAGGCTACCATATGGAATCAAAAAAGGTAACTTAAAAAAATAAAAAAAAAAGACCTACGGGAGCCTACCAAGGGGGACTAGAAGAAGGTTCAGGTCCCGCTAAAGCCTGAGAGAGACGCTGAAACAAAAAGATCCAAACCTCGCGGTCGAAAACTGAATCTGAGGGAAGGGTGGAGACATCCCATCGCCAATTAGAAAAAGGGTTGAGGAAAATAGAGCAGTACAATCCTATCTTTGGTACTCCTGAAAGAAAGGAATGGAGAACGGGAAAAATACCTCGGTCGCAGCCAGAGTGAAGAGAAAGCCACCGGGCCAAGAACACCCTGAGAGAACTAACCTTAAAAATCGACATGGAACCTAGGAGTCTATCCAGGGGTCCAGTGGAGGAGGAGGAAAAGCCGCAGTAAAAAAAGGACGTGCAGAGCATTAGAGTTCCCTTCTACTTAGGAAGTTTATCCTCTAAGAAGAAAAGCAAGAAATTCTAAAGAGATGGGCAGCAAGAGGACGAGGGTTGGGAGAGGCGAATATTTGACAAATTCGGAAGGAAGAGTGCCTAAGTCAAAGGAAAGTCTACCAAAGTGAATCACTTAACTTGAATTTCATGTTAGAGGAGGGGCATACCGGTGTAAGTATTCGCCGGGAACAAACCACTCTCAGAGGTATGGTGTAACATAGAGCATATTCGAAGGAAAGAAAACGGTTACTGGACAGAGACTCATCCCGGAAGGAACTAAGGGAGTGGGCTTCTCCCAAAGAAGAGTGATGTGAGAGATGTCACCACTCTTGAGGATGTAGGAACTTCAGGGAAGAAGGAGAGGAACTCCACCAGCTCTGAAAAACATGAGAAGATGAGCGATATAAATGAAAGTTAAAAGGTACAGAGTGTCAGGAGACCAAGGAAACACAGCCAAAAGAAATGAGAATGTAAAAAGAAAAACACTGGAAGATCTAAAAGAGAAAAAGAACCAACTGGGAGATATACTCGGGAACACAAGGAAGAAAGGGAGGAGCCTCATGACCAAAAAAAAAATAGTAGATTTTACCATTTCATGAGTGTCCTCTCCAGCTGTAAAAAAATGTAGGAAATAAAAGAAGGGTATCGTACAAGAGTGAAAACTCTCAGGGAGGAGAATAGTACGCGGAAAAGATTACTAGTAGGAGACTAATGGGAGAACCATCAGGGAAGAGTTCAGAATGAGACTGAGAATTTAAAGCCCAGGAGGAAAATCGTCAGGCATCAAAAAAGAGAAAAAGGGGGTCAAGCGAAATAAGAAAAGCGCGCCAATGGGAACGAAAAAACGGAAAAGATCTTCGATATCTAAAAAAGCAACTTACCATGCAGAGAAGGGAAAAAAAAAGAATAAATAGAGGTTCTAGAAACCACTCCTTAGAAGGAAAGAAGCTCAAGGAGAGGAAGTGACGATGCAAGGTACGGAAAATTGGATAAAAGTACCCCAAAAATAGGGAGAAGACAGAAAAAAAAGGCTCGATGTTACGGTCCTACGGTAAAGAGGGGACATCGAAAAAAAATTAAACTAGAGAAAATCGGGATCGTTCATCACAGGTTGTCAGGAGAAAGAGAGATAAGAAACATTTTTAGAAAGAGGGACGAAGGATTGTACTAGTAAGAATGCCCTCAATAACATGTTCCAGAGACGAAAAAAAAAAACAAACACGCCACGACGCCGAAAGAAGGCAAATACGAGAACCTAGAAAGAAAACAAGGAATCACTCGTTTTATAAAATAAAAATTCTTAGGGAAGGGGTTGGGAGGAGAGGGAGACGTAGAAATCTAGTTTCCTGTAAAAACTGGGGCGCGTGGGTAGGTTTTAAGACGGGCAGAAATTGACAAAAAAAGTTGTCTGCCGAGGAAAAACTTGTCTTCTGGGGCGGTGGTTGGGGGGGGGAAAAAAAAGCGGACTGTGGCTTTCGAAAAGAGGAAGGGTACCTTTAGAGTTACTTAAGACGCTAAGGCCGGCCGACGCTTCTGAAAAAAAGAATAGATACAAAAAAAGCTGGACGAATTTCCCGATGTGAAAATCTCGCCCATGCTCTCTAAGAGAAGAAAGAGGGAAGAATCTCAAAAAAAAAAAAAAGGATATAGGGATGAAAAAGATGGGAAAGGGGATGGGCGAAAAGGCCACAGGGTAAGATATATTTCTCACCCGAGGGGAAAAAAAGAAGTCTCCGATGATGATACTACCGAGAAAGACGAAGAAAAGATAGAGGCACTGGAAGAAAGGGTTAAAAAAGCTGGGAGAACCAGTACTACTCCCTTCAGAAAATCGAAGATCGAAAAACACTCACTACATTTAACCAAAAAAAGAAAAAATCCGAGGGAAGATAAAATCACAAATACCAAAACATCTAGGACCTCAAAAGCCCGTTCGTCCAAAAAGGCGGTAGTCACAGACCAACTCTCACGAGAATACTAAGACCCGACGAGAAAAGAAAAACCGGAGCATAAGTAAAAAAAAGACTCAATATCAAAAGAAAGGAAGGACGTTTGAACTGTTGACGGAGGTTTCTCTTCGTGGGAGTGGGAACAATCATGGACCATCGGGGGTTTCTTTCGGAAGCCTAGGACCACCTAGAAAAAATTTTTCTATAAGGGTATCCTACCAAGGGACTGAACAGCTCTGGAAAGTGAGAGTCAGACGTGGGTCAGGAGGTGGAGGAAAGAAGGGGGAGAATCTAACGTCTGACAAAAGCCATGTTGCCCTCGGAGAGGGCAGAAAGGTTTCATGTATAGGACTTCGAGTCCCTTTCAGAAGAACTTAAGAGAGGGACGCCCGGGAAGGAGAGTCAGCGTGGAAATAAAAAAACAAAAATGTACTACCGAGTGAAATTACCGAGAGTTTAGGTTGACCCTCTCAGCCGAGCGTGGCTTCAAGAACAGGGAAGAAGAGGTGGAAAGAAAGGGGAGGGGAATTGCCTTTCATAAAAAAAGGGAAGGGTTCTGAGAGGTGCGGGGAAAACTAAACAGCTGCAAGAGTAGGGACTTAAGCTTTCGTCTCCTGAAAATCTAAAAGAGGGGAGGGGGAGTTCGAAACCTTAATACCTCAAAAGGGGGTAGAGGTCCGTATCGCTTGGAATCAAAGGCCATATAAGTAAGGGGTCGGAAAGGAAACCGGCTCTTTGAGGGGGAAAAGCGGAAAGCTTGGGAAAAAAGACCAAAAAGACACAGTCGGTCAGCAGCTTTGTGGGAGGAAACCTACAATGAATTAATCTTTTTTAAAGGAGGGTGGAAACCGTTTAGAACGGTCACGGGTAGAAGGGTTGGAAGAGCCATTGAAGGAGGTGGGTCCGTAGTTTAATTAAAGAAGTAAAGTCCGTGACTAGTAAAGAGGGGACAAATTAATAGAAGGAAATTGAAGAAAAGAAAGGGACCGTCGAGAGAAATCCAGAGATTGGGAAATCGAATCACATCAGTCTTACTTTGGGAATACTCAGCAGGGATAACCAACTGATTTGGGGGGCGGCCCATTCCCGAAGAAGGGGACCTTGAGGGAATATTATTAGGAAATTGTAAAGAAGGGTTTGCGAGTCTTTGTCAACGCATCAATCCCTAAAGAAACATCCTAAGGAAAATAAATGTAAGAAGAAATCCTCAGGACCTAAAGAACGAGACTCTGCACTAGGGCAGAATTCGCGGGTTGGAAAAAGAATGCTTAAAAAGAAGGAGGCCGGTGAGCTCGGCCTCTGGGGGACGGGGAGGTCTGGGGGGGAAACGACTAGGGGTGCAGAAAACGAGAGGCCTGCCGACCTTGATGCGTTCTAGAAGCCGGGCCTCGCAAAGGCGAAGACCTAGGAATCAAAGCAAGAGGTCTCTAGGCTAGGATGACTAGAGGGTCTAGAGGCGAAAAAGGGTACGGAAAGGGGTTTTGAATGGCAGAAAGGAGAGCTGTATGTCAAACTTGAAGACGTTCGTCTAACGGTAGGAGAACCCGGAACCAAAAAGTGTTCCAAAAGAGCTGAAGAAAGAGGTCAAGAGTCTCAGTCCTCGAAAAAAATCAAAGTGGAATAGGGAAGGTTGTCTGGCTGAAAAAAAAAAATCAAGGGCTTTGCGGGGAGGGGAGGACCACAGGGCGGCTAGAGGAGTCGTTCTTTATATCTGGGGAGAAAAAGGCGGTCGCTTGGGAAGAGACCTGTTGGAAGAAAGTGACAGGGGGTTATTAGATTACCAATGGGGGAAAAATAATAGAGAACCCCTCAGTTCTTGAAAAAAAGGGAAGATTGAGAAGATGGCGCCGTGACTCGAAAAAATTAAATGTTCTGGGTCCCGAGAGGAGCTTCGGCGAATAAGGTTGGATCGTCAAGAGGAGAAAAAAACGTGGAAGAGAGGGGAGCGACGTCCCTTAGCTCCGGTTGGGAGAGAATCTCAAAGGAAAGGAAGAATACCAGCCAAAGACCCAAGCCCCTTGAAAACAAGAGAGAAAAAAAAAAAGCGAAAGAAGAAAAGATAAACATAGAGTCAAAAAAAACTCCGAGTCTTCCCCCTAATCATGAGATCTAAAGGACGAGCGAGAAACGGCCGAAAGCGAGCCTTCCAAAAAGAAAGAGAGAACATCAAAAAGGGCCCAGCCCATCATCGAACATCGACTGGGGAAGAAAGGGACTGTCAAAAAACAATTCGAAAGCTGAAGCAGTGAGCCTAGAACCGAACCCTAAGCACGTGCCAAAAAAGAAAGGCCCAGCCGAGCAATCACCCAGCAAGAAAATGAAAATAGAAGAAAAGAAAAAGGCCACAGGAAAAAAGTTGAAACCCACGGGTTGGGGGGGATAGAGTACCGAACCATTCCTATCTTGGTAGGAAATCAGGAAAAAGGAAAGTCATAAAAAAAAGTTGCATTACAGGGCCGTCTCATTCAGAAGGAAGCAGAATAACTGAAGCCAAGAAAAAAAAGCGCGACCTAAGAAATCAAATGCCATGCGAGAACGATGGCTGAATATCCCTAGAAGAAAAAACAGCGGCTTCAGAGGAAAAAGGAAGCCTGGCTAAAAAAAAGGACTTGGCGAGCACGAGAGGAATTCTTTTTCAAGAAAATCTTAGAAGAAGATGGTAACCGGAGATGGGTCTGAGGGCCAACATTTATAGGGGACGGCACGAGGGTCCTAGAGTACAACCCCTTGGATTAATCAGATAAAGGAAATAGTATTTCATACATAGGGGGATGAATTTATTAGGCAGATGAAACACACAAGCGTTCTTTAAAGGGATGAAGGAGGGCATGAAAGAGGTGGGCTTTACCGTATACATAGTTCCTTACTCTAAGATCGGGCTTCTTCAGGGAAAAACTCTATTATGGCGACTCTGGAGAAGGGGGAAGGCCTGAGGAGGCAGTGTCGGAACTAGTATCAAAAGCTACAGGCTACCTCTCAGGGAAGGAAAAGGGTATCGTCATAAAGGAAGCAATGAAAGGTATTCGAACAAGCATCTATAGAAAAGGTAAACAGTAGTACTAGCGAAAAAGAAGTAGCCGATTGTACTCCGTCCACGGGAAACCCTATTCGTCGCTGCAGAAAAACAAAAATGCTTAGAAAAGGGGGGTAAAGGGACCTTACCAGGGGGGAAGATTGAAAATGAGTCCCCGAACTGGAGATCTAACACGACTTTGAAAAAAGAAGAGATCCGGCGACCTGCGGAGACAAAAACCCTTAGAGGAAAACTGGTAAGGAGGCAGAACTCCGCCTATTCAGAGGAAGGATACAAAACGAGGGCACCTCGAGTCAATAAGAACAAGATACAGAGGGAAAACGAGAAAGAAGCCTCCAGGAAAGGAAGGAAAAGTTAAGAACGACCACAAGTGAAGAGTATGAAAACTTCGGCATGGGGATTCCAAAAAAAAAAAAAATCTATGGTGTATGGAGAAAAAATGTGCGCCGTTTATAGAAAGGAGGCCTTGGGTGGGCAAGTTTCCCGGAAGGGAAGTCTTCAGAATTCCTTTTTAGAAGGAAACCAGTAAAGAAAGGCTCCTACGGAACGTTCAAGGGAAGAGAAGAGAGAAGGACCAATGAGAAGAAATGGAAATCAGAAACGCCAACAGAAGAAACATCGAGAAAACGAACAAACGTCGGTCCCCTACTGTGTGTTAAGAAATTACGAATCCCATGGCAATAGGAACATGGAGGGGAAAAGAAGAAGAAGGAGTTCCAAAAAACTCTTATTGAAAAGGGTCTTTCAAAGAAATGAAAAAGCCGCCAAAAAAGAACCTGACCCCGAGTCAGAAAGAATGGGGTGTGGGAGATGAGCTTCGGGGGGAGGGGGTTTTGTTCTGGGCGAGAGGAGAGGGATCTTCTGAAAAAGGCAGGTGGGGGCTTCTTTTTGAAGGGGGAAAACGAAGGGGCAGGAAAGGACGGGAATACCGGAAGGGGGTCGCGCTTTTCAGGGGGTGGCGGTTTGGCAGGAAAAGGGGGGACTTAAGAGGAGAGGCCGGTTAAGGAAGGCTGACCGCGATCTAGTCGAAGAAGGCGTCGGGAGAGGGGTGAGTAAAGCGACGGAAAAATTCAAAAAAAGGGCGGTGGGGTCGCGTCTCGGAGGTGACATGCCGAAAGGAAGAAAAGATTTCAAAAACCAACAACAACGAGATCTGGGAAAGGGAGACGGCGGAAATACCCGAAAAATGCGAACCACCACGGAATCGAGGGAAAGGGAGCGAGAGGTAAATATCTAAGAATACTACTAGGCACCGCGCAGCTAAGAAAAAGAAAAATTGGCCGAAAAGGAGGACCAGAACATTTCAAAGCAACCTAAACCAAAGAAGATCCAAAGATCTGGGACCAATAGCGCAAACCCGGGCGTCCCTAAGGAGCGAAAAACCAGAAAAAGAGGACTAAACCAGAGAATAGACCACATAAACACCCGGGAAGCCTACGAAAGACTCTGGGGAAAGAGGGGAGGTATTAGAAAAAGAGTCTTTATGCAGTCACGGGGTCAGGCGTCGTTCTTTGGGAAAAGACAAAGGAGAGAGGGTGGGATGAAGGTCGTCGGTCCAAAAGGAGAAAGGAAGTTCCCCTGGAAAAGAGAGTCCTAACATGGGCCTGAAACAGACGCGGATCGAGGAGAACTCTTTTGTTAGAAAGGCTGAAAAATGCGGAATGACCGAAAAGATAGACACGAAGAAGAGGGCTTCGGGCGACAGTTGGGGCAAAGGGAGGAGGATTCAAGGAAGGAAGACAGCGCTTCCTGGGGGAGGACAGTCGGGGGCCTCAAGGAGATAAACGAGAAAAAAAACCGCGAAAAAGACGAGAGAATAGTTCCAAGGAATAAGGGGCCGTTGAGTGTTACTAAGAAGGAAGGTGGCTGCCCCCCGGAAAATAAAGGAGAAACGGCCCGAGGGGAGACCTGGCGCGGCCCGGAAGAGGGTTGCTGCTCAGTAAGAAAACACAGAAGCTCTTGTCAGCGGGAAGGTCTAAGAGGGGGAAACATCAAGAGAAAAGAACTAAGGAAGCATCCCAAGAGCCAGATGAGGCTGGTGAGGAAAAGGGAGGAGGGGGGAGTTTATCGAAAAACTTTGGAATCGTCCGAAGAGGGGAGGGGGCCTACATGAGGAGGAGACCACCGCTGAAGATGGAGCTTCTTAAAGGGCGTTGTGGAGCAGGCAAAAAGGGGAGGTCAACTCGAAAGCGGCGTCCCACCGGTTTGGGAGGGCAGATCGGGAGGGAATAAAAATGCGTCTACTGTGGCGGGAGCGGAAGGAGGGAACTTCAGAAAAAGAGGAAAGGAGGACCGGGACGAAGCTCGTCAGCAAAAGGAAGAAGGGGGAAGGGAATCCTATTGGGTTTCAAAAACTAGGAAGTCGACCATACCACAATCCAGCAGAAAAAAGAGCGAAAAAATAGAAGGGTTGGGGGAGAAGAAAGAAAGCGTTCCAAGGGCCGAAAGATGTCGAACTGAAAAGGTTAATATGGGAGAGAGGGGAGAAACGGGGAAAAGTAGAAGGGGGCTCACATAACATCCCGCAGAAAAGAAAGGGTCGGGAAGGGAAATAAAGCCAAAGAAAAGTCCGGAAGGGGGAGAAAAACGAGGAGTACGAAAAGATACGCCTTGGGAAGAATGATCGCAGCCGGAGGGAACGGTGGTTGAAGAGTCTGGGGTAGTTTCGCTTAGAAAAAAAGAAAGCCCAAGGAGGGAAGAACGACGCAGGAATTGAGTCTGAGGACGAGAATAGTGAAAGTCTGGCCATAAATAGAAAAGAAAAGGAATCGGGACATGGAGCGAAAGGGGGCTCTCTGTAAAAAATCAAAAAACCCGTCGGGTTACAGGAGGACGCGGAGCGCCGGGGAGGTCAAAGTGGCTTCATGAAAGATTCTTGCAGGGAAAACACCTATAAGGTACACACCTGGTAGATCTCCGGGGGGATGAAAAAAAGAGTCGGGGCCCGTGCTCACCACCAAGTCAGGGGCGTTTGGGGCTTGCGGAAAGCTCTCTGGAGGGGGGCGTGCGGGAGTACCTCGCTTTGGAGAGGGAGAGTTAAAGGGAACTTAGTCAAAATGGGGGGGAGCCACTGTAGATCTTTGGCCTTTGGATGACACAGAAGTACCGGTGGGAGTCCAAGGAAAAGGGGTCGCAGACGACTGGCCCCGAGGAGAACTAGATAAAGAGTTGTGCATTCGCGTAGTGTAATCAAGCATGGGGACGGCGCAAAAAAAAGGAAAATGATTGGAAAAAGAGGGAAAGTTAGAAAAACGGTGGGGCTCTTGAGGGGGGGGGAAACGCGCCGTGGGGGGAGCTGGAAAGTGTCTCGCCTTGGGGGGGAAGGGTGGCTGTTTGTCGGAGAGTGGTATAGATACTCACAAAGAAGGGGGACTTAAAGGGGACCGGCCACAGAAAGAGGAGCGCACACAGTAGAGAAACATTTCCTGAAAGATGTCAAACTGATGTGATGAGCCGTCAGGGAGGCAACCCATAATCAATTGATCAAAAGAAAAACCTTATAAAGACGAAGGACCTCCACCAGGAGGGAACGAGCTATCATAACCTTCTGGAAGAGAGGAGGAAACATCCGAGTGGGAGGGAAGGGGATACAAGACAGAGGACCTCCTGGAAAGAATACCGCGAGTCCAAAAGGATTTCTCCAAGAAGAACGGCCCACAACGGGAGGAAACCAAGCAGCCCTAGCTCGGGAAAAAAAGCCTTCCAAAGAGGAAAACCGTCGGGATAAAGGAAACCCCTAGTGCGAGTGGGGAAAAACCGCCGTCAGGGAAGATAAAGGAAAAATAGGGGGAGGAGCCAAAAAAAAAACATGAATAAGAACCTCGAGGTGAAGGAAAACAAACTGATGAGTAAAAAAGAAGGAGACAACTGCCCATCAAGCTAATTCGAGAAAATCGACATGAGAAAATAGTTTCGTCGGGGGGGAGGAGAGAAATATGTAGAGGAGAGATTAATCTAATCCCTAATCACCAGGGAGGCGCCTGAAAAAAGGCCCATGAAGAAGTAGGAAGCCTCAAAAAGCCTGGCAAACTATGAAAAAAAAAAACGCAGGTTTGGCTGACGACGAAAAGGAAAAATGAATGAGCTATAAAGAAAAGAGAATAATAGAGTACACCCAGGATGACTGAACGATAAATAGATGGGTCTGGGAGGAGCCATTGTAGATGACCACCCCTCGGTTTGGGTGATCGGCATATTGGAAAAGAGGAAAAGGTATGGGAGCCAACTGAAAAACAATCAGCGCTGTTGGTGGGCAGAAAAACGTAAAAGATGACAGGAAGTTAACCACTCGGTGCCTTCTTAGGGAGAATGGGGAAAGGAGTACGCGAAAACGATCCAGAAAAAAGGAAGCAGGATGTGGCTCAAAGAGAGGTCAGCCAGGACTCGTAGGATTAAAAGACGAAACCACCTCACCGGAATGGCCTACCTTAAAAGTGCAGAAGAGAAACAGAGAGGGTCGCCGTCGACGCTTCAAAAAGAAAGAGTTCTGATCCGCAGAAAATCTTCTGACAGGTCTGGGAGAGAAATTTAAATCGAAAGCGTGGCCGACATGAAAGAACGAGCCTTTCTGGGGGAACACGAAAGGGACTGAAAAAAAAAGGGAGATCCTGAGACCTCTAAAAGAAAGTACCGTAGAGAGCTCCGTCAAAGTGACGAAAATCCTAGGGAAGTACTGAAAGCCTGCTAGCAAGAAAAAAAGTATAGAAACACTTCCCTCATGGGAGAGAGCCACGTGACACGACCAAGGGAAGAAGGGAGGGGAGCAAATCGAGAGGATAAAAACCCACTTACCATCGCAGTTGTCGTTGGAGGAAGGACCATTTTAGGTGAGAGCTCAAAACCGCCATTAAGGGGGGAAAATGGAGGCCAGCAAAAGAGTTGCCTGACTAAAAAATAAAGGGATTCAAAAAATAATCTATCTGCAAAAGAGGAAACCACTTTCAGAGCAAGCTGGGAGAAGGGCAAAGAGGAAGACCTTGAACATCAGAGAGGAATCTTCAGGAGACGATAAACCGGAACCAGAGCAGGGCGCCTGAAAAGGGACGAGGCAGACGGCGAAAAAAACAACTCGAAAAACTGACTGTTCTAGAACAATAAAAGGAAACCTCACAAGAAGAAAGGTCACTGGTTAACATTAAGGTCTCAAGGCATGGTGTTGGGAAGACCAGAGGGACCTGAGGGACAAAGCGGGGGGGTCGTCAGGGTGGTCGAACGGCGGAGAAGGACGGGCACGTTTGTCAGCAACTGGTAACGTGCTGGGGGGAAGAGGGAAAGGGTGGGAGGAAGGGTCTCCTGGGTGCTTTCTTGAAATGCTGCCGTTGGGAGAAGAAAGAGAGGGGAAAGTCATCAGGGGGAAAAAGTCTAGTCGCTAGTTGAAGGAGGGCGGGGGAGCACCGTCGTCGCGGCCGCGGAAAAAGGCTCTCGCCTCCGAAGGAAGGAGAGAGAACACCACCAGAAAAGAATATGAGGGGGAAAACGAGGGTGATTACTGAAAGAAGGAGAGGTTCACAGGAAAAATACCCAAATAGTACGGCACGTATCGAAAGAGTACATCTTCTGGGGGCGAAAAAACTTACGACTCCAGCTTCTGGGAGCTCGCCGTTCAGCCGCCCGACAGTGGACGACTGGTCTACCAGAGATTGCTAATCAAAAAAATATCAAAGAGACCGATCCAGCTCTCCCAAATAAGGACTGAAAAAGGGTCAAAAAAGGGCGGCCCGTCCTCAAAAAAAAAAAAAGAGCAGAAAAAAAAGGCAAACCTACAACCGCAGGGTACGAGCCGTACCAAAGAAAAAAGGGTGAAGATCAAGAAGGAAAAAGGCACGATCACGAGGTGATACATTTAAGGGAAGGAAGGGTCTAAGGGGAGGGAGGTCTGGCTGGGAAATCCCCAAAAAAAAATGGATTTTTGGGGGGGACAAAGGAGACGCCGAGGACCCTAAGTGTGGAAAGGAGTAAGTGTTATCAAAAAAGGAGGGGGCCTGACCTACCGCGAAAGAGGGGGGAAATTGCCATGGGTAGAGGGATGGCAAATTTGTATAAGAAGAAAGGAGGGGAGGGCTAGAAAAGGAGCAGTGGGCCTAAAAAAGAAGAAACTATAAAGAAGCAAGAAAGGGATCTCGAAAGAAAAACGAGCATCCGTGGCTTCAGAAGGAAAAAATGGTCAAAAGGGACCCTAGAGAGCTGGGATCCAAAAGGGGGGAAGGAGAAGCTCCGACGAAAGATCATTTAGCGCTGGTCGTCTAGAAAGGGGAGAGGGGGTGAAAAGACGGTCTGGTAGGGACGGGAGGCGTGAGGAACGAAACAAAAGCGGCGGCGGTAATGGTGCGTCCTCATTGAGAGGGGGGAAATCGGCGGAGTTCTGAAACAGGAGGAGGTTACAAGAGAGGCTTGGGGTATCGGAAGCTAAGGAAGACGGATCGCGTCAAAAGCAGGGGGGAGGGATCGAAAGCCCGCCGGTTTCTGCGGGGAACGAAGCGAGCTAGAAGGGGAAATGTTTACAGATAGGAGGTGAGTTTTAGCAAAAGAGGACCTTGAAGGTTAAGAGTAGAAAGGCGCAAGGGGGTCGGCGACTCCTAAAGAGCCAGGTTTAGGAAGAAAAAAGGGGCTTAGAAAAGTGGGACGGGGAAATTCGGGAGAGTCCACTCGTCAAGAGGGGAACTTATCGCTAGTCGTTGGAAAAATAATGAGGAAGGTCTAAAATGGAAGGGGAGCTGCCTAAAAAAGGGACCTATAAAAAAAAAAGGGGCAAGAAAGAGGAACCGAAAAAAAGGGGGGTTCCTTGAAATAAAAAGAAGGGACGATTTTCCGAGGAGGGAAATGCGCTGGTGACTACCGGATTGGGGGCAAATTCTAAACCTGGTCCAAAAGGGGGGAGGGGCGGGGGGAAAGAGAGGACCAATAAGATCATCCGGAAGAGTGGACGGCCATAAGAGGAAAGGGAAGGAAAAAAGGAGGACCCTTCCCGAACGTGCCGGCTACCCTGGAGGGGAAGGGAGAGAGAGGGGAAAGAAAACTAAGACCAAACCTGCTGCCGAAAAGCAGGAGGAGGGGTTTCTGGGGGGACGCAGGATCACAGAAAGGTCCGAAGGAGGCGTTAACCACCTTATGGCCTGGGGGGATAAGGATCCGAACGACAGATAAAAACGAAGCGAAGTCCAGAGGTAGATGGCCAGGATGGACTGCCGGGCGCTGAGGGGCCGGGTGGTTCTCCAGGAGGGGATCTTGAGGCTTCACTATTGCGCTTCTCTCGGGAAAAGGGGAGAAAATAAAGAAGGGAAAGGAGACCTACTATGAAAGGTTCACAGGACGGCTTTCCAATCGAAGCGGCTCTGGAAGTTCTCACTACACCAAGGGGAGGGGGGGGACCTGTGCGCGAAAGAATCGTGGTCGGGTGCGGGAGTCGGACACGCAGGGAAGTCGAGCCAGGAATATGCGGGGGGGAGGGGCTCAAGGAACCTGGGTTTCAGGCAGTTGGCGTGTACAACGGGGGCTTCGAAAAGAGGGGACTAAGGATGATGGGCGGGGGGAAGTGCTGATTGGGAGGAGAAGGAAAACCGGGAGAAATGGGCTTGGAAAGGGGAGCCAGCGTGCTCGGAGAGAAGGAGAAGTATTTGGGAGGAAGCTCTGGAGGGCTCATATCTTGATCGGGAGTGAAGAAGAATTCCGGCAAAGGGGGGGGAGTCGGGGATGGGGGGGGAGGGGCGCCTAGCTGTGGCCTGGAGGACGATCAAACAACAAAGTGGGGAAAAAAGGACAGAGACAAACAGCCACAGGGGACAAAAGGCTAACTCAAAAAATGGAAAAAAAAAAAAAAAAATTGAGAGAACGAAGCTACAAAAGGGACTGGCTTCGAAGGGGGAAGAATAGTCCAAAACTTCCGAAAGAGCAGGTGGTGGTGGGGGGGGGGGGGGGGGGGGGGGGGGGGGGGGGTTTGGGGTGGGGGGGGGGAGGGGGGGGGGGTGGTGGAGAAAAAAGCTTCACGGAGAACAGACTTCCAAGTCGGAAAACTCCCGCTCTCAAGAAAAGGCGGACAAGGAGAGGAACCATGAGAGGCCAATCCCAGAACCTTGAAAAAAAGAGGACCGAATAATATCCCCTATTAGAAAGAAGATTCCAAGACCGCAGACGGCAAGGGGCCGTGCATAGCCATCAAGCCCCTAAGGGTCCTCCATAAAAGTCAAAAAGAGGGGTGGACACCCAAAAAAGGGTCCAAGGGGGGGGGGTGATCACTGAAAAAAGGAGGGAGTTGGAAAAAAAAAGGGAAATATGAAAGAAAAAGAAAACAAAAGTATGACTCCTTGACTAAATTAGAAAGGTGCAGAAAGGAGATAAGGAGGCATTCCAAAAAAGGGGACGTGTAGTCCCGTCTAAAAGAAAGATCTCTCAAGAGAAGAGGAATTTCGATCCAAGGATGTCTATCCGTAGGGGAAAAAGGATTCACCCCGAGAGAAGGCACAGTGAAGCCAGTAGGAGGTTAGTCACCTAGGCCCCGAGAAAGGGGATGTGACAAAACTTCCGCATTTGGGGGGGGAAAGGGAAAGAAAGAAGGGGGGCCACCATGAGAGGGGAAAGAGAGGAAGAATTCCGGAGGAGAAAAAGGATTTGAAGAAGAATGCGCCTGTTAAGGCGAATGGGATGTTGGGGAAAAATTTTGTGGGAGATTGACCACCAAAGGGAGGGGTGAAGTTGAGGCGGGACATACTTCAACAGGTTCCGCGACCCAGAGAGACCATACCGGAAACTAAGTGGGAAGGGCCTCAAAAAGGGAGGGAGGGGGGACGCGGCTTTAAGAGGGAAAGGGAGGGAAGGCAGGGGGAGGGGGGAACTGTAGTCCGCAAAAAAAGAGGAGAAGTTCTAAAAAGGATCACAGAAAAGGAGGTCCTCCATTTAAGAAGAGGTGGAAAGATAAAGTCCGAAAAAGTCAAAAAGAAACTAAAGCCGAGAGGGGACCGGCCCGAGAGTAAAACGCAGGGGACTACAAAGGGGGGGGGACGTCTGAAAAAGGATCCGGGAGAGAGAAAACACCACGAAACTGCAGGAGAAAAAACTGACGGGGGGTGGGGTAAAAATTTTGAAAAGGAAAATCCAAAGAAGAACCGGGCTAACAAAAAAAAAAGGTTCCTTCAAGGAGAAGGGAGTCCCAAAAAAGAAACCAATTACCGAAAGGGGAGACACCTGTAACTAAAAAAGGAATTCCAACTAAAACTCCGAGGAGTGACAGAGGAAACGAGGGTCGTTCCTCAAGAAAGAAGAACAAAAACCTTCCCGTACAAAAACAGAGAAGGGACTTTTGAGGAGAAATATAGACTTACGCCACGCGTAAGGGGTCAACTCCCAACCACAAAGGGGAAAAAGATGAGGGGAAAAGATTTTAAAATGGGGCGCACTGTGAAAAAAAAATTCTGAATAGGGGTTTCTTCAAGCCAGGGGCCATGGATAAGAAGAAAAACTGATAGACCTCAGGAGAGAACTCAAAGAGAAGGAAATCAGTGTCACTCTCGAGGCGGGAGAAGGGGAAAAGACAGAACCCACAACAAGCAAGACTGATACCACTAAAAAAAAAATCTGTCTGTCATCACATGTGGGAGGAATACGCCAGAAAGAAAAAGGTTCACTGGAGATTCTGGGGGCCGCCCTCAAAGAATGGCCAGAGACTGGGGATAACAGCCAAAACTACAAAGGGAACCCTGACAAGAAACAAGAAAGACCCGGGTCAATCAGTTTCTAGGGGAAAGGAGCTGTCTGAAAAAAGGAGGGGGTGTTAGGCGCGTCCTCTGTGGTAGAGGGGGGCCTGATAAAAGTTTTACTGTTTCCTGAAAAGAAAGCCGGGGCCCGGTTGGGGGAGGGAAAGGGCGCGCTTTGAGGTGGATCGTCAGGAAAGGGCGGAAAGACTCGGAGGGGGAAAAGTTCTTAATGCGAGCAAGAGGGGGTCCAGAAGAGAAAGGGACGGGGCGCATCGCTCAAAATGGGGGCGAGTCGAAGCGAAGAGGGGGGGGGTCTAAATACCAAAGGAGAGCAACCTGAGGACTCTCTAAAACAACAACAAACGTACTACGGCTTTGGGAAGGACGCGGAGATGGTCCCAAGGGAGAAGAGGGAGGGACCCCGGAAAAGACTTCAAAAGGGTAGGCGTTTGAAGAAGGAACAGATGCGATCAAGAGCCGGTAACAAAAAAAGGCCTGAATTCTGAAGAATCCCCAGGAACACACCCAAAACTCAAGTACCAAGAAGGAGACCGACCAACCTGGGAGCAGAACGAAAGGCCAAACGGAATAAGAAAAAATCTGAAAATAATTCACTCCTACTCCACATTGAAATTAAAGAACATTACCGAAAAACCAACAGACTCTATGGAGAAAACGATTGGACAAGTGAAGAGGGACTTCTGGAAGCGAGGGAGGGACTTCGGGGGGTGAGTTTGGACTAGAGATGTGACATCGCTTGGGGTGGTGGGGAAAGGGCGTCCAACAAAAGCAAGCCCTATTTCAAAGGGGGTAGAAGGTCCGTGTAGAAAACACTTCTGGTGCAGGAGAGGAGAGCTGGAGGGTGGACAAAACAGTTTGATTGATGGAAAAAAAACAGCGTGCCTTCCTAGAAAAGAGGAAAAGGGGGGGGGGCACGATAGAGGGGCTCCTCGAGAAAAGGGGGGTCCTGGCCAAGAGTCAAAAAGGGAGAGAAATCTAGGCGCAAGAAAGGGAAGGGGTCAGGGGGGGGAGATCAAGGCCGAACATTTCAGATTCGAAAGCGATGGGGGAATGGCAGCATCAGAGAAGAACTGGGAAGAAAGGATCAGGACGAATCTGTTGTCTTCTAAAGGGAGGCTTGGGAGGCCCGGGCGAAAGGAGGGGGTTTCTGCACACACTCGTAGATGAAAACACAGCTAAGGAAGTACTGAAAGGGGTCGTTCTCAGCCTTGAAGAAGAGAGAGGGGGAGAGGAGTTTAGAGAAGGAAGGGGAAGGCTCAACCAGGGGGCGGCGTAACAGGCGGATCGATGAAAAAAGAAGGGAGGTCTATCAAGAAGAAAAGGGAGAGGGCTGTGCCAAATTAGACAAGAGGGGAACCAACCTCGTCAGGGAACAGCTCGTGTAGAGTTGTGGTTATAGAAAAAGGGAGGTAAGAGTGTAGAGACTTCTTCGAAAAAGTTGTTCTTAAAAGGAGGAGGGGTTGGAAATAGGCCAGTCGTCTACTGGGGGAACTGGCCAAAAAGAAAAAGAATGCAGTTCTTACAGGTCTGATCAAGAGTGTTCCGACTGCGCAAGGGGGGGGCTCCAGCTGGGATAGGCGCCGTCGCCAGGCCGAAAAAAAGCGTGAAGGGAGGAAAAAATAAAAAGGGGTTTTTCTGAAAAAAAAAGGCTAGGAAGAGAGGACTTCTAAGAAGATTGTCGAACTGAAAAATTCATGCCCGAGATCGTCACACCGAAAAAAACACAAAAAAGGTTCTGGGGGCACGAATTCAGGACGACCAGTATCCGAACATCCTAAAATATTCCCCATAGAAGTACCGAGGAAGCCAGGAAAGTGCCGGATTACCCAGGAAGAAGTGAAGAGAGATTGGAGCCTTCAAGCGTCCGGGGAAAAAGTCTGAAAGACCAGCCCTCTGCTCTTGTGGGGAAGAAAGTTGCGGAAAAGGCAAACGAACGTAGAAACGGCGAGGAAGTTCGAACGGGATTCCTCGAAAAACTGTGAGGGCGCAACAAACGGGAAGAAAATCTCAAAAGGGGACGAGAGGGGGGGACGTGCCTATCCAGGGAAAAAGGGGGAGAAGATTTGCTTAAGGGAAAAGAGATTGAAGCGTGCTCCAGAAGGGTCTTCGGAAAGGATTCCAAAAGACCTTGGAGAGTGCTAAAAAGAAGGAAAGGTCTCTGTGAAGGGAGAGAAAAAAAATGGAAGGGTGGCTTGGGGAGGGCCCTCTCAGGTGAAGTAGTGCTGGGTGAGTCTAAAAGGGAGAAGTAGACTCTGTCGGCTTCAAGGGGGAGGAGGGGATCGCTGGGTAGGCTGTTGCTAAAAAGGGAAATGGGAGGGGGGACGGAAAGTTTTCTTCTTATGGAGAATTACACGACATCCGAGAGGGAAAAAAGTTCACGAGGAAAAAGCGGTCCGGGGACTGATTGCAGAAGATGGAGAGCTTGCATGAGGAGTTTGACGCAAGCCAGTCCGGGGGGGTCTTTTCACTAGTAGATACCGGTTAGGGGTTAACAAGGTGATCTCCTGGGTTTGTGGCGGGTAATCCTCTCTCAAAAAAGGTTAAAAAAAACATCCACGGAGGGGGAATAAACTTCTCAAAAAAAAAGTCCAAAAACTACAAACTCGGACTAAACACGACGAGCCAACCTGAGAGAAGTCCGTTAAGGAGACAATAAAAAAAAAAAAAGCGCAGAAGACTCCCTGTCCCACGAGAAAAAGACGACAGAAAGAACCTTCGGTGAAAACAGAATCTCGGAAAATCGCTGTGAATAAAGTCAAAGTGGAACACGCCAAAAAAAAACGACAAGCGTGGAGGAATGCGCCTCCCAAACCAAAAGTCCGGAAAGAAAAAAGCGAAGAAAAAGACCGTCGTGGAAGGCAAAAGACCCCTGAGAAGAGGGAACCGAAAAGGAAACTGCGAAAAGGAGGGTTAGCGAGACATGCGAGTTTTCGCAGAAGACCCCGTAAGGCTAGCTGAGAACTATCCTTCGTAGGACTCCGGCAAGGGAACACGTGGAAGAAACTAAGGCTCATTCCCAATTAGAGGAACAAAACAAGAGACCTTAACAGAAGCAGTAATCCACTCCAGGGAACAACCGATCCCGATACTGATGGAAAAGCTGGAAAAACAAGAAAGACCTCTAATGAGGGAATCGCATGTAAAAGGGGAAAAGTTTAAGAAAAGATCAGAAGTAAACAACCTAGCAAGAAATTGGTCACAAACGAATTGGAGAGGAGAAACATTGGACACCATGGAAGAATCAAGGAGAGTCCGGGTATCGGGGAAAACCTGCTTGCAAAGGGAATTCGGAAAGCCTTCATAAATGAATAGAAGAAATTAACAAAGAACAAAGAAAGTTTGGACAGTGGCGAGGGGATCAGGGGGGGACTGGGCCGTAGACCAGCAAAAAGTCCGGGGATCCGTACCAACGAGATGTGGGGATTAACGGGAAAAACGGGCAGGCGGTGATCAAGGGGGTCAGAAAAGTTCCTGAAGGAGTTACGACAGTGAGGACAAAAGACTGAGAGCAGCTCCCTGAGGGAGACGGGGAGAATTTCCTCAGGTGCTTAAAAAAGGAAAAACATAAAAAAAGAAGACCTAAGAGAGAAGAACGTAGAGGGGACTAACGGAGGGGATCGGAGGTCAGAGGGAGGGTTTGAATGAAAAAACACTTCTTCAGAGGAGAGAGACGGACCCGGTAAAAAAACTTTCCAAGAGCAAGGGGATTTCAATGAGAAACGAAAGCAGGAGGACTCTAAGGCGGGAGAGAAGAGTCTCCAAAACGAAGGGAGATTAGAGCAAGAAAGCATAAAGAGTCAGTTTCCAAAAAGAGAAAAGATCCCCGTATCACTCTGGAAGGTTGAAAAGTCAGTCACGCCTACCGAAAGCGCAGAAAAATGTAAAAAACGAAGGGCCACGTATAAAGGAGGCGTCCAACGAGACGCCAAGATCTGAGAAGAGCAACAACAACGACCACGTGCTTGAACTATGACGGTTTTCTCCGGGGAGGGAGGAGAAAAAAAAGTGCCGCCGAAAGGGAAGGCTCGAGAGGGGGAAGTTACAAATAAGGACATGGGTCCATTCAGACCTCTAGAAAAAAAGGGAAAGAATCTCGGATGATAGGGAAAGGGCGTGAACAAGGAGTCAGCCGTACGAAAAAAAAAAAAGTGAAAAAGGAGTCAAGTCGAACCCAAGGGGAGTAACCAACAGTGTTGCCTTCAGCAGGGCGGAAGGGGGAAATTCAGACGAAAAAATAATAAAAATGGGGGGGGCTCGTCCAACGAAAATCCACAAGGTTCAGCAGAAGCAAAAGCATCAGGGAAAGAGGTGGATTTTGGCGATGCAGCAGGGAGGAGTCCAGGGGTGTTTTTTGGCGAGAAGATTAAGAAGACCGTTAGGAGCGTTGGCTTTGGGCCTCACTGGGACACCGGTTGTGAGAAAAAATCAGCTGGTGATGGCTCGCGGAACTGTGCTGGAAAAGGGGAGAGAAAGGGAAACCTGGTCGGGAAAAGCTGCCCGACGACGTGGCAAGGGTGCAATCTCTCAAAAAAAAATCTAGTGAGAGGGGAAAATGGCGTTTTGGGAAAAGAAGGAGTTCTAAAAACGTTACCATGCTCATCTCCTGAAAGCGTGTGCCGAATCTCTCTCAAAGGAGGGGGGGAGAAGAAAATAGAAAAAAACAAAGCAAAAAAACATTGGAGCTTCGCAACCATCCCATTAGGGAATCAGAGGGAGCTATGAAAACAAGAAAACTTAAGGGAAGACAGAAAAAGTTTCGAAGACACCGAGGTACCGGAAAGCAGACGAGACAGGGCTCCAGAGGACAAAAAAAACGTGAACAAACAAAAGGAGAAAGACCTAGAAAGGAAAAATCCCAAAATCTCCCTCCTTAAGGAAATCTAAAAAAAAGAAAGAAGACCCAGAAAGTAAAAAAACCGTAAAAAAAAGGAGAGGGGAATACCTACGAGGAAATGCCAGGAAAAGCTTGGGAAGGGGACAGGTGAGGCTTGCGGGAGAAAGGGGTCGGCTTCAAAGGGATTTGAAAATACAGAAAGAGAAAGAGAGGTTTGGAAAAAGACTTGACAGAGGCGCATCCAAGCCGAATTCGACCTGAATAGGCATCAAGGTCACAGTTAGAAAAATAGGAGAACCGTAGCGCAGATGGGGGGCGGGTACAATATAGGGTGAGTGATGATTTCAAGAAGAAAAGTAGGAAAGAAACTAAGTACCCCAAGAAAAAAACAAAAAAGAAAAGAAGAAAAATTATCAGAGGAAGCTCTGGGTCATTGGCCTGACTTTAGAGACCGAAGTCCGAGAAAAAAAAGCTTAAAGAGAAAAAAGACATTGCTAAGCAGAGAGTCTCTAAAAAACTGAGAACCTCGAAAATCTCTGTTTGGGTAAGATTCAAAGAAAAGAGAAGCACTGGATAGTATTTTCGAAGGTTCTTGCAAGAAAAGTGACTACTCTTTCTGAGAAGGAAAACGAAGGAGAGGGACGTACTGGGAGAGAAAGAAAAATGGAAGAGGGGGTTTCTCAGTGAGTACTCGCGAGGGAAAAAGGTCCGGATAGGGGGAATCCAGAGTCGGGGAAAAGACCTAAGAGGGTCCGAATTGGCGGAGATGCTGATCCACCCAGAAAGGTGTACAGGAAAAGAGCGTTGTGGGACTCTGGAAGACAGGGTTAGAAATGCAGGGGAACATGTGGTCAAGGAAGGGTTGAGGAGGACCAGGGGTTTGAAAATTCTTCATCGGTGCAGCCAAGGCCATTCGGAATGCAATCCGTTGGGTTTGGGGGGAAAAATCGAGAGAGAAAGATCTCGGGAAGGAAGGGGGGGGAGAGGAAAACGAACGTTCCGGAAGCCGTACTCTCCAGACGGAAATAAAGAGAAAAAGAAAGAGGAGAGGTTTTTAAAGAAAAAAATCCTGAGAAAAGGTATGTAAAACTTGAGGCCAGGAAAGGTGGAAACTATGAAGAGAATACTGATAGTCACCGCAAGGGGACTCAGGAAAAGAATTAGAAGGACATCCCGAGGAGATGGCACACTAAAGGAAAAGGAAAAATTCTAATCGTGTTCACTACGGAATAAAAAAGAGTCACAAGGGGGGGGAGGAAGAAGGGAAAAGGCTCAGTAAAATGCGGGACAGTTGGGGTTTGAAAAAAAGGAAAGTGACTAGGAGAAAAAAACACAGGATTCGGAAGGACTGGAAAGTCTCATGGTGAGGATGGCCATCAAAAAATAGAGGGAGGTCACAAAGGGATCCCTAAAACGAATCTCCAGGGAATTGGTTCAAGGGAAATTTCTCCTGGTGGTAATATGAGGAAAGGGTGGCCGAAAGAGCGGTCTTAAAAGGGCCTTTCAAAAGGGGGAGACCTACCCAGCGGAATTGTCCAGACTTCGGGGAAAAAGGAAAAATTGCTCCTTTGCAGAAAACTCAAAAGGTGTCCTGGGGGAAGTGGAGGGAAAACTCGCAGCAAGCGGTGCTTTTTGAAAAAGAGCTTTTCCGAGCCAAGAGGAAACCGGAAGAAAAAATCTGTGGACCACTGATTTAAGGGTGAAAAAGTCAGAAGGGGGAAACCGAAGGGTTCTTCTGGGAGGGGAGTCTACAGAGAAGGGGCGGTTACGAAGTGGAGCAGCGGGGGCTTTGGAACTATGGTGAGGCATAAGATTTCCTTCGAGAGTGATAAGGCGTGGCAAAGAAAATGGATTCTGGACGACTCGGCAAAGGAAGAATCCATGTCTGTAGAGTCAGAGGGTACCTCGTGCGGGATAAACCGGGGATTCGGCTTGAAGAAGGCAGGATGTGGGCGGGGGTCATCACAAAGAAAAACGGGGGGAGGGGAAAAAAGAGGAAGACCAACACGCAAGGGAAACAGCCAACGGGGGCTCGGCACCCGGAGGGGGAAACAGACAAATTACTCAAACTCCTAATACGGAGATGCTTAGCCTAAGGGGAAAGAGAATCAAAAAAGAGGCAACGAAAAAGGTAGAAAGAGAATCACCTCAAAAAAACAAAAGGAACACTCCAGGAACTATCAGGACAAGGAGATCTAGACATAGACTGGACTCAAAAATCCACTGAACTAGTGCACCAAAAAGAAGTTGAGACAAAAGATTAATAAAGGCCTAGAAAAAAAGTAGACTACGAAAAGGGGCCAAAAAAAGAAACCTTTCCGCAAGCAAAAAAAGTGCACCCTTTTGAGTACAAATCTTCTAGTTGGAGAAGGGCGGTGAGAGGAGAGCCTGGGGAGTGTGGGGAAACGAAAGGAATTAAGGGGCAGACGCGGGAGAAAAAGTGCTTGTGCATCTAAGGAAGTT
>Ga0179593_1532226_pt1 | contig 32739 bp, 33 predicted proteins | sample CZODoug2_1_08_16_FD_185931 | JGI IMG/M metagenome (GOLD analysis project Ga0179593, IMG submission 185931) | Vadose zone soil fungal communities from Angelo Coast Range Reserve, California, USA - CZODoug2_1_08_16fungal (PacBio error correction) | ecosystem: Environmental > Terrestrial > Soil >...
GTATTCTTCTCCCGCCAAGGGAGTTGCCCTAAGGGAGACCGCGGCGAGAAAAAGGATCCACCAAAGGGGTGCGGTCATGAGGGGCGAGCAAAACGTCCCTGAGAACCGGGTCCAGGACTGCTCTAAAGAATCCCACCTCCTCGAGTGGGGCAGCAGCAGATCATGGTGCGCGAGCACAAGCGCCACGGCGGCGCTCCAAAAAAAGGAACATCAGGAGGTCGGGGCCCAGGTGACGTCCATAGCCACTTCCAAGCGCCTCGAGGTCCAAAAAATCCGTCTGGGAAAACACCTCGCAAGCAGCCATCGTCGTACAGGGACAAGCGGGAAAGACGCCTGACAGCTGTTGACCAGCATTCTCTCGCTACGCCACGCCGTGGAAGGTGCCGCGCAGTAGGGGCCGGATCTGGTTCGGGTACAGGAAGCACTACCGAGCCTGCAGCTAGCTGGATGCCGGGGTCGAGAGAGTGCCTAGAATCAACGATTTTAACCAAAAAGCCCCAGGCACAAGATTTGGCAAAAAAAACAGGAACGAGCGAGAGCAAAGAGCCGGAAGGGGAACCGGTAACTTGTTCAAGGGGCATCGCGTAGATGTAGAAATCAAAAGATGCAAGAAAAAAAAAAAAAAAAATATTTCGGGGCGCTACTGGAAAGTGATACCCGCCGACGCGCAAAGGCTTGGTCGGGAAGCCCCATATCAAAAGCACTCCTTCCCTCGAAAAAAACGAGGAGAACCTACAAGATGAGCCATCGAGGGGGACTGCCCTCCGGGGAAAAAGGGCCATGCTATCAGACCGCAACAAAGCAATTTCCCGCATCATCCCGCCCCTATTCCCCACACCCAAAAAGAAAACAAACAAGAAGCCTCGACTAAAGCCCCTCTTTCATCTCCTAGGGGAAAAAGCCGTGGGGGAAAAAGACCCGGCAACGAAAGGAGCACAGGCTAGGTTTGCTGGGCAACACCAGGTCACTGGGGAAAAAACTTCCGAGGGCTGGTCAAGAACCATTTGAAAAAACGCCTCTACCGCGTGGGCAGGGACCGCACTCAGCTGAAGAAAACCCATGGATCAAAAAAGGAAACACCGTGATTCTGGGGCGAAGAAGGGCCAGCCCGTCCGCCTGGTGAAAAAAGAATACTGGGTAGCAGTAATTGATCGGCAAACCATCTCCAGCACCCCTAAGGACGGGCCTTCCTGATGGGAAAAGGCCCGCGCGGCAGGTGACCATCTCCGCGTCCGGATGGCTCGAAAAATTCGTCAAACCAAGCAAAAAGCCCAGAGAGAATTAAAGGTTATTTCGGCAAACCCTCGGAGAAGACATCGTATGGTGACTCCCTGTATTAGGGTAACATTGAGAACAGAACCTATTGGTCACAGAAGACGTGTTGGGTTGCTAGTAGGAGATTTCGAGTCGCCCCAAGAAACCTCTTTTAACAACGGGCACCCGGTCTTTAAGAAAGGGAGGAAAGGCGGGGGAGGAGGGGAATTGGGGGGGGGCTGGAAAGGGCGCGGGGGAGGGAGCGAGTAGATAGGCTCACGGACATCTCAAGGGGGGGAGGGGAGGCACAGACGAAAGGGTAAAACAAAAACAGAAGGAAAAAAAGAAACTTCGTGGGAAAGATGCAGACCTCCCGCGCAAACCTTCCGGTGTACAAGGCGCTGACGCCAGTGGGGGGGAGAGAGGGATCGGGGGGGGGGGGGGTGTCGAAGGGAAAACCGAAAAGCCTGCGGTATCAAAAGGTCACCGTTATCGGTTTCAAAACCTTCTCCTCGGAGTGCGATCCAAGAAAGTAAAAAGAACGTAAAAAGAGAGCCCCCCAGGAAACCCATGGCGTGGGGAGAAAGGGTGTTTAAGGGGGTCGCGGGAGGGGGGGGAACGTCTGATGGGCTAGCGGGGAGGGGGTGGATCAGAAAAGGGGGGGGGGGAGGGGGGAGAGAGGGGCGGGAGGGAAGGCGGCGGGAAGGGGGGGGGGGGGGGGGGGGCCCGACGTTTTGATCCAAAAAGCTTATTAAGGGGGGCATGGGTGGGAAGTGTGGAAGAAGGAGGGGTGCGCGACAGAATCGCGTGGAAGGTCTAAAAAAAAAAAGAATTAGGCTTAAAATCTATATATCTAAACAAGGTGACACAATGTGAAAACATATCTCGGGGGGGTCGAGGTGAGTGGGGGGGGCACGGGGGGGTCAAAGAAAATCGTGGGAAGGATCAACAACGTAGGGGATCAACTCAATATCTTGTCGTCAAGAGTCCTGTTTTAGAGGTTGACTGATCCACGCCAGGGACTGTGAACCTAAACGAGAAACACGACCGAGAACACGACAAGGAAATGTCGACCACGAGATACCTGTTGAAAAATGACTGGTGGTCAGAGAAAAAAAGTTACGAGGATTGAGGAAGCAGGTTCGGGGGAGGACTAGTATACGGACGACGCGCATTCTTCAAACGCTGGCGATCCCTTCGCGCGTAAATTGGGAGGCCTGCGTATCCTGTCGGGTTGGGGGGAAAGAAAAAGGGCTTTCACGACTAAGACCTTCCCGGTCTCGGAAAGGTCTGTAAATTCCTGGGGGAAAGGAAAAGGGGTGAAAGGGAGTGGGATTGGACGAGCATCTGGTCCATCTTCGTGGAAACGCCATCCATGTAAAGATCAGGGGAATGGCCAAAACTTCCGGCAGGCGAACGGAATCGGGGGAAGGGGGCTCCAACATGGTGCCAGGAAGTCGTTCTGGGGAGTCGTCACAAAGACGGGAAAGTCGCCCCCCCAAAGACCGGAAATGCGGGGGGCAATCTTGCGGGCCTGGGCGAAAAAAAAGGTACCCTAACACGAGGTCCAGCGGCGAAAGGAAGGGAGGGACAAAATTCAAAAAAGACAGGGCCTTTTCAAGCGAAAAGTTGGGCCGATGGGAAGGCGTCGCAGGGGGGTGGAAATGGGGGAGGGAAAATTATAGTCAGGTATACACGTCTTCTTCCGAAGACTCGCTAAGATTGGTAAAAGGGCCGATCCTTTGAGTGGTGTGGCTAGGGTTGCTAAAAAGGACTACGGCTACCATAATTACACTAGGGGGGCAGGCCCGAGCAAAGGGGAGAAAAGGACGAGGAAAAGACCCCCGATAGTTGTGGAAGAATCCTGTCTTGTTCGTAAAGCGTCGGGGGGTTAAAGGTTTTCTATGAGCCTTTGTTACACGAAGATGGCTATGGACCCCGACGAAATAGGGGACAAGGAAGGGGTTGGGGGAACTGGCAAAAAGGAATCTGGAAGGACAAAAGGCAGGTGCAAAAAAAGGGCAAAACGTTCTCTCGACTGAACCGGGGAGAGAGGTAGGTGCGGCTTTCGGTGGGGGGTGTTTTTGGAATCTTGCCAAATATGATGCTTTACCTTCTTGGGTTCTTATCATGAAAAAACTACGACGCCTTATCGGATACAAATCTCTTGAGGGGGCATCTTCTGGTAAATCTCAGGGGGGACAATTTTGGGGGAGGAGGACGTACTTTGCTGTCCTAATCACGGGGTAGAAGTAACCCGCTTGCTCTTCTTCAAAGGGGGTGGCCTCCCGAAGAGAAGAAAATTGAAAGGAAAAAACCGTGAGTAAAATATCAGAATCTCCTTTTAACAAGGAAGGACCGACAAGAAGAGGAGGAAAAAGATTCAAGGCCTGCCAAAATGAGAGTGGGCTTTTGCCGAGGGGGCCCGCTGTCTTCATTGCAGAAGGATCCCGGTCCATCTGTGGCGCTAGGGAGTTTCCGACTCAGGAGAAACTTCTATCCCTTAAATTGGACTGCAACTTCAGTAGGAGGTTGCCGAAGCGCAAAAGGTCAAAGGGACATCGCGAGGAGGGGGAAGCCTATTATCGGAGATAGGGGCTCTTGATCACATCTGGCAGGGTTTCAGGAAAAAAGGAGAAGGGGGGCTGTCGAGTCAGATCTGGAAAGTGCTTGACGAACTTACCTCCCGACGCCGATGTGGGATGGTTCGCGGCGGGTAAAAGGGGGAGAGGTGCCGGAAGGGAAAAAGGAGAAACGACAAAAGAGAAAAGGAAATAGTCTGTGGGAAGGAGGCAGGAAGACTGCGTTCTCCGGGAAGGAGCTGCGTTAAAGGCTACTTAAAAGAAGGCTGGATCCAGGTACGGGTATCCCCATGGCAACTACTCGTCGTGGAGGATACGAGACAGCAAGGGTGAGAGACTAAAGAAAATCTGAAGAAAACAAGGAGGTAGTGGGTTCATGAGGGCGCTCTCGCAGTCCTACGGCTGTCCGGGGGAAAAAAGGAATGACAGTTGCAGGAAGGAAGGAAGAAATGTGCAGAGTCGAGTGGGGGAGAGAAGGAGCGCCAATGTTTGTGGAGCGACCGACGGGCAGGCTTAGCGGCTGCTCTCGAAAATCATCTGAAAAAGGGCGGAAGGGGAGCGGAAAACGGCGCCGGCAAGCAAACTGGGTAGATCGTGGTGCCAGGAACCGGATGCCTGAGGAAGAGGGGCGAAACGAACTTATGTCCTCGACGAAAATCCTTCACCCTCATCGGGGAGGAGGAAGTCAAGTGACCGTATCTCGCGAACGCGAGACTCACGGGCCTAAGTTAAAAGGGGCCGCGGGTCTGGCGAGGACATAGGGGCACCGGCTGCCATCTCGCCCTGCGAATCGGCGTAGGAGGAGGAGGAAAAAACCTGGACGTGGAAGATTTTTCTCTCAAAAGTAAGGGCTCGACCTTTCTCATGCCGGTGGAACACGAGAAAACCGCTGTGGGCCACTCCCATCCTAATTCGAGGGCTAAGAAAGTCGAGGGGGGGAAAAGGAGAAAAAAAAGGGGCGAGGGAAGAAAAGCACCGGATCAAGTTCAAGCCGTTTGGGAGCAAAACTTAACAGGGCGAGCCTGCTCTGCTATCAACGAAAGTGAGTCTACAAAAAGAGCCTGAGGCGCGATCCCGGTGCCGGCGCGGGCAGCCCTGATCTCCCGAGCCCTTAAGAGAGACGCAAGACGTCGTCCATCTCGGACAAGAAAGGCCGGGCTGGCCGGAAATGCGAGAGAAGGTCAGAATCATACTGGGAAAAACGCAAAGCGCCCGCCTCTATCAACTGAACGTGAGACTCCTATTCCATGCGTAACAAAGGGGGTGGGGACTGTGGCAAGGGGTCCGGAAAGAGAGTCGGCCGCGCCCGATTAAAGGGCCTTCTTCGCCACCAAAGCAGAAAAAGAACACAACAAAAAAGGAGTAAAAGAGAGGGGAGGAGGCTCCGAAGGTTGTTTGAGGCCGCCTAAAGAAAAAAGGGGGGGAAGCTGGGAATCCGAGAAGGATGAACCTAATCCCATTAAACAGGACACCATTTTCCTGAAAGAAACTATCGAGGAAGGGAAGGGGTCGTTTATACAGGACTTGGTAAGGTTCGATTCACGTTGTGAAGCCACGAACTAGCTCTGCAGTGCCGTCGACGTCCAAGAATAGGGAGGGGTCCGAGTTCCTACTAGGGAACCCATGAAATTCCATCTTCTCTTAGACAGGGACTAGCAGGAACGTCCTATCTCGAATCCGGTCCGCAAGGTCAGGCTCGCAAAGCCCTATGTAGCAGAGAGGAAAAAATCTAATTACGAGTTCTCGCGAAGGCAATTGAAAAAAACTGGGGAAGGGATCTTAGCCCATAAAAGGAAAACACTCCTCAGAGAAACTCCCTCTCCAAAAAGACCTGCTGAATAGAATTCCTATTATTTGCGGAGTCCAGGAACAAGGTGAGAAATCAACGAACCTTCTAGTCAGGAGAAAATCTTCCTCGATCGAGACCATTGTAAATCAGTCTGTTGGGGTCAATCAAGGGTGGAACGCTTAAGAAGAAAAAGAGGGGTGAGATATTCTAGCGTCACGAGGCAGTTAGTATAATAAACGACAGAGAAGGCTTGAGTTAATTTGGGGGAAAGAGGGGCAAACGCGAAGCTAATCTGGGAAAACGAGATCCTTTTCGGGGGAGGAGATCTCCGCAAACTGAAGAGATAGGGAAAAGAAGGGGGGGGTCGGAAAAAAGGCACCGCTTCTCAACCGCCCAGCAAAGCATCCTGCTGTCGAAAAACAGATCATCTAACAGGGTAGGGGGGAAGTCGCATTTTCAGATCAATCCTACTATCAAAAAACCATGAAAGCGTCCAAGTCGCATACTTTCCCGAGAAAGATGGGCCCTCCAAAAGGCTTTCGCACAGAGGACTGGGGGCTAGCGCGGAGGGGGACAATGTCAAGGGCGGGCCAGTCAAAAAAAAACACTGGCTCTAAGAGGAAAGAACGGGGAAAAGCTCGAAGATCTCCAAAGAAAGCTCTTCAAGGGTGCGACTCTCTCCTTCAAGGCATCATAAAAATCCAAAGATTATGCGTGCAAAAAGGGGGAAAAAACTGGGAGGTAGAGGAGGATCCATCCGGAGATTTTACCCTGAAGTCTTATTAGAAAAGACACACAGGGTAACGTAAAAAATACTAAACCATATCCAAAACGAGAGGGTTCCGTGGCTAGGGAACATCATATCTTGCTCGAGAAGCAAGCAAAAAGTGGCCACCCGGAGAGATACAACAAAAAATTTAAAAGGGGGGCTTAGTAGCTCAGTGCGTAAACAAAAGATCGTCAAAGAAGGGTCCCGAACTTATAGAAGGCAAAGGAACTGCTTGCTTGAAGAAAAAAGAAGCAACTTCCTAGAGTAAGAAAAGGAAGAAGAAAAAAAGGTCAGACATCTGGGGAAAAGGGATTCATCGGGAAGCGTACGGGAAAAAAAAATCCGAGCGAGTTAAAGCCTGAAAGTCCTGGTATCGGGAGTCTCTTTCTTCGAAAGACTACGGTCTCTGGGGGCTCGTAGCAGGGGAGACTCCCCATCACCTTCCCTTCTTCCTAACCTTCTGTCTCAGGGATCCCAAACCCGCGTTTTCTCAAGTTACGACAGCGAGAAAGTTCCGAGATAGGGCGGGGGGGGAAGAGGGGTCACGTCGAGAAGCTGAAAAACCCGTGAAGGGAGGGAATTCGATGGAAGGGTTCTTCTCTATGAGGGGTTAAGGAGAACTATACTCTCCAGGGTCTCCAAGGTCCCATCAAAACTTCCGGAAAAAGGATTTCTCCCGGGATAAAGACTACGGGCCGTTTGGGAGACAGGCCTTTCCCGGGATAAAAGTTGATCATCAACCAAGTAAGTTAAAAGGCCAGTTCCAACAGCCCACCAAACACACATACGGAGCCTACACGATCAAAGAAACGGGGGGCTAGATCATCGAACTATCCGAAACAGTGGGGCCGGGTCTACCAATGCTTAAAAATGAAGTCTTCCGGGTAACAGGGCGGACAGCTCTCTCTATTTTTACAGAACCCTGGGAAAACATTCTCAAAACAGCGTGTCGAAAAAAAGGCCCTCACTGAAAAGTCGGGGGAATGCGTAAACTATCTTCCATCTCCTCTGGCCGGAACCCCAAGAAAGCATTGTCCTTCTGAAGGGAGAAGGGAACCAAAGATCTGGCACGGACAGGGACTGGGGGCAGGAAGGTCGGCGTGGAGCATTAGAAATGCGAGATAGAAGTACTGCGACTGGCCTGGGGTGGAAACCAAATCCCAGCTTTGAACAAGAGGCAGGGGGGCGGTTATATCCGCACTCAGGAACATAGGGGATCCCCTTTATTCCTGGGGGAGATTATGCCCAGGCCAGGCTTAGAAGAAAGGAGATGGCGCTCGGGGAACCCCCTAACCTGAACCAACCTGCACAGGAAAGAAGCCCCGTCTCCGAGGGATTGGTCGAGGGATTGCTAAGACAAAAGCGCCATGGAGGGAGGGGGCAGAAGCGACGCAAGGCACACAAGCCTACATCACAAAGAAGGACCAACACTTCCTGGAATCCCGAGCGCTCCACGGAAGAGAATTCCTGTGAAGGCGTAAAGCACTCTTTAATATAAGAATTCCTAAGGGTCCGATTCCATCCAGCCTGCAAGCCCCTCTTATACTGATTTATTTCCGGAATACGTCAAAAAAAGATGCAGAAGCAACGTACAGCAAAGTCCATTATCTCTCCCACCATCAGACCTTTATCAAAAGAGGGGTCGACAGGGGAGGGTCCTTCCTTGGTCTTCTTATTTGAGGTGGTGGTTGGTATCAGTAAATGGGAAAGTCCGAGGGGAAAATCTCGAAATCTCCTACTGTGGTGGATGGCACACGATGTTTCTTTGGTCATAGGGGAGAAATACTATTACGGCAGAACAATCTCGGCTATGGAAAACGGAGTATTACAATAGAAGGAAGAGATTCTTCGTAGGAGATCACGATGAAAAAGGGAAGAACTTTTTTTGAAATTCAAATAGAACGGTCCTATCTTTGAGAACAGGGCCTGGTGAAAGGGATCAAAAGGTCAACCTAAGGAGAAAAAAAAGCTACACCGGCAAAAGTAAAGGGGTCTGACCACTCCTTTTCTCTGTGCCAGGAGCGGATCATGCCCTGTAGGAAGGGCCTCGAGTTAGCGGGGGGCCTATAGAGGAAAAAGGCTTTCTCCCGGCTCAAGAGGACATTCCTTTAGAAGGGCTTCCTTTGAAAAAGGAAGTCACTTTAATCCCAGTAGGCCGTCTTATTTAGGCCCGATTACGGTGGGAATTTTTGATGTCTTGGGTTATTTCTAAGGCTACATAGGATTCAGGGACATGGTCCATTCATGTCGGGAGCTCCTTTCAAGGAAACCCTGCCGGAAAAAAGCAGGGCAGGAGCTCAACAAAAAATTAAGTCCACGCAGGTGGGGTTTGTTTGCCCGAATCAAAGAAACATAGTCCAACCCGTAGGAAGAGGAGGGGGCAGAAGGGTACATGGGGCCTAAAGGGATAAAAGCAAGAAGGCGACTCGGGGGGAAGGGGAAAAAAAAACAAGTAAGGAGGGTGGGGAAACTACCGGCGGCGAAATCCTCTACGGCTCGGTTATGGAATACCGTGCCTTGCCGCGAAGGCGGGAAAAGAGACGGTTCCGATCGAGAATGTTCTCGGGGAGGAGCCTGAATCCTTTAAGACGGCAAAGATTACATATTTAGGGGGGGCGTAAAACCTAAAAGGAAAAGGCAACGATGCGCTTGGTAAGACAAAAAAGAGCCAAGCCATGGAGAAAAGGGCGTTTGGGAGCAAAAGAGAGGATCTGTGTTACAGGGCTTTGCTAAAGGTACCCAGCGCCTGGAGTTCCGCCTTTAGGGGGACGCCACAAAAGATTGCATCACTGGGAGGAGTTACTGATCTCTAATCTGAGCTTAACCTCGGGGCGAGGAGACCGTGGGGGCCGTGCACTGGGGGTTCTTGGGGTGAAAGGGCCGGGAAGTGACCGGCTGGGTGTTTCTTTTCACCGAATGATAGGGGGGGACTGGAAATCGAACACCCTCGGCCTCGTTCTTAAGTATCCTGTCTGCATCGGTGAGGCGGCCGTCGATGGGGTCCAGGATGCGAAAAAACGAAAAAGGGCCCAGGCTCGTTCTTTAACTACATCGCGGGGGCCTCTTAGAACGCCTATCACCTTTAGCAACATCTACGCGATGGCATCGCGTGACCCTGTCCAACCGGTCCAAGAGGCTCCGCGGACACGAGATGGAAGGCAACTCTGAAGGTTGAAAGGCTCTGTAAAGTAGACTCTGCTGGTTATTGGACGAGCCAGAGACGGCAAAAGCGCGGCGAACGCGCTGTCCTGCGCGCACAACTCGATCCACGTGCCGGGGGGGGAGGACGGAGGGGGCCCTGCTGAAAGAAGGCTGTCATCGCAGCCGTAGAGCCTATTTTTAGGAAGGTTCTTCAGGGGCGAAGGGCCTCGGGGCTCAGGGGCTATCTGGACGGGTGGCGGACTCACTTCTCTGCCAGAAAAAAAGCCAGATGTTTCAGGGTCAGAGGTGAGAAGGGTCGCTGGGGCTATCAGAGAACTTGCTTCTGCTGACGAGAAAACGAACCACCTAATAGAAAGGTGGGATGGCTTGAAGACTTGGGGAAACGGTTTCCAGAAGGTAAAAAAAAGCTCCTGTCGGCGCCGTCTGGATAAGAGAAGGAACCGCTGCCGCTTTCTCCGACAGGGAAAAGAAGGAGCAGAACAGGCGGAGGGGGGGGGGGGGGGGGGGGTCTAAAGGCGGGCTCACGCTTGCAGAGCTAGTCTTTCTTGAGATTGCGAAGCAAGACTGAAAAAGGGGAAGGCAAGCTGGCAGAGTTATCAGTTGGGCCGACGAGGAGGCTCGACCGCGGGGAAAGAGCCGAAAATTGGAAAGGAGAACTCTTCAAGGCTTCGGGGACAGTTTCTGATACAATATGAAGGGGGGGGGGGGGGAGAGGATTCGGAAACGCACACGCCTGGAGAGATCTTGTCATTGATTCATCCGTATGAACTGGTAAGGGGAGACTTGAACAACGAGGGGTCGAACATGGCATCAGCGTGTGGGAAAAGGCAGGATAGAGAGGTGGAGTTCAAAAGAAAAAGTCTTTAAAGTGTGTCCGACCAGAATTTTCTTCTATCTGATTAAAAAGGAGGAATCTCGCCAGCTGCTGGAAACGGAGGGAAAAATTCTGGAAAAAAGAAACGAAAAACTTCGTGGCGCAAACTCGCTGTCTAGGGGGAAGGGAAAAAAGTCTTCGCGTTGGGGCGAGGAGAGGTTCCACCTGTACAGGAAACAGGGGGGAAAAAAGAAGGGGCGACTCGAGGGGGGAGTGGCGTAGTTCTCGTACGAACGCGGATAAGAAGCGATGGGGTAGTCCTGCTCATCCTAAACAGGAGAACTTGGAATAGAGGGCTCTCAACTGAGCTTCTAGAAAGAGATGATTCACTCGGACGTTTATGCGTACCGCCGGATCCAAGATCAGGCACGAGCTCCGGCAAAATTTTGGGGCAGCCTCGGTAAGTGTGGCAAAAGAAAACCTCCAGACTCCTGCAGCGAGGCCGTAAAGCAGGCTTGCTCTCCCTGAAAAAACCACGGGAAACCAGAAAAATGTCCCGCAATATAGAGGAGAAACCTTCACCGTGACGCGAGAGGCCGTTCTTTCAGTTGCGATCGGGGGGGGAAGATCGGAAAAACTTCTTTCCGCGAAAGAAATTTTCTAAGAGGAAAACACCCCGGGGGCAGCGAACAAAAGGAAAAGGGGAGGGGAAAAAGAGGGAAAAAAAGGTTTTCTCAAGACACCTCGTCCGTCGGCAAAAAGCTCGATCATATTGAGAGGAACAAAAAGTGCGATCAAGTCCTGCAGCAGGAAGGGGGGGGGGAGGGGGCGTCACGGTAAAAGGAAGTAGGAAAAACTTGGTGCAAGGAACGTGGGAAAAAGGCAACCTAGGATCGCCTCATTCCTGCTACGAACCCCGGCCAGGAAGGGAAGTGGCCAAAGGGGGAGGGGGTGTAGCCCAGCAGAGATTCAAAAAAAATCCTTAAAGGGGGTATATCTCCCGGTCGGTCTAGGTCAGGGTTGACTCTCACAAAAGGAAGGAGGAATAGAGAGAATAAAGTTTTCGAATCCAACGGGGAGGTGAACGAAGGATCTTATCTTGAAAGGGGGCTCGCCCCTCCGGTCTCACGTAACTCAGAACGACCCCCATACCAACCTGAAGAAGGAAAACCTCTAAAGAAGGGGAGGGGGCCGAAAAGTAACCAAAAACCAAAAGGCTGCATCCAGGAGGGAAAAAAAGTAAATCTCTTCCTCGATAAGCTGTCCACGTCCAGGGAGGGGGGGGAATCGTCCATGCATTCACAGGGGACCAAAGCGTCGCAAGAAGGGGAAGGAGCAAAGCCGCCAGGGAAGTCTGCTGGGAGGAAGTTTGTAACGAACGAGAGAAAAAATACGGGGGGAGGCCTCGAGATCCGGAAGTATCTCCTCAAGAAGCAGATGCCGGGAATGTTTCAGGAGAAGAACAAAAAATAACTTCCTACTTATTCCAATGTCGGGTCTGGGGGTCAGAAGGGGATGGAGAAGAAACATTCTCAAATCATTGCGAAACAGGGTAAGGGATGGCCTTTCTTTTTGCCGACTAAAAACCGGAGGGGGAAGATGTGAAAAAAAAGGGCATTCCTGTAAACTTGCCTAGATCTTCTCCACCACCACTTAGCCGAACCAGCCTTAGGGGAGCGACCGAGGGAAGCCCCGTAAGTCTTCGGCCAGCAACTGGAAAATATTCTGAAGACGTGGTCGACTTGGGGAGTCGCGCGCCACTCCAGATCTTTTCATCTTGGCGAAATGCTCTCCGAGTTCGGAACCACCTAACTCCAGACCATCCACTACTAGTGGGAAGCACTTGATACCGAGGAACCTCTGTCTGTTCGACAAAAAGCGAATGTTGTCCAAGAAGATCATTATTGAAAAAAACCGTAACCAGTTCCATGAATAGACATCCCAATCCCACGCGGCAGGGTTCTTGAAAGACAAGCAGCATAAAACAACTTCAAAAAAGACAGCCAGGCCGCTCCACGGAACTGGACACATAGGAGGGAAGGTGGCTCGAATACAAAGACCCATATCGCGCTCGTGTCGCCCCTAAAGAGTAGGACACCTCAAAGGGAGGAGAAAGACCGCACCAAGATCTCGTCGGAAAACCTCTTCTCGGGTCGCGCTGGAAGGGTTGAACAGGAAATCATGGAAAACTATCGCCTCCTCAGTTCCTTCAAATCTCAATTTCAAGAAAAACCCCGGAAAGTTCGAAGAGGAGGACCGCCCGTCGGATCTCTCTTGAGTTCCTGGAAAGTATCCAAACCAAGCCAAAAGAAAATCACTTCGCAGGTGCTGTCCTCCAGGGTGGGCCCCTGGCAGAAAAAAAATGCGGCATTTCACTCTCCCCGATTTTCTGGAACTGGGGGGACACTCGATCAATCTCGTATATATCCTCGACAAAGTATAGCGCTGGTTAACCGACGGGTATACGACGCAAGCGGAGGAAATGGCACAGCCCCCAAGAGCAACCAGCACGCCGACGAAAAAAGAGGGCGAACAGACCGCCAGTCCTCCGAAGGAGTTGTTTACGGCCGATCGGCCCCTGGCGATCAGGAACCCCGGGGACAAAAGTCCAGCAGAGAAACCCGACCACCACAAAGAAAACAAAGACGGCCACGGCGGAAACAAAAGGGGGATCCTATAGCGAGTCCTTTGACCTGACAAAGTCGGGACATATCGGATAGGGCTGCATGGGAAGTGGCACCACAGGTCATACGGGACAAAAACTTCAAACTGGGTCCATAGCCACTGGGACATTGTCACCCCAAACTCAATGACGACCCCCCTCAGCCTGACAACTCCATTTAGAAAAAGGAAAAAGGGGGGGTATCTCCCTCTGCCAAGTCCCGCTCCTAGACTTTTAAGAGGGCGCGAAAACAAAGGGGCCTTAGGTATCGAAAAAGCTCCAGCACCACTACAAGGATCTGCCCTGAAGGGGACTGGAACACTTTCCGGAAAGCGCCAGGGTTGAGCACCAGGTTAGAGGTGGAAGCCTTTCTTCCACCAAGCCCAACCAAACTTTAACTTCCCGTGAGGGGAGGTTATTCCGAAAAAGAGCGGAAAAAAAAAAAAGGGAAGCGGGGGGCCCAGGGGGTACATTTACATTGTAGATGAAATCTACACAAACATTGAAGGGGCGTCAAGGAACATCTACCAAACCCGATGAAAAACGGCAAAGGAAACAAATGCCGAGTTCGCAGAACAGTTAGTTTGTTGGGGACTTCTTTCCATGAAAAAAAGATCCTACCTACTCGAGGGGGGCGAGGGATACCAGAGGCTATAGTCCCAAAGGAAGACTCAAAAGATGGAAAGCACGGGGACATTGCCAGACCTACCGCGCCTAGACCTGGGTAGTCGAAGAAAGAGGAGAAGGCAGGCAACGGCCAGAGAAGAAATCTCCCGGCGTGAGAGACTCTGTTAAGAGAATCAGGGAGGAAAAAAGCGAAACATCACGTACCTGCATGATCGGGCCCAAAAAAAAGGGGAACACAAAAAAGAGGGATACATGGATGTTAGAGATCACTCCGGAGTGCGAGCGGTTTTCGGGAAGCGACACGGCTGAGGGAATCGCAAAGGTCCGTGGGTTATCCTGGACACTCTTATGCCAAGGATGGGGTCAGACGAGGAAAAATCTAGAACCTTCAACACAAAAGGGGTATTAAAATATTATATAATCGAAGGAAATGATCCGCTGACCACGGGGCAAAAAATCGTCCAGCAACATACTCGGATCGCTGGCCGAGCGTTCGGGGCCAATGGGTTTCCTGATACACAAAGCTCCCAAAAAAGAAGACGGAAGAACCGGGGAAAGCCCACTCCTGACACTTTTTGCTAAAGTTAGGAGCTTGTAGTCCTTAGGAGGAGGAAGTCAATCGGTCTTCCGTGATCTAGACGTACTAAAGGAGGGCTTGAAAAGGACTTCAAAAAGCCGGTAACAGGCTTCCTGCTGATATGGTGGGCGGGAGACCCCTGGGAAAGGATAGGATGGAATAAGTACGTGCTTGGGGGAATCTGGGGTGATGGAGTGCTTGTATTTTCAAAACCCCATCTGGGGAAAAGAGGGAGTCTCGGGCCATCCTCTATTTCCGTTTGCACCGTTTCAAAGACGAAAAAAAAGGCCGGCATGACTGGCAAAAAAGGTCTGAAAAAAGGGGTGCGGGGGCCAGCGGGTCGTGGGGTTAGATCCGAAGGGAAGCCTGGCAGAAAAACCACGATGTTTGACAATCGAGGTCAGTGGCCTCATAAGGGAAGGGGGCGTCACCATAAGGACACCGAGGGGGAAGAGAATAAAACCGGCAAGACAGGGCCTTTGCAGCTGGGGGGCGATTTAAGAAGAAGACATCACAAGACTCGAGGCACCAGTGCCTCCCAGACTTCGAAGGCACCAAAAGAATCAGTACGGGGGAGTGGTGCAGGGCGAAGCGGGCCTGATCCTTACTAACAAAGGGACAAGATGGTCGTGAAACAGGCGGGTGAGAAAAAGGGAAGGAAAGGGCGAGGTTACGAAACCAAGATCCACGGGGGAGCTGAATCCATTTCTTGGGACTTTCTTTTTTTCGGAGGGGTTTCCAGAGGGGGGGGGAAGGCACAGGGGCTAAGGAATGATCTTTTCCCGGGGACCTTTTGGTAAAAAATCCTGATAATGTACGTAACACCTGGGAGAAACGGCGTTTCGAGGCTCTCGGAGCTACGCGGGTGAAACCGTTGCCGGGGATTAGTTTGGGGGGGTATCTTGCCCTCGTGCTGGACTCTTCTGATTTACACCTGTGGGGCTGATCGTTCCCTTCTGAAAGACACCCTCGGGAGCATAGTTAAAGGGAAGTCTCCAAGCGGTCGTTCATCGTGCGGACTGGGCAGGGGGAAACCCGCGTCTCAAGGTATGCCTCCCATTCACCGGCCGAAGGGAAAAGAGGGCAGTCCCGCGGGGACCCTACATCTACGCAAAATAATCGCGTGACGTTTCAAGCAGGAGGTGCTCGCCGAAGATGGGCGTGAAAGGGAAAAAAGCGGGCGGCTGGGGCCGAACGGCTCGGGGGAAAAAAGCTTCGGACAGGGGGGATTAAGGTCCGGCCCGGCACCTGGCCTATCTATGAGAATCGGATCCTGACTCATTGCCCTAATACCTTATTAACGCCTTAGGGGGGGCAGATTTGGAGCTCTACAGGCGGCGTTCACAAACCTTTAATCTCTCAAGATGTCGGATGGACTGGAGAATCAGGGGAAAGGAATGACCGTTATTCTACTGGATTGAAATTGTTCTATCGGAGGGGGAGGTCTATGGGGAGAACTGAAAAAAAATCCCTACTCAGGAGGGCTGTGTCAGCGGGGAGAAGGGGCTGGCGTCTATTTCTCTCGAGCCCTGATGCGGACTACCCACGAAAAGAAACGACCGAGGATTTAGGGAAAAGGGGGAGGGACTTTTGACCGGGCTGAGAGTCACGAAGCTCTACTTAGCGAGGTCCTCTATCCTCGAAGGGACGGAATCAGCAAAGAAGGCTTTTTCAGAAAAGGATTTGCGGAGAAGAAAGATCGGCGCTCCTTCTCAAATTGCAGCTAAAAAGGGTGGGCGCCGCGGGGAAAGAAAGTCAAAGAGGGGAAGGGGACTAGGAGCATTGCTGGACTACGAGTAAATGGGGTCAAGACCAGAACAAACCGCCGGCGGTTCGACCGATCTCGAGGCTATTCGGGACCCTGGGCATCAGCTGGGAGGAAAAAGCCGGGGGAGACGTGATATTGCCCAACGAACGCAATACGACGGTTTCGCACTTATCGGGGGAAGCCGGATGCAAGGGGGAAAGGGTTAGAGGGCCGAAAAACCTGAGGGACGAACCGGCAACTGTTTGGGATGATTGAAGTTCTGGGTCACACGGGAAGTCTCGTGCAAGGAGCTTCTTCAACTCAGGACGAAGCGGGTCGAGGAAAAAGGGCAGGGAGCAAAAAAAAAAGATCGCAGAGAGAAGCGCGGCAAAAAACTTCTGCTGCTGGAAAAAACACTACCTGGAGGGTACCAAAAGCGTGCTCTAGAAAGAAGGACCTGCGTCAGGTGATCCTCATCAGATCTTTTTTATACGCCACGGGGGAGGGGGGTCCGCTAGAAATAAGGGCCGTTCGGGATACTCTCATTTTAACAGTCTCTAAGGGACTATAAGGGTAGAATCTTCGGGGGGGAGAGCCTCAAATTAACCCCTTCAGAATCCCGTTGGAACTTACGAACGGGAGGATCCGCCTCGACTCACGAAAACTCAAAGAGAAAACCGGGGAGAAGAAGCGAGGAGGTCTGAGCTGGGAATGCTTCTGAGAGAAGTCTGGGCGAAAAAAAGCCAGTCGGGAAAAAATCTGCAACTGCGCTGGCGGCTGGCGTTCGTTAGGAGGCTCTCCTATGGGCTTCACAACCACTTTCCTCGAACTGCACCACGTCCATTCGCGACGGCGCAAAAAAAAAGTGACGAAGTTCCGTCGTGCAGGAAAAATGGTTGGCTGTTAGGGGAACTGAACCTGAGAATCTAAAACTGGCGCGCACGGACACCTTTGGAGCAGGGAGGCCACAACCAGCTTAGGTCGGACCATCTCTCTAAAGAAAAAAAAGGATGAGGATAGGGAAATGCCCATCGGGTTGCGAGAACAGGTGCAAAGCTTCCGAGAAAGGCGTCGACATGAGATCATTCGGAGATCGGGAAAAAATTTATTCAACAAGACAGGAGCTCTAAGTTTCAGGTCGAGCCGTAGAATCTGAGGAAGTGGAGAGTCATTAAAGGGGGGTCACCTCTTATAGAGAGGACCGGCGACGGCCAGCCGCGGTCGTGGGGAGATGGCCGACTATTGAGGTGTCCCCGGGAGGGGGAAAAAGATCGGCGCCAGCTAACGGGATCGCTAGTGATGTAAGCTCGGCCAGGGAGAGAACCGCCGGTCGAAGGGGAGTACTTTCTCGGCGAAAGGGGAACTGATAAGGTGCCGAGCTTCAATCAAGCTTTGCGCTTGTGAGATATAGGTATTCCGCTAAAAAAGACCACCTGCGAGTCGCAAGGTAAAGGTCTCAGGAGGGAAGGGGGTTGAGAGACCACCCGCGCAGAAGTCAGAGCATCTCGCGAAGCAAACGTCAGGTCGTTGGGGGAGCGGGGGCAAGGAAGGTACACGCTCCAGACTGAAGGATTTTCGAGATTCAGAGGGCGAGTGTCAGAAAGGAAGGGGACCCGAGAGGAGGTGTCGGAAACCTTGCATTTGAACTAAATACGTATTCACTCAACCGCGGATCGCACCATCGAGATCGGGGAAAAGGGAAGGCGGAGAAAAGAGGGAAGCTGTCATGTTCGATGGAACCGCTCCGCTGGAAGTCACCGAAAAAAAAGAAAATTGCCGGGGAAGCCCACTAAGAAGAGGGAGTCTTGCAGCCCCTTGTGCCCCGAAGCCGACTATCCCACCCCAAAGGAGAAGCGAAATCTATAAAAGAAAATATCCCGGGTCTCCAACAAGCGCCGATGCTCAAGAGGGGAGGGTCAAACTTGAGGGTGTCGACTGTTCCTCGTGGAGCAAACCCCTCTCCTAGGTTTGGTGGGCTCATGAGCCTCGAGAAGACCACTCACTACCCTCTCTCTCTTTCGAAGAAAAAGAGCCTTCTCAGAAAAACTCTATTATGAACATCCACTACTAATTATTTCCGGCGGGACCGGAAGGTCAAGCCAGAAGAATGGACCTGAAGGATCGCATGCCTCGAAAACAGAACGCGTCAAAGTAGAAAAAAAAGGAAATGCCTCCATCCAGGGAAAACCGAAAGGGGGAACTGGGGGTCTTGGTCTATTCCACATCAGAGGGCGCGCCGCATGAAAAGTCCAGATCTCTCCCAGAAAAAGTGGACACAATTCTTGAAGAAAATCTCAGTGCATAATCTCCACGGACCATATCTCGCTGAGGGCCGAAGAAGCCGCTTTCCTGCAAATCAGGCGAATTGAGACAGAAATGAATCAGGGGAAACCTCTTAAAATCTCATCTAGACTGGACGGGGTCCAAAAAAGCTGAAGGAAAGCAGTCCCGACTTGCCTCGAGAAGATTTAGACCTGCGACAGGGGGGAAGGGAGACCGTAAAAAGCGTTGCCGAGGTCGTTTCAATTGGTAAAAAAAATTAGAAGAAGTAAACAAGAAGGCTCCGTTCGGAAACCAACGCCGATGTTGGCACGTCACTAGGAGATTCTTCGAGAAACTGCTGGGGTGTCGCCCTGTCCCGGTCCCTTCGCGTACTAAAGGGGAGGAGGGAAAAAAAGCCTTAGACTCCTTTCAGATTGACGTCTCTTACGCACTACCCGAACGGGATCGTCTGGAGGTCGCACATATGCAGGACAATCAACTGCCTCCGCAAACTCAGTTGGCAAGGATCGAAAGAACTATAAAAGGGTTTGGGGGGGAAGGTTGGGGTTGAGGGCTTAAGCGATCATTGAAAACACTTATAGCACAAGCATGTCCGTCCCAAACCAGGCCGTCCCAATGAAACACATAGAAGGGAAGAAGGAAAAGGACACTTCGAATAAAACGCTCCCATCAGCTACGACGTTTCCGCGACAAAAGGAATGAGCGATAAAAGGGGGCTGTGAAAAAAGAATATGCACCGATTCCGCGCCTCTGGTAAACAAGGTCATCCTCAAAAAAGGGGCTCAAAAGAATCTGGGGGGAAAAAAAGTCATGGAGAGCGAACTGCCCCAGGGGATCGGTTGCTGCGTAAGAGGGCAGCGTCGGCCTGTGGAAAAAAAAAGGCAGAAAGAGCGGCTGGTAGCCATAGTACAGGATCCTGACCTCACCACAACAGACCCCAGTTCGGAAGAAAGACCAAGGGGCCGTAGAGGTCCTAGGTGCCGGCATTGTCAATCAAAGCTCCTTATAGGAGAGGGAGTCAACAAAACCCAACTCTCCGCAGCTTGACCGTTGGTGGGGGGTCTTAGAAAAGGAAAACATAAAAAAAGACTTCGCCGAGGAAACCCTTATGGGAATTTTGAGCCCATTTGAACATGGTAAGGGTCCCAGAAAAAAAAAACAGGGGGGAAAAGGGGTTTTTCGATTTGAAGGCAAGTCGATGTAAAACCCAGAAAAAAAAGCTGGAACTCACCTTCCCCGGGCGGGAGCCTACCTATTAAGGATTGGCAGGTTGTTTTGGAAGGGGAACATACATACGAATGGGGGAGAATGCAAACGAGGCTATCGCGGGACACAGCAAACATAACAAAGAAGAAACCAGACAATCCGGGGGTTCAGCCCACCCCGCGCCGATAAGCCAAACAGGGAGTCAGAGTACCAGGGAAAAAAGAAAACCAGGAGACCATGTTACAAAAGGCCAGCGCATTCCTTATCGCCCAGGGCACCAAAGGGGGCTCCAGAAAAAAACTCGTGAAAAATTCCTAGTCGAGCCCATCACTTCCTCTTCATGTCTAGAAACATAGAACCATAAGGGAGAATTAAGGGGGGGCGCGGCGGGGGGGTGGAGAATCGTTGGCTTGTATCATTAAAATTATCCTAGTCCTGACCAAAAGGATCCTTTGGGACTTTAAAACACGGGTTTGCCCCAGGTGGCCCATTCAAACTGAGCGAAGGGTCAGCGTTATCAGAAAAAGGACCAGAAAAAGGGACTAGAGAAAGACAAAAAAAATTCTTCTGCAAATAGTAGATCTAACTCTCTTATGATCGCCTCGTCCTGTCTCATGCACCACGATGGTTCCATAAGCGGGAGCCTTCGCAACACTTCGGCTCGCACGAGCGTTAAAAAGCGGGCCTGGTGGAAAAGAGGATGCAAGGAAAGAAGCCTTGCTCAAACCACCGCGACACTTCCAAAGTAACCTGAGGGAAGGGGGGCGCTGCGGTGAGGAAGGGGGCCGCGGGAGGCTTAAAAAAGAAGTTCGCTAAAACGTACTCACCGCGATCGGGCTTCCGCTTAGCAGCTCTGGCCAAGGTGTGAGGGCCTGGGGGAAAAACGCTGGGGCGGTAAAATACTCCCTGTACCCGCCAGGTCTCTTCGAAGGAGCTGAACAAGGCTGGGTCCGGAGGGAATTGAGGGGACGAGGAACATCTTCTACCTCCAACATGTAGGTCCTGGGGGGGACCGCTCCAAAGGCAGTACTCGGTGTCTGGCTCAAGGTGCCTTGTCCAGTGGGTGCTATCGCCAGAAGAAAAAAAGGGCGAGAAGAGGACAACCAGGAGGGGGAAAATCGTGACAAAAATGGGCAAATTGGCATCATCTACATGTACGATACCTTTCGTCAAAAATCACGAACGCGATGGCTTGCCAAAAGAAAAACACCGGTTCAAGCTGGGGGGGGGGGGGGAGGGGTGTACGAACGCGTCAAGAATATATCTGCGCGGCGATGGTTTTGAGAAAACTGCGGGAGACTACTTCTAAAAAAGGGCCATAGGGAAAAGTGGTGGGGAAAGAGGGTCGCGAAGAACTTACTACGGCTAAAAGAAGGACAAGATTGATGACAAAGTCGGTGCTGAAGAGGGCCGAGGGGAAGATCCACGGGGGGGATCCAAAAATGGAAGGGGGGTCGGCACGCTGAGGGTCGCAAGGTTTTCCGAAAATTGACACAGTGGAAAAAAAGGAAACGGGGGGGAAGGAAGGGAAAAAAAACCTGGTGGTGACCGCCAAAAGATTATCGCGAGATGGGGAAATACCAAGACGAGGCCACTGCTTTTAGGGGGCTGCTAGCGGAGAGTGGGGTTCGAAAAAAAAGTCGTAGGGATGGTTGGGAAGAAACGGCCAGGGATGAACGGGAAAGAGGGTTGCTTCCGGGAAGGGGGGCCGGAGAAAGACCACAACCTAAGGCGGAATCATTCGTAGGGGGTACTGAAATCGGGTTTGGAAAGAGGTGGGGGAGGGGGAGAAAAAGCGGCGCGTCCTCAAAGGGATCCTCAAGACCGTCCGCGCCGTCTGGCCCTCGCCATCCTGCAAGACATACGGCGATGCATCAAAAAACGGGGCCAGAAAAGAGCGGACAGAGAAAAAGACCCCCCCCCAAAAACCCCCAAAAAAAAAACCCCCCAACCAAACAAAACCCCCAAAAAAAAAAAAAAAAAAGAAAACAAAGACCGCAAGGGGATGCTTGGGGAAAGGTCTCTTTAACTACGACTGCTTCTTAGATGTACGCAAGGGACCCACTCGCGCAAGGAAAAAAAGGCTGGCACTGACCCGAAGAAAGGGGACTTAAAATGTGGGGGGGGCAGGCAACTTCTGGGAGCGGCGACTGTACACGGGGAAAGAGGGTCATCTGAGAGGGGACTACTAAAAGAGGCCTGGCTTTAGCAGCATGCGGTGGGAAGGAATGGTTCTCCTGTGAAAGGGGTCTAGAAAGTTCTATGGGGAAAAAAGAAAATTCAACTCCCTACTCATGGTCCACTCTTGGCTTCGCCAGGGTTGTTTAGGACTTTAGCAAGAACCTGAAGGAATCTATGACTATCCCTAAACCACACAATCAGGTTGGGAGTGTTAAATTGAAAGGGGGAATCCCTGTTCTCGCCACCATTCCAAAGAAAATTAGAAGGGATTTATAAAGCGTCTGGAAAAGAAGTCCAGGCAAATATTCTTGGCTGACAGGCGCGCTTATTTTGGTGAGGCAGACAAGGGGAGAAAGCGGAAAAGATGGGGCTGGGAAAAAAAAAAGAATCGCTTCAAAGAGGTCATGCAAGGGACACGGCTGTCCTATTAGGGCGGGAAGAACGATGAAAGGGAAGAAAAGAGAAAAGGAAAAAAACCCTTCAGGGACTCGTCTACAAGGGTTGGAGACCGATCTCGCAAGGCTTAGTTGATGGACGATGACCATCAAGGAGAGAAACAGAACCCGCGGGTGGGATAGGTCCGGCTTATCTGACCAGAAGGCCGAAAGACTACAACTGGGGAGAAAAAAAAAGGCCTAGTAGAAAAGGCCTTCAATCTGGACTGTGCGGGTGCATTTGTCCTACCACCAGAAGATCTCGAACAAAAGGATCGAAGGGAAGAAGCGATCTCGTGGGTCAACGCGAAGACGTCGTCGTTCAATACTATCGATCAGGGGAAAACAACGAGACATCAAAAAAAAGACGATCTCTGGAAAAGGTCGGATGAAACGCAACCTGCTTCATCTCTCTGATTCTAATCAGGCCAACCGGAAGGGACACCAACTACCAAAAGAGTGGACACTCTGACGGGAGCTCGCTGGGAAGAAAAGGAAATGCTGCGCGGGATCTCACACTTCGATTGGTTCAGAAAATCACATCCTGGCCGCGAGGGATCGAAGGTTCAGAGGGGGGAGATTAAGACGATTACGACACGCGCAAGGGCGAAAAGCTCGAGAGCAGGAAGCAACGGGAATTACGCGGCGCAGCTCTTCTATCACGAGTTGATCTACAACTCCTGAGCGCGAAAAAAAAAATCGCCAAAGGGAAGGGGGGCTCCCACCTTAGAAGATCCTCTTTAGGAACATCACATGCAAAGGGGGGGGAAAACATGCCGCGGGCAGGCTTCCGTCGCAAGGACTCTTTTCTAAAACTAGGATTCACCAGGATCGAGGATCGGAGAGGGAAAGGGAATAAAAGGAGCCAGAAACTGCACCGTGACGCATGCGGCGTGCAGTCACGTTGGGTTTGACAAGGGTCCCGGAAGGGATCGAGCGAGCCGCGTGTCAAAAAGGTCTCCTGCGGCGCCAAACGGCGTGCATAACATCCGCAAACAAGGAGGAGGAGGTCAAAGAAAAGCTCGAGAGAGCCTCCGGGCGAAAAAAATCGGTCGCAGCCAGCAGCTAAGGGAAGTCATACTATCAGATCCCATTTTCTATCTCCAAAGGTCGCAGGGGTCAAGTAACTTTGACAGAAAAGGAGTCTGGGGCCGGAATGCGGGGTTGTTGAGAAAAAAACATCGTAGAGCAGCAGGCGGACGGCCCAAGTCGGGTGTCAGAAGGGGGAAGGATGTCGTGAGAGCACTTAAAGGGATCGCCTATCGTGCGCCAGCGCGCAGGGGATCTCGAGGACAGAAAAAAAAAAATCTTGGGACTCCCGATGATAATGCTCGCCGCGTAATTTTGCGCAACCCAAGAACTGAGCCGGTGCGGAAAAAGGTACCGAAAAAGCCGGAGGAGAGGGGGGAGCTCGGTAAGAAAAAAGGAAACTCCTACCAGACCACCTGAAAGCAATCGAAGGCCAGTATCGTGGGAAGAAACCATCGCAGCGCACCACCAGTCCTGAAGGGGAGGGGGAGATCGGAAAAATTTCCACGACAGGTGGGGCTTGGTTCGGAAAAATCAGCATCAGGGGGAGGACTCAGGCGAGATTAAGGGACTCTCAAAGGAAGATTTCGCAGGAAGAGAAAGGTCGACCTTGGAAAAGGGTACTTATTGCACTTCTAAAAAGTCAATGAGATTTAACAAAAAAGAGATAGCGTCCTCCGTCGGAATCGCCAAGCTGCGGTCGAAAAACGCGTAGGCCCCGGCAACGATTCGCCAACAGCTCCACTTCAATCCCAAAAAAACGGCCCACGATCAGCAGGGTAGGAAGGGGGGCGCCAAGTAAAGCACGCAAGCCCAGTCAAAACGGATGCAGAATGGAATCGATAATCCGTCCGAAGGGCCGAGAATCGAAGCCTCAAAAAAATGTCTCAGAGAAGAAACGGATGTATCTCGCGGTCGAGGTCAAAAACCCTTCAGAAAACTGTAGAAAAGGGCCAGCCGTGAAAAGACTTTGGGTGCTCGCCTCGCGAGAAGACACCACGATGAAAGGTCGAAAGAGTCGCTGAAACCCCCTCTCCCCTGGAGGAACCAGCCACGACTTGGCTGGGGGGATAAAGCATCGTCGAGCTCGAGATCTCAAGTGTTTCAAGGGAAAGTAGAGGGAGACTCGAAAACCGGAAGGAAGAACATGACTAGCCAGCAACCACGACTCGTCGAGGGTCGGCGAAGGGAACAAATTAGATGAAAAAGGGAGAGAGAGGAACTCCAAAAACAAGCTATCCCAAGCAGAAGGGACACAGCGGCGTCTTTCGTTGGGCAGTGAGACCATCGCCACGAGACTCGAGTACCAGAAGGAGGATCCTTTCGGCACCAAAAAAGACTGCATAAAAAGAGACTAGGCACGAGGGAAAAAGGCTCAGGTCTGACGGAGGCGACCTCTTACCGCTGGGCCTTGTCCCATCATGATAAAGGCTTCTCGTAGCCGTCATATCCTTGGCCACCGAGCTCCCTTCCTTAACGGAGTAAGGGGGAGCCTTCGAAGCCGACGCTCGGGTTCGCGAAAGGGGGCGCGTGGGGATTTCTACTCTTCAAAACATCCCGAAGCAAAAAAAAAGAAGAATACCTCAGAGGGGTCTTTCCCCGCAAAAAACCTAGGTTATAATGAAAATAGGCGAATGCTTGAGGGGTCGTTTAAAGGGGGGGAATCACTATCCTGAGTCTGTGGAAAAAAGGAGGAAGTATAAGCCGAGGAATGACGAGACTAACAAAGATACCGCCCGGTTGCGGCCAGAACCGAGAAGTCCAAAAACATAAACTGCGGCCTCAAACCCGATGGGGGGCCCTACCGTCACTAGCGAAGCCGGGGGTAAGGTCCGGGACTGCTTCACGACCCCCGAGTAAGCATAAAGTAAATCATCATCCAAAAGGCTCCCCTTATGCCCAACACACACAAAAAGAAAACTATACTGGAAAAAAAAAACTCTCCCAAAGGTCGATACGTAGATCTGAGCCGCCTTTCCAAAGATTAGGGGCATTCAGGGGGAAGGGGGGATCACCAAAATTTCCCGCGTACCAATCGGGGAAAGTCGATAGGGAAACTGTGAATTTCACACATTCTCCGAAAAAGAGGGGAAAACCACCTGGGAGGAGGTCTAGAGAGGGGGCTGGGGGCTGCGTAACATAGAAAAGAGCCTCTGCCGTGGAAAAAACGCCTGGTTCCTGAGCAAAGATGGGAACCCGTGCTGGTAGCCGTAGTAAAAGGGGGAAACGAGAAAAACGCCCAAGGAGACGAAAAAGATGCGGGGAAAACTTGGTGCCGGAAAGTAGTCGGACGCCAGGGGGGAAGCAAAAGAAAAGCAAAGGAGCGGGGGGGGGGGCAAAAGGTCGCATCAAAATCCCAGCAGGAAAGAATGATTCCGTTGGGATGTTAGGCGGCAAGAAGTAGCTGAAAAAGGGGATGGGAAAAAGAGGCCATGTAACCTGTAAGGCCCATGCCCAGAACTAAATTGTAACGGCGAGGAAAAAGGGGACATAGGTAAAAAACCAACAAAGGGGGATGGGAAACACGGCACCAAAGGCTGGAGCCATACCCACAGCGTTTCGCCTAAAAGTCGGTTTGGGGGGAGGAAATTGACCAAACATTAGGGGCGAGAAAAAGAAGACGAAACTCCGCTCACCAAAGAAGGAAAACCAGCCAACTTGTTATAGGGCAAAACGCCCAGAAGGAGCGGGGGGCGAAAGTCTTAAAAGCCAGGCGAACATGATTCAGCAGTAATCAAGGGTAACCTCCTCAAAGGAAAGGCAGGAAGCGCGGAGCCCTCCTGTTCGTCCTTCTCCTCGGCCAAAGAAACCTTCCTATCGACTAAAAAATGGGGCATGATGCAAAAACCGCCAAGTCGACGGAGTGGCCTGTTCGAGTAGTTTTACAGTCAGGTTGGAAAAGGAGGAAAAGGCCGACGGAGGGCCAGCTCGAAATCCTGACGTGGGAGAATGGAACACAGAGATATTTGATGAAGGAAAAAGGGGGGACGTGAAGGCGCTCTGGGAGGAATCTCTTTATTTCAGGAGGGGAGGAAAAGAAAAAAAGGGGAGAAGTCAGAGGGGAGACTGACCCCGGGAGAGACTTCGCAGCTTTTTGTAAGGAAAACGGAGTCCGCTGCAGGGCGCCAAAGGTTTAGAAAAAGGGAAGGATCCACGAAACAAACTCTCGCCCTCCGAAAAGGCACCACTCAGCGGAGGGCCAGGACTGGGCTAAAGGGGCATTTCTGGGGGGGGCAATCATGCCTACTTCTGATGTACGATCGAGGAAAAAAAAAAATGGGCCGAGGAGACGAAAAGGAGGGCGCAAGGCAGAGGGGAGGGACGTTACCAAGGGGCTTTCCTTCGGAGGTTCGTCACTATTCGCAGCGAAAAGACCAAAAAAACGGGCGCGGATGGGAAGAAAAATTACTGCGGGAAGGAGGGGGATTTCTGGAGGGGGGGATTCTCGCTCGCCGGAAAAAAGTCTGCTTCCTCGCCATCCAGTTGAAGAAGTTTCGAAAGGAGAGAGAAAGAAAAAAAAAAAAAAAAAAAAAAAAAAAAAAAAAAAAAAAAAAAAAAAAAAAAAAAACAAAAAAAACACCCCAAAAAAAAAAAAAAAAGAAAAAAAAAAAAAAAAAAAGAACTCAAACAGGGGTGTATGGAGAAAGAAGGACTTTTGTTTCAAAAGGGTTCTTTGTGGGGCTAAACATGGGGGGGACATCCTGGCGAAGAGAAAAAAGGAAAATCTGGAGAAGGTCATCATCGACTGTTCATGGCCTACCTGGGACACAATCCGTCTGAAAAAAACGCAGAGGGCGGGAAAGACCCCCCGGGGAATCAATAGGGGGGGGTTTCTAAGGGGAATAACTGCGGGCATCCTCTTAACGGGGACGATGGGGACCTTGCCCTAATCGAAAGGAATCTACGCACCATTGAGCACCTCCAGGGGGTTAGGGGGATCTTTTCTCTGGGGCCTTACTTTCTTTCTACAAAATAAGGGCAGGACGAAACAAAAAGGGATTCGCTTTGAAAGGGAGGGTAACAGACCCTATCCAAGGGGGCCTTTATCTATCCATGGGACTGTTTTGCGCCGAAATTTTGACAAGCGTTGTTTAAGGGGAAAAGGGTCTATTGGAAAAGATCTCCTTCTTAATCGGAAAAACGCCTTTACCTGGGTGGACGGAGGCGGAATCTTTACGTTACTCGGCGAGCAAAGAGAGAACACTCCGGGGGAGGGGGAGTGTCTCCTTTTCCTTGCTCAATTTCTGCTTGAGGGGGGGTGGGCATCGGGGGAAAGAAGGACTGAGAAGGGATTGATACGGGTTACCTTATCGCCCCTTCAGAACTCAAAAGAGGAGCGGCGAGAGGGGGGGGGGGGTCCTGAACATCGGGGGGGGGGGGCGGGCAAATTCTTTTCCTTCTCGGTTTCAGCCAACGAGGTGGGATGTTAGATTAGAGAGAAAAGGGACCAGCGCATAGAAGGGAGGGGGCTTTAGCACGGCACATCTACCGATGATATAAGGTCCAGGCGCTTAAGCAAGCCTGCAAAGGGGAAGCTTGAGTTGTGCCGAAACTCCTGGTAAACGCCGGAAAAGGGAGAAAGTGCGATATAAGACCCATCGAGGGCGGGAAAGGAGAGACTGGGCGGATGCCTTCCGTCAGGACAACTCGATCCCTTAAAGGAAGGGAACGGAAAAGGCGGCCGGAATGCGAGGGGCCACTGTCAAAAAAAAAGTCATAGGGGGAGTTCGTCCGTAAAACGATGTCAGAAGAAAAGATTGAGGGGACAGCATTGAGAGGGGTGACATGACAATCGAGCGTTATTTCGGAAGAGGGGCGGGACTGGGGGGCGAGGAACTCCCGGAGCCGTATGGTTAAACCCTTTCCTTAGGAGACGGATGGGGAAGGGACCGAGGGCGCAAGGAAAGATGAGAACAAGGGGGGGAGGGAGTTACTAGCAAACCACCTCACTGAGAGTCTGTATGGCTGTAAGGGGGGAACGGGAAGGACTCCGGGAGAGGAGTCACACAGAAGGAACGGCGACAAAGAGACCGCTATGCTCCAGGTCCGCTGTGTCAAAGGCACAAAGAGAGGAATGTCAAGGGAAAACATGAAGCGGCTTTGGAGTATAACCGGCTAGAGGGGCTCACTCTGAGCGGTTTGAGGGGTAGAGTGAGAGCCCTGAATCTAAGTCCCTGCTGGCATGCTATGAAGGGTGCTGGCCAAACAAGGTGGCAGTCGAGTAAAGGGAGGGGGGGGGGGGCGGGGGCCTCGGCGGAGGTTGTATTGTCGACCGAAGCAAGTCTTCGGGAGTCTGCGGGGCCTCGCTTGGTGCATAGAGGGAAGGGGGATCGGGAAAAAAAAAGTCTCCGTCAAGACCCTGGTAAAAAAAAACATGATCGGGGAGAGAGAATAACTGGTAGAAAACCTTGGGCTATGGTCAAGTTAAAACGGAGGGCGGGTCTCTCTCAAACTGCCCTCAGCGGGGAAGGAGATAAAAAGGGACCAGAGGTAAAAGGGGAAAAGATCGTAGCAGGGGGGGGGGGGGAAGACTTCTCGGAGGGTAACTTCACAGGTGTCCAGGCAGGTGAAAGCCGAAGCAGGCAGACTCGCAAAAAAAAGCGGCGGCAACTGATAGATGGACGAGCAAACCAACGACAGGCGGACAGCAAGGAGCGTGCAGTCGCCGGATGAGATCTCAAAAGGGTTTAAACCCTAACGCTTGTCCACGACATCCCCTCTGATGGCCGCAGTGGGTCAGGAGCAGGCGACTAGGAGGGCAAGCCGAGGGGGAGAAAAACTCAGCCGGAGAAAGGGGAGCAAATTTCAGCCGTTGTCGCGGCTCAATGAAAGTCTAGCCGCTAGAGAGGCGCGCATGAAAGGGAGGAGATCCTCGCGGATCGCCGTGAAGGGCTAACCCCTGATCTCCTCTCACCGGAGAAAAAGAGACACCGGAAAGCTGAGCAAAGGTGGACGGGGGTCCGGGCGGGGAAGGCCTTCCTTCTGCTGCCTGCTTTTATTGGCGGGAGGAACTCCGAATACGGAGGGGGCCCGATGAACGAGCGCGCTCGATGAAAAAAGCCCGTGCAGTGCCACCTTGTGGCACTGGGCCTGGTCGGATGGCCGGAGGAAAATCCACAAGCTTGAGGGCGTCTAACTGCTGAGAAGGGGAAACAACAAACACGGGGGAGGAGGGAAGAGATGATTTCCCTGCCGCGTGTTTTTCGAATCTAGACCAGGAAAGAAAAAATCGAGAAAGGAAACGATCAGGAAGGAGGGAGCCAAAGGGGGAAGGCATCGAGTAAGGATTCATGTCGGCGCCGGAATGCGGGCAAGGAGGACGTTTGTTTCCGTATGGGTGAGCCCTACTACCAGACATTTCACAGTCATCAACCACGCCAGCCTTCGGGGGGGGCAGACGAAAAAAAACAAGGAAAGAAAGAGGAGGTAAGTCTGACCCACTGACGGAAAGGGGAAGAAGGGAGGGAACTCCCGGTCGTCTCGTCAAAGGCGTTTTGCCGGGAGAAAAAAGCGGCTCACGCAGGTTACGTGGAACTTGAAAGAAGGGGAGGAAGGAGGCAAGAAGGAGCCCATACCGCTTGTTGTTCTTCCTCGGCGGGAGCAAAGAGGGGAACCAGAAAGACTCGAAAAACGAGGAAATCTATCGTGGAGAACAACCGCGCAGAAAAAAAGAGTCGAGCAGCAAGGACGAAAAAAAAAATAAATCAGTTGGTGGGGGACATCGTCGCAGAAGAGGGGAGAGGGCATCCATTTCACGACTCCGCCGGAGAGATCGAAAAAACTTCTGCTTGTCTACAAGTGAGAGGAGAGGAGGACGAAGATTGAAAGAGATCTAAGGTACGTCGGCTGATGAAAGCGTCGGGTCGGGGATTCGCAAAGAGACGTAGGGGAAAAGGCACCTATTCGCCCAGAAACACTTTCCGATCCAACGAAAAAAGGCGAAAGCATGGTCCGAGAGAAGGGGAAAGTCAAGGCGCCGGACCCAAAAGTCGGGAAGTCCTATACCCAAAAATGAGGTCCATCCTCCAAACGAATTTTCGGGCTCTGCACAAGAATGGGGGTGAAAAGAAGAAAGAGGGGGCAACCGAAGCAAACTGAGAATAATAGGGAAAGCCTTGCCTTCAGGGCATCCGAAAGGGCGAGATAATCCGAAATCTCATAGAGGGGTGCTCAGAAGAAGGGGGTCTCCTCCAAAGAGAGAAGATCCTTCCCTTCTTTCTCCAAGAAAACGACTAGTAGTGGCAGCCAAGGGGACGCGTCCGGAGGGAGGGAAGAAGAGGAAAGCAAAAACGAAACTTTTCCCGGAAGAGAATCATGAGGAACTACATAAAGAAACAGGTTCCAGGGGAGACAGCAAAAATCTATTGTGAGGGGGATCGTCCGACAGAATCATATCAGGGAGCGAGCATCATCCTTCACGGAGAGGAAAGCGGTTGAAAAATCGGCGTAGGGAAGTGCATCAAAAAGTCCCTCTCCACGGAGGAAGCCGCGCGCGAAAACCAGAAAAGGGAACTGCACTTCGGCCCTTTCAAATCACAGGGAGGGGTCAGAAAAGAATCAGGGGGCGAAGGGGGGGGTTTCCAGCAAGAGGGGATCTCTGCCAAGGACTCGACGTTGACGAGCACTTGTCCCGGGGGAGGGCTGGGCGGCAGGAAAGAAGGGAACGCGCGGGGGGGAGCGGTTCGTTCCTTTAGAGGAAAAAAAATCCCCAGGGAAAGAAGCAGCGTCTAGAAATGCGGGGGGTAAAAGCAACGAAGATTGGACCCTTCATTAACGGGCAAGGAGTCCGCAAAGGCTGGTTAGAAAGGGGGAACCAGGTTCGATGAACGGCGGAATGCCTCAAGTCGGCAGAAACGCTTAAGTAGGGGTGAGAGGGGAAATAGGGGGTACAAACCACCCAACCAGGGAGACTCTGAATTGACTGCAAAAATATAGCCCATAACGAAGAGACTCCCAAAATTTCAAATACGGCTACTCTGCAGAAGCCTCTTGGGTTACGAGATCAAGCCGGCCTTCAGATCAAAAAGGGATCAGCCCCAGACAATCCCGCGGCCGGCTAAGGGACCCACCCACAATATACACTAGCACGGCAAGAATCCACTCTCAACAGCTAGGAGGTTGCCGCGGAAAAAAAAAGAAAATCGCGATACTAGGAGGGAAGGGCCTTTTCACCAAGTCACGGAGGACCATTAAGGGAGATCGGGAAAATTGGAAGTGGTCACAAACAGGCTCCCTCGACAACTCATGGTAAACACCGGGCATACGACCACAATGAAAAAGGAAATCGGGGCGCCGTAAAAGAAAGCTCCTCTCTGTGGAGCCAGCCTGGTGCTCGGGCAGCCGTCAGCTGAAGAGGGGGGAAAGAAGTTAGGGAACAACCAAGAAACGAAAAGGGAGGGGAACCGTACGCTGGTACCACGTGGTGCCGTCGAAAAATTCGCGCGGCAGCATGGTGGGCACGAGGGGCCGCGCCTTGAAATCGTAAAAAACCGAAAGGAGCCCCAAGTCCCTTTAGAAGTTTGGAGGTTCTTAGACATCAAAAAAATTCAATGAACAGCGTTAGGGAAAGGGGGGAGTAGAGGAAAGAACATGACCATCACTATGCAAAAGGGGGCGAGTTGGCGATGGGAACCCACCAGAAAAGAGCCACAGAACCGGCGGAGAAAACACCTGCTAATCGGTCGCGGTGGGGCCAAAAGGAAAAGATCAAACCGAATCGGGATGGTCTATGCGCAGACTAAAGCAGCAAATAGAGCACCCCAATAAGGAAAAGGGGGGAGGGAAAAGGGAATCAGCTCCTGTGATACCGACTGGGGAGCTGACCGCCATCGGAGGAATGACCCGGGAAGGGACTTGGTCCAGCGAAGCAGATCGCCCGCGAAACCCGAAAAAGTTTGTCGGTCGGAGAAAAACTCAGAAAGAGAAACCGGCGGAAGGCCTTACATCCGGCAGAATAACAGCCCACCACAGCAAAGCGTGGTAGGATGGGAAGAGCGGTTCGTGGGGTGAGCACATCTTAAGGGCGATCAGGGGCGTGGAATGGGAAAGTATCAGAACGGATCGGACAAGAAGCCAAAATGTACAAAAGAGTGCCGCAACGTGAGCCCGTTGTCGCGTGATGACTATGCGAAAGATAGAATAAAAAAAACGAAAGAGGTAGAAACGGATTTCTACGAGAGGAAATCAACGCTGACCAACTAGAAGGGAGGGGGCAAGAAAGAAAAATTATTCAAAAAAGGAGGTCTCATTCCAAGAGGAGGCTCCAGCTGCCTGGGGGGGGATTTCCTTATCCACTACGAGAATGCTCACCAGGAAACGTCAAAAGCGACCAAGACGAGAGGTGCTACGAGGGGGGGGCGATCATTCCAAAGGGGTTATTTACGTGATAAAAAAGGGGAGCTGGGGGGAGGAGAGCGGGCAGAAGAGGAGAAGACTCTTCGGGCCGGAAAAGGCTGTCCCATTTGCTTCCTGCTCTCAAGGGGGTAAAAGGGGAGGGTAAGCTAGAAAGCGGTCAAGGGGAGGGAAAGGATCAACAAGGACGTGCGGGACCTTCTGGGGTTATGGCTTGGGATTGCGCGCGAAAAAAGACTCGTCTGGCTGAAATGCTATTGGGGTATCACTGG
>Ga0179593_1705377_pt1 | contig 32739 bp, 57 predicted proteins | sample CZODoug2_1_08_16_FD_185931 | JGI IMG/M metagenome (GOLD analysis project Ga0179593, IMG submission 185931) | Vadose zone soil fungal communities from Angelo Coast Range Reserve, California, USA - CZODoug2_1_08_16fungal (PacBio error correction) | ecosystem: Environmental > Terrestrial > Soil >...
GGGGATGTAAGGGAGAACAATCTAAGGCGATTCAAGTGGAGGGGGTCGTCGGGGTAAAAAAAAAAGGGAAAAAAAGGCCCCCGGCAAAAAAGGCTGTGGAAATCCATGAAAATCAAAAAAGCGGGCATCAAAAGAGGGTTGCGCCGGGAGCTTGAACTTTGAAAATTGAAAGAAGCTCAACAGGGGGCGCAGAAATCCGAAAGGGGAAGATGGGGGAGGGTGGGGGGATAGGAAAAAACAAACGTCAGTCGAGTGAGAGCTATAGCGAGCGAAAAAAAGAGGGAGGTGCAGAAGGGGCAAAAAAGGGGAATAGGCCGTACGCCCCAGTTCTAAAAAAAGAGATGAATCAAGGGGAAAAAAATCGGAAAAAAAAAGTGGGGGACCGGACCGGGGGGGACAAATTTCAAAGGAACACTGGGAAAGAAGATGGTTTGAAGGGGAAAAAAAACGGGCCACTCACCATACATGGGGAAGGACGATGGGGGGGTAGCCGGGAAGAAAAGAAGGAAAATCATTTGACACGGAAACGCAAAAAACCCGGGGGGGACGATGAAGGAGGGGCTGGAAAAGTAAAATGCCATGTGACTTCTTCGACCAAAAGGGGCCAAAAAACGAAAGAACGGCAGGAAGGAACCATCATGCGCCCAGACGAAAACGTCTTTGGGGAAACAGGAGAAAGCCCGACCCTGAACACCAAAAAAAAGTCGCATAGGACAGGTTTGGGGGGGGGGGGGGGGGCCCAGAAAAAAGAAAAATCTCACATCTAAGGGGGGAGGACAAAAACGTCCGTAAAGGGGGTAAAAAGTGCTGCTAGATAAAAATGCACCTCGAATGACTATTAAATTTCATAAAAACGCGAGGAAAAAATTTAAAAACTGGGGGAAAAAAGGCCTGTTAAAGGTTCGCTCAAAACCTGGTAAGGAACCCTTCATTTTCGGGGAAAAATTTGTCGAAAGAACGCTTGTAAAGGGAGAAAAAAACCACACCAAGCCATCCCGAACTCAAAGGGAAAAAAAAATGGGTCATCAATAAAGCTTGACAATTTGGGGAGAACGGGAGGGGGGGGACTCCAGGAAAAAAGAGGTGCACGGACAAAATAAGCCCCTTAACACTTGGGACGCCTCGAAGTGAGAGGAAATCGAAAAAGGAAGGGGGGGAAGAACTCAAAAAAAAAACCGTCCGGAAGAACATACTTGAACAGAAAAAATTATTTTCTTCCAAAAGGGGGGAAAAAAAAAAAAAACCAAAGGGATTATATGTCCTTGTGAAAGAGAGAAATCCGAAGAATCTTTCCAAGGGTCAAGCGGGGGGAAAGGTGTGGAGGCACCATCTTCTTACAAAAGGGGGTAGACGAAGGGGGAAAAGAAAAAGTCAATGCAAAAAAACGGGGAGTCGAGGGAAAGGTCGGAAGTCACGCAGAAGATTGAAAAGGGGAATAAACCTGGCGAACGGCCTTGGGAGGAGAAAAAGAGGGACGAAAAAAAGGGCTCACAAAGGGGGCAAGAGAGGTCGTGGGAAAGAAGCTCACGCTCGTTCGGCCCACCCCCAACGAGGTCCACTAGAATATAATACTTCTCACACCTAATTCAGTCCCAGTGAATCAAAAACCAAGGGAAGAGCCGGTTGCTCCAGAAAGGGGGGGGTTCTAAAGAAAAAAGTCCCGTTTTTCCCGAATGGAAAGGGGGAAAATAGAGGGTGGTTGGATTAATACTTGAATAGAAAGGGTCCATTGGAAAAAGAAAAAAAAAGTCCGCTCCAATGACGAGGAATCGTGAAGGGAGATTTGAGCCAAAAAGGGGTGGGGGCAAAAGACGGGGGAAAGAAAGGCGGTAAAGGTCGGGATTCAAAAAGGACTCTCAAAAAAAAAGGGGGGTTCGGGGGGGAAAAAAAAAACTTAAACCAAACATATGGAGAAAAAGGTTGGGGGGGGGGATCCGCAGGGAAACCAATTACGAGAAATTTCTGGAAGGGGGAGAGACTTGGCGGCATAAGAGAACGATACTCGAGCGGGAAGAATCCCGGCGGGGCTAAAAAAAGACAGATAAAAAACCAAGGTGGTTCGAAGTAAAAATAAGATTGGAAAGCTAAAAAGGTCCCTTAGGGGACCTAGAGGGGGGTGGGGGAAGCAAGGGGGTTCTGGGGGGGAAAGGAAAAAAATAAAAACCTATGGTCAGGTGACAAAAAAGGGGGCCCCCCCAATTTTTGAAAAAGAAAAAAAAAAAAAAAAGCCATGAAAAGCTTTCGCAGAAGGGAGGCATAGGTTTTGAAAAAAAAAATTTTTTAGAAAAGTCCTCAGAAAGGAAAAAAGTTCCAGAAAGTCCCTGGGAGGGGACCACCAGGAGGGAGGGGAGGACCCGGCCACATTAAAAGGGAATGGGAGAAAACTGGCCCCTGGAAAAAAAATTAAATCCACATAAAAAAAGGGGAGCTAGCAGGGGGGAGGGTTTCCCAAGGGAAGGGGAATAAAAAAAAGCAAAACGACATCGGGGGGAAGGTTCTGCAGAAGAAAGAAAGGGTGACTCGACACTTGGGGGCATAACGTAGGGGAGAAGGCAGGAAGGAAAGAAAGGGAAAAAAAAACGATTACTGGAGATGAAAGCCCTATCCATAGAAAAAAAAATGGACCAATTAAAAGAAACCTTCGTAGGGGGGAAAAAGGACCAGAAAGGGGGACACGAAGAAAAAAATTGGGGGTTGGAAAAAAAAAAGAATGAATGGGGAGAGGGGAAAGGGTGGCCCGTTTGCAGGCCAACAAAAAAAAAAGGCAAGGGGGGGCGGGGGGGTAAAGATGGCAGTCAGGGAAAGGTGTAGAAGGGGGAAAGGAAAACGTCCTAGGCGAGGGGGGAGCAAAAAGAAGGGAAAAGCCACGGTTGGGGGGGAGAAAAAAAAAGAAGGAAGAAACTTCCGGGAAACCCTTTGTGGAAAAAAAAGGAAAAAAATAATTCACCCCGCGACCATGAAAAGCACTGAAAGTGGAGGGAAAGGAAAAATAAGACTCATTGAGGACGTCGAAAAAAAATTTAGTCGGAAAAAAGTTAGGCAAAAGGCTGCCGTTGGCATCTGCAGGAAAAGTTGGGGGGGAAAAAGGCGGAACCGGAAGGGCCGAAAAAAAGGGGCCACCAAAAAAAGGAAGTTATCTTAACAGGGGGGGGGGGTCCTTACAGTCGGGGTGGTTTTAAAGGGGGGGGGGGGGGGGGGGGGAGAGAAGAAAAAAAACTTAGTCAAAAAAAACCACAAATGAATTGATGAAAAAAAAGATGGTTTCCACGAAGGATGACCGAGTCCCAAAAAAACGGAAACAAAATTACATGACAGGAAGTCGTTCAATTGGAGACCAAAGAAAGGCCAAAGCGAGGGGGGGGGGGTCGGGGGGAAAAAAAAAAGCCGGAAAAGGGGACAAATCAAAGGGGTCACGTTCGCAGAGGTTTCTCGGAAAAAAGGGGGTTCAGGGGTGGGTCTGAGACGGGAGGGAAGAAAAGCCGAAAAGCAGAGAGAAACCAAGTCAAGGGGTGTCGGTGGGGGGAGAAAGTCGATGCTGGGGGGAAAAAAGCAGGGCCGTAGTGATGGGGGGGGAAAAGGGGGGACTAGGGAAGACGGGGAAGGTAAGGTTGGCCAAATAGGAAGGAAAAGTTCTACAAGGCATCGGTAAACCATGAAAAAAAGAGGAAAAAAAAAGCAAACACATGGTTTGTGGGGGGCCCACTGAAAGGGGGACACCCAGGGCGAAACTCAGCAGTCCCCCCTTCAAAGCAAATATCTCCTACAAGAAATGGGGCGTGGAGGTCCACGAGAAAAAGGAAATAAGGCAAGGGAAAAACAATTGGGAAAAAAGGCGCCTTGGGAAAAACCGGCAGAGTGGGGGAAAAAAGGGTCCTGGGGATTCCAAAAAATCGTGAAAAAAAAGGAGAAGCCTCTCACCGAGAAGAGCGAGTCGAGGAAAAAACAAACTTCAAAAAAATTCTCGGGGACCCTTCGGGGGCTTTCGGGACACTGGCTAGGAGGAAGCGGAAAAGGGAGAGAATAACCCAAAGGGGTCAGGGAGGAATCGTTTTAGGTGGGAAGAAAACTGCCCCAACAGAGGGGGAGTTGGGCAAACTGGGGTTGATTTGGAGGATCCAAATCCAGAAAAAATTCAAATTCAAATACATCACGGGGGTCGGATAACGAAAGAGGAAAAAAGGAAACTGAAAGGAGAACTTTTTAAGGGGGAAAAAAGTCCCAAGTTTAAAGGGAGGGGACGTGAGGGACATCAAGAAGGAAAGAAAAGGAAAGCCTGCTTGGGCAGGCCACAACAAGGAAGGTTCCATCAGGAAAACCCAATTGGAGAGGGGCATAAGAGAACGGAGGGGAAGGGGAAATCAAAGTGTGAAAGTGGGCAAAGAAAACCACAGGCTGGGGAGGGCTCTCAAAGGGACCGCGGGTCCCGCTCGCTAAAAAATGAGAAGGGAGGAAAGAAAAAGTAGAAGACCGTTGGGGGGCACGGAAGAGGGGTCAAGAGTGCAAAGGACGAAAAACAACAAGGCGAAAAAAGGCAAAAAATAACCGCCAGGGGGGGAGATCTTTATGCACACGAAGGGGAAGATCGAAGAAGAAGGGGTACCCGAAGGGCATTTCAGAAGAGTGTGAGAAAACGAGGGGGGAAGTCAATGAGGACTTCAGAAGGAATGCAGACATCCTAAAAGGTATGGGATCGAGAAGAGAAAGGGATGGCGCCAAATACAAGGGGGAGGAAAAAAGGGGCCACAGGGGCCGTGGAAAAGAAACGGGAATGTTCCCGGACAAAGCAAATTCAAAAAAAAAAGGACCGGGAAAATCTGTGAGGGTCCGGGGATCTGTCAGCAAGGGAAAGAGTGTTGTAAGTCAAAAATTAGGATACGGCGAGCCTTTCACCCAAAGGATCCGCTAGAAGACTCCGGCAAAAGGTTGTAATGAAAAGACTTGGGGACTAAAGAAAACTTTTTGAAAGAAAAAAAAAATTTCTGATCGAACTGGAGGGGGGAGAAAAGCTGGAATCACAAAATATGGGCCTTAAGAAGAAAGGGGGGGTCCCTCTAAGAGAATCTTGAATCCAGAAAGAAATTGATCCATCTTTAGGAAACAAAAGAGGGGGAAAATTAAAGAAAAAAAAGGAAAGGGAACGGGCGAAGAGAATCAAAAAAAGTTTCGGGTCCAAGGACCTGCCTTCCGGGGAGCAAGTATGAGAGTGGGGGGGGAAAATAAAAAAAAAGAGGTTTGGGAAGGGGACTAAGGAGGCAAGAATCAAACAGGGGTTTTAATCTGAGACCTTGGGAGGAACAAAGAAGAAAAGAAAACCGAACAAAAGACAGGGGGGGGCCAAGGGGGAAAGAGAAGCTGTGGCTCTGAAGCATTGAAGGTTTATTAACCCGATAAGGGGGCAAAAAAAGGAAAATGGGAAAAGGCAATGAAGGACATCAAGATTGCGCGAAAAAGCCTTTGGGGAGGGCTTCTGTCGAGGGAACATTAACGGGTTTGACTAACGAATCAAAAAGGGGGAGGGGGCATAGGGAAAGGGGGGAAACTTCGAAGGGGGTAGGGATAAGTCCGGGAGGGGGGAAATTTCTTGAAACAAAGAAACCAACCCCGAGTGTCAGGGGAGGGATCGATCAAGGACTTGGAAAAAGGTTCCGATATCTTGGGAAATCCAAAGAGAAACTAGAATTTAAGGGGGGGGGGGGACATTGGACCAGTCCAAGGGGGAAAACCGGAGAAACATAGGATGGGGGGAAAAAAACCAGCAACCTAAGGGGCCCCAGTCTGAGCAGGGAAATCTCTGGAAAAAAAAAAAATCCGAGGCTTCTGGGGAAAAAATTTAGAGGACCTTAACGGAGGGGAAACCATTTAAAATCCCGTCCAGTGGAAGAAAGGAAGGGGGATGCAAAAAATCCGAACTCCCGGACTTTGGTGTGTCCCGGGTCAGAGGGAAAGCTGTAAGCCAATCTTGAACTCGGGCAAAGAAGGAGCACAAGGTTTTGGGAAGGATTAGGGAAAAAAGTGTTAAAAAGGGGGGAAAAAAAACTTTGATTTGACAAAAAAAAAGCCGGTATCTGTGCTATTTGGTTAAAGAGGGGAGGGGGGGAAAAACGGGGGGGGAAAGGACCGCTGAGGAAAGAGGAAAAAGGAGGTTGTTAAGCTATAAAACTTCCGAACGGGCGTCCGTGTGGCAACGAACTCAGGCGAAAGCAGGGAGAAGAACGTGTTGGGGAAACTTGGAAAAAGGTTCAAAAACACAAATAAGGGCGGAAAAGAACGGGCCGTAACGCGAGCTTTTAGGGAGAACATCGGCGTGGACAAAAAGGGAAGTCAAGGTAAACCAAAAAACGAGAAAGGAAGAAAAAGGAAAAGGTGTGCCGGGAGGGGCGGAACAGCAAGAAACGGGAACAAGAAAACAAAAACAAGGAAAGGGGTTTGGAGACGATGGGATTCAAAGAAGACTAGTTAGAACTCTCAAAAAAAAAAACAAAAATCAAAAAAGTTATTTGAAAAAGAAAAGAAAAGAAGGGATCAAATTAAAAAAAAAGGGAGTTTGAAACCCTGATTGTAAGGAGAGAACAAGGAAAAGGAAAAAAGATCAGTTTTATGGGGAAAAGTCAGGGAAAGAAAAAAAAATAGATTCGGGGAGTGAAACTGTTAGAGAACCTGTTGAAAATTGGGAACGAAGGGGGTCGACAGTGGGACCTGACGGGGAAAGTCGGTTTGTCTTTGGGTACCGCTCAAGTTGGAGGGTAATAGGGGAGAGGGAAAAGTAAAAAAGGAAAAAACTCTTATGGACGTTTCGCACACGGTCGAAATCAATCTGCTGCAAAGAAAGGGAAATCCAAAGAAGGATGCTCAGGAAATAAGCAGGGGAAAATTTCTGTGGGGAATCCCCTAATCGCCGGGTGAGAGGCTTGGGGGGGTCAAAGGTAAGGAAAACATAACATCATCAAGAAGACCATGGTTGTGCAAAGCAGGAGAACCCCAACGTCAAGAAGATTCGAGGGGAAAAAAAAAACCCTGTACAACACAAGCGCGCCGCACATGGGAAAATGAGTGGGAAAACTCTCAGAAAAATGCAAAAAGGGGGTGTCCAGGGGTCGCACGGGGGGGGGAATTGCGGACCCGGGCGGGAAAGAAGGATTCTGAAAGGGGGACTTCAAGATCTGGTGTAAGCTAAAATCGCAAGGAAATCGTGGGCAAAGGGACCGAATAAAGAGCCCACAGGGAAGTGATGGCTTTCAAAAGAGTTGCCGTCTCTTGAATAAACGGAAGGGAAGAAGGGGTCATCAAGAGAAAATCGTTGGGAAGATGTGTCTGATACTGGGTGAACCTATAGGGGAACATCCAAAAAGGTGGGAAGAAAAAGCTCACAAAGAAGAAAAAGGCTTTTGTCCTATAACCGACAAAGCCCTGCCAGAACAAGTATTGTCAAAGGTTCGAAAAGGACTGAAAGGGCCCCAAGGGAAAAGCGAAAGGGGTAAAAACAAAAAACTGTGAGAGGGAAGAAAAACACGATCAACAGGGGCGTCTTCCTCATGAGTTCAAAAAAATACCAGTTTTGAGGAAACAGGGGGAGAGGGAATAACGCCTCATCTTTTGGTGGATGTTAGAACCAGGGCACTCACAAGCGAAGGGGGAAAAACCGCCAATGCAAAGAGCTTGGGGGATAATCATCCCACTCGCCAGGAGAATCGAGGGGGATCGAAGGGGGCCCGGGAATAGCACCAGATTAAAAAATTATCACGCCTCCTGAAAAAAAAAAAAATAAAAACCTCAATGAGGGAAAAGAGGGGACATACTTCGTAGAAACCATAAGGTGTGCCCGGGGAGGCAGCGAAACAAGCGGGTCCGGCCTAGAACAAAACTAGATGCAGACCGCCCCAGTATTAAAACGCTGGTTAAAATTTAGGGAAAGTCAACGAAGGAAAAGGAAGATTACGGAAGGGGGAAAAATTGCAAAGGGCGCCCGAAGGACGATGGGCGACCTAAACCGACGATTGGATATCTCTGGCCAGACAAGGTAGAACGGCCGGAAGGGGGAAACAAACTTACAAAGGGGTCTCCACTAAGGATGATTAAAACTTCTGTCTCAAGGAACGGACAAGCCCTCGTACCGGTTAAAACTCGGGACAGAAAGCAACGAAGAGTACGCGGAACCCTTTAACGCGAGAAAAAGAGAGTTCGTGTAGAAAAGGGGAGGGGGGGGAAAGACATCGTACTTGGAAGACAAGGACGGGCGGGTCCCGTGGGGGGGGGGGGAAGGAGAGCGCGGCGCTAAAATATATCGGAATTATTTTGGAATTTAAGTCAAAGGGTTAAGCCTAATAGAGGGGGGGGGGGGCAGAAAAGAAAGGTGTGATTGGGGAAAAAAAAAATCCAAGACGTTACCGGAGGACGGGGGGAGGGCCACTCAAAGGGCAAATCCAAAAAAAAAAAGGTCCCACAAAACGGACTTCGCTGGGGGGGGATCCGAGAAAAAAAGGAGGTGGATCGTTGGGGGGAAAGGAGATCATTCCCACGAGGGGGATCAAAGGTGGAGCTACGGGGCATAAAAAAAACGCAGAAAAAGAAACGCTTGCCGGAATAGAAAAAAATCTTAGTGCAATTCCAGGGGAGCCCCAGAGGCCAACAGGGTCAGTTAGTACACGGAATACTTTTTGGGTGGTACCCCAGGACAAAGTTTGTTGGGACATTCAATACGTTAAAAGAGCTCTCCACAAACCAGAGGAATGAGTGGTAGAAAGTACGACTGGGGGGCACGACCTCTTCTTCAAAAGGGGTTCCTAATGGACTTACGAAAGGGTTTAGGGGTGTACTGAAGGGGGAAGCTGGAAGAAAAAAAACCCAATTGGACGGTAAAAAGGGGCTTCGGGGGGGGACTTCTAAGAATTCCCAAAATTAGGGGGACTACTGGACCATCAGGGACTGAGAAAAAAATTAAAAACAGGGGTAAGGGTTTGTGGGAAGCCCGGCAAACTTTCCTTTATCAACCCTAAGGGGGGGGACCGAAAAAAAGAACTTCATGGGAAAAACTCTGGGGGGGGGAATCTACGACTAAGGTCAGGTGAAAAGAATTAAGGAATTAAAAACCCCCCCACGGGAAAGGTCCTGGGAAGGGTCCATACGTAAAAAAAAAGCCCAAGAAATCGGAAAAAAATTTGCCAGCCATGGACAATGGACAAGGCGGGGGCTGGGGGAGCGAAAAAACTCAGGGGAAGAAGAAGGGGCGCTATGTGGGGAGGGAAATTTTGAAGAGAAAAGGACATGAAAAAGAGGGATAACCAAAGGGGGTCATTGCCAGTTTGCAAAAAAAAGAAGAACGGGAGATTAGGGCTACAGGTGAAAAAGGGGGAAAAGGGGGGTATAAAGTGGGGGAGCGGCGATGTAGGGAACAGGAAAGGAAACAGCCGCATGCGGTGAAGGAAGAAAGAAGGGAGAAAAAAAACCAGGACGGGGTTTCCACAAAGAAAAACTAGTAAACCCGATAAACAGAAAGGGCCCATTGTTTTCGGTAGGCCTGGAGGAGAAAAAGAATTTGGCGTAAAAAAAAAAAAACCCGTAGGAGGCGACAAGAAGCGCTTGCTGGGGAAGGGTTAATTTCAACCACCGTCGAGAGTCCGCAAATAGGAGGGTCCGGAAAAAGGAAAAAAGGAACGAAGCAATCATTGGGGGGATCTAATTGTGAAAGGCATCAGGCGGAAAAAAAAGAAAAAGGGAAATCCATCTGCATAGACAAACAAACAAAAAAGGAGGAGGAGGGGAAGTCCAGGGGGGAAGGGCTGCACGGGGGGGGGGGAACTTTACCCAGAAGAAAAAAAAATGGAAGGATTTCGGGTGAGGGTGCACGGGCAGGTGGAACCAGAGCACAGGGAAAGTTCAGGGTGGAAAACAGGTCATCTGGAACGGCAGGGTGGGAAGAAAGCTTTCTTCCGAAGAGTTCGTGCCCAGTCTGAAGAAGAAATGAGGGAACTCAAGGTCAAGCAGGGAAATTCGGGGCAGGGGGGGAGGAACGATGGTCCTTTCAAAAAAAGAAGGGGGAGGTCGAGGGAAAAAAGATTCGCGAAAAAGAAGGATGTCCCAGGGGAAACGGGAAAAAAAAATGACACAAAAAGGTCAAAAGGTTCTTCCCACCAACCAGGAAAAAAACCACAACGTCAACAAAAGAAAAAAAACTTTGTGGGTGGACCATCCAAAGAACGGGCCCACTTTGACCCCCAGGGCATCAAGAAATGGTGACGGGGAAAAAAAAGCCAAGAAAACTCGAAGGAGGAAGGTGAGTTTGGGCACTAGCCAACGCCAAGAAAGGACAGGGTCCAGGCCTCACCAGGGAAGATTGCAAAAGAGTGCCTTCCACGCATTTACAGAGGTAAAAGGGGGGGGACAGAGCGGGGGGGAAAAGGGAGAAGGAACCCTGGGGAACGAAGAAGGTCGAATTTCCGGCTTGAAGTCCGCCACGAAAAAAAACCGTTTAAGGGGGGGTTCTGACAGCTATTTCTTCTCGGGGAGAAAACGGGGAAAAGAACTCTCCGGGGGGGGTAATTTTGGGGGGTCAGGTCCACTTAGAGGGGTTAGGGAAAAAGCTGGGAAGCCGGACACCTAACTCCAATGGAGGTATGCTAAACACGTCCCAAGACGTCGTTTGGAAAGTGGCTTAAAATCCCGGCAGAGGAGGGGGACACTTTGTTAAAAAACCTGGGCGGAAGGGGTTTTGGAGGGAGGACCCAAATTGAAAAGTGGAAGTAACAATCAGACACAAACTTGACAAGGGAAGGCCGGGCTCAGTGAAGGAAAAAATTACTGGGAAAAAGAAAATTAAAAATCACCCCTTACCACCCAAGGGATCGTTGGGGGGCAAAAAGAGAAAAAGGGGGGAAAGATTGAAAGGTATGTAGTTTCACAAAAAGGGGGAATAATTTGGCAGACCCAAAGCAACCTAGGGTCTTGTGCTGCAAGGACGGGGGAGGGAAGCCTAGGGGTGATTCAAGAATAGCACTCGTTAACCGGTGTGTCACAAAAAGAAGATCACAACACTTAGTAACATCCTTGTCTAAAAAAGCAGATCACCCACCCGCTAGGGGAAAGGAAAGGGGGCCCCCTAACAGGTTATGGAAAAAAAAGGAACGCCCGGTACAAGAGAGGCGTCGCCGGTTGACGCCGTCCACCAGAAGAAAAAGGGAAAAAAAAAGCAAACGGGATCAAAGTGGGAAGTGCCTTCAAGACAGCCTGGAGCCCGGAACAAAGGAGGCAAGGAAAGGGGGCTCTAATGTAGGATATCTCTAATTTTAGGGAAATTAAAAAAGGTAGACAGAAGAAAAAAAAAACGTACTTTTTGGTTAAACTAACCCACGGTCGATAAAAAATTCGCCCATTTAGTCAGCAGAAGCCGGGGAATGCTTCCGAGGATACCGGATAACTTTCAATCCGTCGCAGTTCCTCCCAAAAAAACAACGAGGAGGGAAGGGAGATAAGTTGGGAAAAGAGAAAGATCTAAGAAGAAGGGCATTCCTGTTACCCCCGTCGGAATGAATGTCCGGGAAAAAATGGATAACAAAAGGGGGTCCTCATGGCCCGTGATCGTGTTTGTGGGAAAATCTGAGCACGTCGCGGATCAGGCATTGAAGGGAGGAAAAGCCTGAGTGAGAAATCGGGAACTAACATGGGTGGGAAATTCGTGATGAGACACAGCACGGCAAGTGGAAACAGAGTTCAGTCGGGGAAAAGATCATCCCTACGATTTACGGGAAAGGGAAAGCCGGGAGAACCAAAAAAAAATACGTTGGGGGGCCTCCGAAGTAAAACAGGGGAAAAGGGGGAAGGTTGATAAAGCCACTGTATCACCGTGGAAAGGCTTGGGAGAAAGGAAAGAAAAGCTACACTAAAAAAGGCACCTGGAGGAAAAAGCTTGTGACTTCTGCAGTCGGAGAAAAAGGAAGAAAATATTGCGCAAAATAGCGGGACAACCACGAAAAAGGGATTGGCAGGGGGGGCCTGGGGGGGGGCATTATGGGGAAAGAGTTTCTGGTGGGGAAAGGACACCTCTTAAATCTGAGGCAAAAACGACCCTGCCTTGGGAAAAACTTGCTAAGGGTCAGCAAAGTGTTGATCCGTAAAGTTTTTCAAACGGGAAACTTCTGTCATTCAGGGTGTAGAATACCGTCCAGAGGGGGTCGGGGGATGCGCAAAAAATCCGGGGGAAAACGACTTCACAATGGCCTAAACCATAATCCGGATTCAAGAAACATAGGGGGGCTGGGAGTGGGGTTGGGGAAAAAAGGAGTAGGTGATCACAGAAATAGCTGTTGAAAGCACGTAACCCGTTTCCTGCAAATGAAGCATCAGAAAAAAAGAAAGTTTGGAGACGGGCTGGGAGGGGGAAGAAAGGCTTTCCAGGAAAAACATTGAAAAAGGAAGGGCCATTTTTCACCCTTAAAAAGGTAGATGAAAGAGGCATGAAAAAAAATGTGAAGTGTACGGTGGAAGGGAAGGTGCCACTACGGCACTAAGCACATTTTGTGGGTTTCAAAAAAAAGGATGATGGAGGGGTCACGGGGACCATGCGGGGGGGGGAAAAAAAAACATTCCCTGTATCGGGCCCGGGGGTGTACCGTTGGCAGGGAGGGGGGAAGGGGTTGGGGGGACAGGGGGCGGGTCGAAAAAGAAAAAAAGAAAAGGGGGCCAGCCAAGTTGACATTCCGAAGGAAAGAAGAGGGGAAAAAAAGAAAACTCCGACTGAAACCGCCAACTGGGGCCAAATGCGCTTCCAAGAAAAGACTTGAACCAGGGAAGAGGGAAGGCTTCAAGGGGAAAAGGGAAAAGCAGTAGAAGATCGGAGGGGAAAAAGGAGGGGGGGGGGGAGAACCATATGCCGTCTTTCCGGCCAATCCATGTATGGGGGGGTGGGAAAAAAACGAGAAAAAGGAAATACACAGGAGGGAGTGTCTTGGACAAGAAAATAACCCGCACACGGGGGGAAAGAGGGTTTTTTTTCATACTCGAAAGGTAAGGGGGCTCTACAGAAAAAGGGGTTAGGGGAAAACACAAAGAAAAAGAGAAGGGGGGAAGGATCACTATGTGGACGCAAAAATGTAGAAAAAAAAAGGGGGTAACCATCGGATGGAAAAACAAAGACGAAAAGTGCGGGTTTTGGGAAAGGGTGGAAGAAAGAAGGAGAAAAAATGCAGGGGTTCCTCGGAAAAAAGGTGCAAAAATGAAATAACGTGCCGGATCGGGGGGGAAAATCAAAGCTGACCGGGGGAGGTCGGTTTTTACCGGAAAAGACGCAAAGGGGAAAAAAAAAGAAAAAGCAGGACCAATCCACTGAAAAAGAGTTCCCCGGTTGTGCAAAAGAAGAGAATGCAAGAGAAAACTTAAGAGATGGGGGAAAAAGAACGGAGGGGAAAAATAAAGAGGAAATTTCTTGAACGAACTCGCCGCAAATTCCTAGGAAGAGGGGAGCACAAGAGGTAAAAAATAAAATCTACCGGTAATGTGGGGGTGAAGGGGGAAAGTGAAGGGGGGAATTGAGGAAAAGACAAAGTAGGTGGTCTGGAGAGGAAAGAACACTGAAAAACAAAACCAAGTCAAAAGGTGGCCGAGGGGAAAACAGAAGTCAAAAAAAAAGTCAAGCCATGGAGGGAGGTCCCTACTTTGAGCCGGGGGGCTGGCGCCCAAGAGATCTGAACACGTCCAGGGAATCGTAATGGGGGAAAAAGCTCCCCCAGGCTAAACGAAGAGGTTGGGAAAAAAACGGGCGTCATCTTCGCACGGAAAAAAAAAAAATCCGGGGGAGACAACAGAGGGGGCCTAAATGAATCATAAGCAAGGCAACTAACCAGGTACAGCAAGCAGGGGGGTAATACAAGTCTGATCGGGGGGGGGGGGGAAGCCTTCCAGCACCTAATTGGGAATTTCGCCAGAAGAAAACGACGTCCCTTCTTAAGGGGAGAACAACCGAAAAAAAAATCAAGGGAACCCTACAGACACCAGCAGGGAATTTCCACAGGGAAAACCTAATGCCTCACCAGTAAACTTTCCTAGCAATCAAACAAAAAAAAGGGAAATCCGGAAAAAGGACCCCTAAAAAGGGGGAAAGGCCGAGGAAGAAAGGTCCTATGGCATAATCAAAGATGGGTGGAAATCCCCTAACAAGATTCAAAAATGCAAAGGGGAGGAAAAGTTTTATTTGTATCACTTCTCCCCAGAACCGATTTCTCAATCAAAAATGTAAAAAAAAATAAGGAGGGACCTGGCCATCGCACATAGGTGATCACGGAGGGAGGGGAAATAAGACTATTAAAGGAGTCCTCCCCGCGAGAACCTGGGTGATACTGAGAAACCTCGAAGGAGGGGGGGGGGAAAAATCCAGCTGCAAAAAGAGAAAAACGCCTGGTGGGGGAAAGATTGTCCTCCAAGTAAGAAGGAAGGGCAAGGGAAGAGAAGTTTAACACCATTCCGGGAGGGGCGCCATAGTCAATTTCGTGAGGGGAACGCTTCCTCATACTAAAAGACTGCAGATAAAAAAAAAAAGGAAAAAAAAAAGGGAGATTATTGGGTCTCGGGAAAAGGAAAGTTCGAAAAAAAGAAGTGGCGAAAAAGAAGGGGGGAAAGTACCTTCGGAAAACTGGCTTGACGGAGAAACAAAAAGAAATCATTAGGGCCATGCCAGAAAAAACCGGCCGTGGAAAAGAAAAACCTCGTCCCTCTTCCTTCCAACCAACAAGGGGGGAAAGAGGGGGGGGAGAGGCTACAGAGGAGAGCTCGAGACCGAAAAGAAAGGGACCGGTTCGTTTCTATGGATGGGAAAAACGACAAAAAGGAAGGGTTATGAAGGGAAAAAAAACACAAGAACCCAGGAGAGGAAAAGAGGATGGTAGAACTCGAAGGACATCTAATCCACCCGCCGTGTAACATAAGATACAAAAAAAAAACTCGGGAGGACAGACGACTGGTGTAGTGGGAAGAAAAAAAGCATTACGGCGGGGATCACATAGGGGAAAGGGGGACCACCCATGAAGATCATCCCCAAGCTGGGAAAAAACCTCCGAGGATTAAGAAAAGGGTGGTAGAAGGTTTTCACAAATTAGTGGATACACAAAAAGAGGAGGGTATCAACCGTTAAAATCACATTGGCGGCCAAAGAACCAGGAAGGAAAAGGGAACAAAAGAAAAAAAACTTGCAGGAAAAAAAAAAAGCCCGGTCAAAACGGTGAAACCTATCCCGGGGGGGGGAAACATCAACTCTGAATCGTAGGGCGGGGTATGACACATCCTTGGTGGGAGGGAGGGGAAGGGGAGGGGGGGGCCAGCAAAAAGCTTCGGAAAGAAAAAAAAGGAAAAAGAGTCAAGTTGGTCGCTAGTGTCAACCGAACAAGGGAGGGCCGCCGAAAAGAAAGGTTTTGACCGAAAGGGTAAAGAAAAGGGGGGAAAAGCCTCTCTAAGGGGGTTTCGGGTAAAAAAAAACGACATTGAGTCTTGTATCAGGGCCAATTTGGGACCCAGAAATATGCCGTCGGGGAGAAAACATATAACCTAGCAGAGCTGAAAGGGAATTGAGTCAAAAAAGAAAAGAAAAAGGAACGCCATATTACCGACAAGAAAGAAGGGGGGGGGGCCCTCTGCGCATCTTACGGAATTTGGGGGGGAGGAAGTCTGCGGGAAAAGGTGAGCAAACGAAAGAGGAAAAAGGAAATCCAAAACCGGGGGGGTTTCAATGGTCAAGATTATTTCTTGCCAGCCCGAGGAAACAGGGGGGGAATCCAAGGGGGACTTCGGCAAGCGGACCGAGTGGGAAAGCATTCAGAAAAAAAGGAGCGCAGAAAGGCGGAGTGGGAAAAAGACAGGAAAAGGAATCCGGGGGGGAGAGGGGGTCTGGGGGAAAAAAGGGTTAGTCAGGGGCCGATGTGTGGGAAAAGGGGGGGGGGGAAGGGATAACTTTATTTCACGGAATAGGTTGGGCGTCGAAAAGGGAAAAAGACCAGAAGCTTATTGGGGCGAAAAGGAAAAAGAAACGTCGGATGCGCAAAGTCGACCCGCGAAAAGCAGCGACTTGGATAAAAGAGATGCCAAAAGGGGGGAGCTTCGGGGAAAAACCGGAAAAAGGAAAATCTTGGGACCACCCCACCCCTAACAAAAGAAGACGGGTGCCCTCTCCCTTATTTTGGTATGGTGGAAACCGGCCGGAAGGAAAAAAAAAAAAAAAAACAAACAGGAGAAAAAGGGGCTTGGAAATAACCCGCAACGGGGGGGGAGAAAAAGGGGGTTTCCGCTTGTTTACCAGGGGGGGGGGAAAGAAACCAGTCAGGCGGAAACCTATAATGGATCCTCTCCTAGGGAAAAGGAGGAAATGGGGGGGTCCCAAAGGTGCCTTCCGGGGGGGGGGGGGAAAGGAAACAACTTTAACCATACTGGAAAAAATTGGGGGGAAAAAAAACCCGTTCGGCCCGGAAAATTTCGGGACTTTGGAGAAAAAAAACCCGGGGGGGATGAAAAAAGACAGGTGAATGCGTTCAAAGCACAAGATATGGTTCAAAGAAAAAGGGAAAAAGAAAAAAAGGGAGTGGGGGGACTAGGGGGGAGGGGGGAAAAAAAAATCGCAGAAAAAAAGGGTCCAGGGGAGCGGATTTCGGCTTTCTAAATGGAAATGCTGGTCAAAAGAAAAAAAAAAAAAAATTCCAAAGGGGAAAAGGCGAATGAGCTGTCCTTAGGGGGGGGGGGGGGGAGAAAACAGAATCTCCCTTTAAAAGAAAATTCTAAATAACCCCGGTAAAGAAAACAAGTTAAAAGTAAACAAGAAGAACGGGTTTGTGGAAAAAAGAAAAAAGCCAAATTGACCATCCTCAAAGAGGTGACCTATTCTCGGGAAAATGGGACCGTCAAAAAAGGGGAATGGGCAGGGGGAAAAAAAAAAAGAAAAATCACGCCTCGACAAGGTACAAGGTGGGGGGACAGGTACCTGGTCGCGGGAAAAAAAAAAGGGGGGCCGAAGGGCACGGGAAAAGAAAAACAATTTGCTTCAACAAGGACTAAAGGGAAACCAGTCTGGAGAGGAAAAAAAAAAAGGAAAACAACAAAAACTTCCCGTCAGTCCATCCCGTCAGATGCCACCCAACTAATAAATATGAAAGAATTTTCAAGCTTGTAAAAAGGGAAAAGGGGTCCACAGGGGCACGTTAAGAGGGGGAATCCCCCAATTGAGGGCCGAGCCATCGGTTAGAAAAGTTGGGGGCGAAATCCCGGATAGAGGGACCCAGCGGCCACAAGTCATGGGGTTTCGCAAGAAAAAGAAAAGCCAAATGAAAGGCTACATTCACGGTACGGAAAAAAAGGAACATCCCAAAAGAAGTGAAAAAAAAACTATGCCGCACGTGTTTTCCGGAGGGAAATGCCAAGTTCCATGGGGAACTCGCAGCAGAGGGGGGGAAAATCGAAGGATCGCCAAAAAGGAAAATCTTGGAAAAAAGGGGAAAAAAAAAATCCCCCAGCTTGCCATAACCAAACAAAGAGGATAAGAAGGAAAGGAAAAGGTCAGCGTTTGGAGGTGCTCAAAAAACCAAAAAACATCCGGGGGGGCCAAGGGTAAGGGGGGAAAAAAGAAAATCCACGCACGTCCTGGTTCTCTAAAAAAAAGAAGGAAGGTCCGAGAAACGTGTAAGCAGCCAAAAAAGGGAAAACAGGTGGAAAAAATCACGGAGGGCTAATTGAATCAAGGAGGTGCACATGAAGATCGCGAGAAGAAAACGCCGAAAGGGGGCAGCCAAGGAGGGAAAAAAAAAAAGGGGAAAGAAAAAAGGGGGGGGGGCCAAGAAACCTCTCAATGATGCTCATTTACCGCCTGGGAGGAAGGGAAGCGCGAATTCAAAGTTCCACAATGGAGAAGGGAAAGGCCTTGGGAACCTTATGGGAGAATCCATGAAAAAAGAAGCCTTGCAGAGGGGTCGTTTTCATGTGGTCTAGGCGAAATTGGGAAGCACAAAAAAGTTTGTCATCGGGGGACCCATCCTGTAGGGGAAAAAACGGGAACGAGATATGAGGGGAAAGTAATGGTAACTAACCCTGGACTGACGGACGGCGTTCCCAAGAGCTAGAAAAAAAAAAAAGCTCCCCCGGGGAACTAGAAAAAAAAAAAACTGGAGGAAGATACGAGAAGAAAGGAGGTGCCCGTTTCAAAATCAGCAAAAAAGACATGAAGCAGAATGAAGGGGGGTCGCCAGGGAGACCGACAAATTTCACCGAAGTTTCCCTTATCAAATAAAGGGGTTCGATAGCGGAAAGAAAAAAGACAATAAAAAGAGCGCCAGGATTTTCAGGGGAGAGAAAGAGGTCCTCTCATAAGTAAGGAAGAAAGGGTTGAATCGAGGCCATGAGGGGGCCCATCGGGGAACCTGACCGGAGAAAAAAGAGAGAAGTCCCGGGTCATATTCACCTCCAGAGGGAGGTGAAATTCGCAAGTCGACAGGGGTGAAAAAAAAGAAAAAAAAGAGGGGGGGACCACTGAACTGAGAATTAGTTGATACACAAGACAGGAGTTATCAACCTTGTAATCGGACTGGGGCGTAAAAACATCACTCAGGAAAACGACCAAGAAGACAAGTTCGGGAAAAAGGGGAAAACCTTTTGAAAGCCTTTGATACATCCCAACTCTGAAGGTTCAGGGCTAAATGGGGGAAGGGCATGGAAGAACGGAAAAAAAAAAAAAAAAGCGCCCCATTCAATACAAGGGACTGGGGGGGAATGAACTGGGGGCCATAAACACGCAGGCATAGGTGGGCCAGCCGGAAGTAGAAGAGGGGAAGTCCGACGGGTAATTTCGTTGAAGCGCAAGGAAATGGTCTGCTTTGCTGCGTAGGGGGCGAACTTGGAAAAACTTGCAAGGAAACCTGGGGGAAGGAAAGATCAGCAAAAAGCTGTCGGAAAAAAAGTGTTTGTCGTGGTTCAAAAACGGCTTGAAAGGGATCCCAATTGGAAAGAACAAGCAGGGGAAAAAAAGGGGCCAGTCTGCGCTCGATGAAACCAGACGCCAGGTTTTTCATCTGACGTAAACTTCAAAAAGGCGAGGCGGGGAATGAAAATGGAGGGGGGTGTAATTGGAAAAAATAGATGGCGTAAACCCTAATCCCCATCCGGCAATTGCGCCCCAAAGCCAATGAAAAAAAAATTAAAAAAGGGGGGGACCTTCGTGAGAACCATCGTGGAGGCAATAAGGGAAGGAGGTTCTGGAAGGGAAACAAAACGATCATCAGAACATGAAATTCTAAAAAGGGGGCCAGGGGGGAAAAATTGGACGGGTTAGCCCGGGTTTTGGGAAGGGTGAGCTACGTTGATGGACGGGTATCCTTTTGCCGGGGACGTTTGTCCACCGAGGGGGCAATCAAGAAAAATACAGAAAGGGGGGTTCAAAAAGAATATCAGGGAGGCACACGAAAAAAATGTGGGAAATCATCACCCTCTGACATCATCGGACTTTGGGGGGTCCAGGGGGTTAAACGGCGAGATGAAAAAACTCTTTAAAAGGCGAAGAAAAACGTCGGAAAGGGAAGACTTTGGGGAGAAAAAGATCGCCTTGGCACCAACTTCCGATTTGTGGATGTCAACACGGAAGGAGCCCAAAGGGTTCCGGGAAAAGAACATAAAAGAAAGAAAAGGATCGGGTAAGTTTTTTTGGTCTTTCAATTCCGAAGGGTTGTAGTTGTGCTCTTACAAGAGAACCTTTAGGGAATAAAAAAAAGGAAAACAACAAACAACACGGAAGAGGATGAAAAGAGAAGGGGGGGGGGGGAGGGGGGATTTCCCTAAGGAAGGTTTTTAACGCTGCACAGAAGGGGAACCCAAAAAGTAGGGAGAAAAAAAGGGAGACTTTTGGAATGACCTGGAAGAAACCGTTCAAAGAGGGCCCCCACCAGAAGGGGGGGGGTGTCGTACTTTCTATCAAACGCGCCCGGGGGGGAATCAAGGGGGGACCACGCCTGGGGGAGGGGCAAATTTTCCGCAACCGTACGACGGTTGCGGTCTTCGCAAGGCCGGTTTTTAATAGGGGGAATAAGAAGGGAGTTGAGGGGCAACATTGGCAAAAAAAAAGTAGGGGTATGGTCGAGGGTTCGAGGAGGGGGAAGCAAAGCCGCCAGGTCCCATAGGGAAAAAAAAAAAATTGAGAGAAGGGACTTATTGATGTGGGGGGAAGAAAGCCGAAGGGCGACCAATTCTACCCGTTGGGGGGAAAGGTTATCAAAAAAAAGGAAAAAACATCGCCAAAAGAGAAACTGAATAAAGTTAAAATGGGGGCTCAAACTGTGAAAAAAACTTTTGACCCCCTATAACTCCATCCTAAGGGTACTGTCCTCGGAAAAAAAGGAAGTCTCGGGGAGAAACTTTTTCACAATGGGGGGTAAGGATTTCCACATCACAAGGAAAAAAGGTTCAAAGATTTCGCGAGTTTCCTGAGGGGGAAGAAGGGGCACTACCGGTCTGAAAAAAACAAGGAGGCTAAAAAATGTGACGATACAGGGGTTTCAGGAAGTCCCGGTAAAACCCAAAACGTGCCAAAAAAGCAGGGAATGCACAAGATCATCGAAGAAAAGGAAGTACGGGACCCGCCTTTCCTGGGTCGGGAAATTCAGGAATCAGGAAAAAATACAAACAAGTTTCCGTCAACTCCCGAATGGGGGGGGTCCAGAAAATTTATTTATTCAAATCTTCCATCCAATGGGGGGTTAAGGAAAAAAAAGCAGAAAAATTGTCGAAAAAGGATGAAACTCTAAAAAACTACCCCAAACCGACTTGAAGACAAGGGGAATTACATTTACATAAACAAATCCCCGGCCGCGAAGTCTTCCGGGAAAACTATGCCGCCGGTTGACATCCAAAGGGGGGAAATGGAGGGGACATCTGCCACAGCCAGTTGCCTAAAGGGAAGTTGAATTAATGGAGGGGGGACACAATCCCAGATTTGGGGCACATCCTTAAAACCAACCAAGGGGGGAGGGCCCGGAAGAAAAGAAAAAGAGGTTGGACAAAGATCAGGGCCCAAAGTGGACGGGGGCCCGCAAGGTCAAGAGGGGGTTCTTGGGGGGGGAAGACGTTGTCAAAGCTCGAAGAGCGTAGTGAGCCCCAGCCAATAGACGGGTAAAAGGTGTTAGGGGAATTCAACCAAGAAAAGGGTCCAGGTGAACTGTGGAAGGCCCCAACACGAAGAAGTATGTGCGAAAGGACCACCACCCAGGAACAGGACGATAGGGCCCGACAGACGACTCAAAAGGAAAGCCGAGAAAACCGTCAAAGAAGGAGAAAGAAAACAGCGGGTGGATGGGGGGGGGGGGGGGGTTTTTTGGGGGCCACTTCACACTCTTGGGCGTCAAAAAATGATGAGGGAAAAGTGGGAAAAACACACTAATGTCAAGCTGACATGCCGATTCTAAAAACAAAAATATTTCGTATCCGTCAGACCCTTTCAAACGGAACACCGAACCAACAAGGGAGGGGTGAGGATCAGTCTCCCGTAAAGTCGGGCAAACTTACTGGCAAAAGAAGAAGGCCATTCCCTCGAGCGGCACCACGGGCAAAACAACCTCGTCTCGTGACTCTCAAAAAAACGTAAGGGAAGAGGAGCGATTCTTTGGACCCGGCTCGCCTAGACAGGTCATTGGCCCCGGGAAAAGTGTTCGAGATCGGGAGTCTCGGGAGGTTTCCCAGACAAAGGGGGAGAATTTCCGAAAAGGGTGATTGTCTGAAATCAGAAAAAGCTCCGCCGACATAAGAACAGAGTGGGAAAGGCATTAAGATCCAAGCGGGGAAGTTGTATAAAGGAGGGGATGCGCACATCGGAAGGGGGGGGGGACGTGCTTGTACTGCCAGGCTCAGGCTGAGAGGGGAAAAAAATATAAGGCAAGGGGGGGAATCTGCCAAAAGACTCACAATAATTGGGGAAAAAAACGGTGTGGGGTTATCCGGAATTATTCCACGAAGTGGGGGGGCCGGGGGGGATGAAACAGGTGAAGGCTATTGGGCATCCTCGATCTCCACGCGCCAAAGAAACCCGGCGCGTGGTGGGAAAAAAAAACTTCCACCGGTAAGTGGCGGCCGAAAAACGTTTAATACACCACAAGCCTTAAGCTCAGGCTTTATGGAGAAATACACGGTGGAAAAAAAAGAAAAAAAGGGACTTTGGGGGGGGTGCCAGGAGAAAGGAAAGCTAAAAAACACCTTTGAGCAGTGGCTGCAAAAAGAGAAAATGGTTGCCGAACCGGGAACAGAAAAAAACAAAAACAATAGTGTCCCCGAAACTGTTTCGCCGCCGGGAGGGTAGAAGTACGTGGGGGGACGGGAAGGTGTGGAGGGGGCGCAATGGACGTAGGGACTTCCCAAAAAGAAGGCCTTGGCCTCCACAATTTATCGGGTAGGAGAAAAAGCAAGCCAAAAAAGGAGAGCCGAGGTCAACCTCAAGGGTAGGGATCACGAAGCCGCATAGCTTTGGGGGAAAAGCCCGCAAAGACGGGGCGTGTCGTGCGGGGCAATAGAAGGTGGGAAGAAAAAAAATAAAAAAAAGGACCGGGGGGACGGGGGAGAACCTTAACGATAAAGGGGAAGCCGGTCCTTTGGAACAGACTTTCCGAATGGTGCCAGAAAAGAGGGGGGCCCAGGGTACTGGGGAACTTGCAAGGAGGAAAGGTCCGTGGAGCCAGCGGCCACTCATGGAAAGCAGGGAGCGCGAAATTTGCAAAAATTTCCGAAAGAAGTCGAAGGGGGCCCGGGAAAAAAAAAAAGTGCCAAAAAAAAGGGAAGGCGGGCGATTTAAAGTGATGGCCTACTTATGGGACACGGTTATAATTTGGGGTCGGATGGGCGCAAAGAAAAAGGATTTGGGGAAAATATCGAGAAAAAAGGCTTGTGGGAAAAGAAAAGCTATGGCGAAAAACGACCTCAAAAGACTTTGGCCATGTTGCCGCACGAAAGCCTGGAAAGAAAAGGGAAAAAGAAAAGAAGGGTCCCGGACGGGGGGAGGGCGAAGAATTCGGCACCGTGCCGATCCCTGATTTTGAAATTGCCCCAAAAAGACCGGGGAAAAGTCCAAAAAAAAAGCCTGCGAGGGGAAAAGGGGCCAAAAAGGGGAAACCAAGCAAAAGAAAGGAAAAAAACACTTGATCGGTCATTTTTTTTTTCTCCCAGTCAGGGGGACGGGCTCTACAAGGGAAGAAAAAAGAAAAGAAAAAAAAAAAGGGATGAAGAAAGAAGAGGAGAGGGGAGTCCCTAATGGGGGGGAAAAAACGCTTGGGATGTTAGTGGTAAAACATCGACTTTCTAAAAAATGAAAAGTGCCGGGAGTCGGAAAAATGGGGGAGCAGGAAAGAGGAAGGACGCGGTTAAAAAAAAAAAAAGGACTCGCCGGGTTTTTCCCCCCACCCCAAAACCCAAAAAAGTGTTGAAAGGAGGCCGATCTGGGCGGGTCGTCCCTCAAAGAGTTGTCTCCGAACGAGTGAAAGGGGGATTCGGTACGAAAGAAAGAGGAAAAAGGGGTTCAGAAAAATGGCACAAAGAGGGCGGGGGGTACGGTGCCTGGGCAAAAAAAACGAGTCAGTCTAGTCCGCTCGAAAGAAGTGCTACTGAAGGGGATCTGGGAGGTTGAGGGGAACCGAAAAGCTTCCAGAAGGGGGGAAAAAGGGCCCTTCAATCAAGTTACAAAACGTACAACTGCAAAAAAGACCTAAATGGGGGGGGGGTTGCAAAAAGGCAAAAAGTGAAAATGGGTATAAGATGCGATGTTCTATTAAAAGACTGAAGGGATGGAAATCCAAAGATCTCTTCTCCATCTTAAGTTGGACGGAAAAAAGTACAAACTAATGCAATGATGGTGGCCATTTGGTTGTAAAAACCACATGACGGTCACGGATAATTTCTAGGGCTGGAAAAAAAAAAAAAATCCTCGCCATTCTGAAAAAATTACGGCTAAGTGAAGGTCGGGGGAAGAGCCGAGAAAGACCCCGAATAACAGTCGAGCCCCCAAGAAAAGAGAGAAAAGGAAAAGGAATTTCGGGAAAATGCACAAGCCCTAAAAAGGGCCGCCTCCGTGGGCAAAGAGGGAAAAAACCAAGGGGGCGGAAATTTTGAGGGTGGGGCTGGAAAAAAGGCATCACGATAAGTGTATGCCAGCCGGCCAAAAGAATGGGGAAAATTTCTGAAGCCAGGGGCCCCCGCCAAGACTCGGGGAGATTCTAAAGCCGAAAGTTGTTAAGACAATTCCGGAATTCCGCGGGATGGGTGAACTGAGGCTCAAGAGGGGGTCGCAGCAGCAACTGCATAAAAAAACATGGCGCTGTGACAGGCTGCAGGGGAAAAGCCCAAAGGAAAATCCGACCAAAAAAACCGGGGTCTTGTTCATAAAGAATGGCGCAAGAAAAGTTTGGGAGGGAAATCGGGAAGGTGGAAAGTGGGGGACAAGCAAAGGAAACACTCTTGGGTCTTTGGGTCTACTGAACCGGCCCCGCGGTGAGCTCGGTGGAAAGAGGACGCAATTAACAAGGGGGAAAACACTCCCCGCACAAACTCATTCGCAGAGGGCAGAAAGCTTCGGCGATAACAGCCCCCAGGGGCAAAAAAGAAACGAAGGGGTTCGCCGGTTGAAAAAAAAAACTCTCGCAAACGAAAAACCGCAGAAAGCAATGCTAGGGGTGGGGAAAGCCCTTTGATCAATGGAAAAGCTGCTTCAACGTCTCAGAAAGCTTAAAGGGAAGAGTCTAGGGGGGGGTGGTAGCGCAACTTTCGACAAAAAATCAATTGAGATCCAGGAAGGAAAAAAAGGCAAACAAAAATGGAGGGCAAGGCATTCGCCAAACGACCACCGCCCAATTACACGGGCGGATCGAGAAAGGGGGGGGGGGGAAAAAAAAAGCAACACCAGAAGAGACATAAAAAAAAAGAAAAAAAACGACGAAAGAAAAAAAAAAACACCTTCGGAAAGTAGGAAAAAGAAGTATATATATACGAGCCGAAAAATCTTGAAAAAGGGTTCGAGCAAGAAAGGCCAGGAAGAATGGGCAGAAGAAGGAAAAGGTCTCAGAACCAAAGGACAGGGTTCCGAAAAAGGGAAGAAAACCGATCGAAATCGGGTGTGGGTATGGGGTTGGGGGTTGGGAGAGACGTATCCGGAACATAGAAGGATGGAGGGCTGCCACCCAGGCACGCCAAGACATCAGGGAGATGTGAAGCAGACGCATTGATCCACTTCGTGGGGCAAAAAAGGAAACTTGGCGAAAAAGGTGGCGGAAAAAAGGAACGGCGGCCTAGGATCCCTCAGGCGGGGGGTGAAAAGAAAAGCACAGCGCGTGTGGGGGTGGGGATCCGCTGATGTGCACTCGTGACGAAGGGAGGGTGATCAGCGAGGGGGAAAATAAGGGGAATGCAGGCAAAAAAAAAAAAAATCACAACGGGGGGGGATGCGACCGCGGCCCGGCGGAGAAGACAGCGGGGGGGGACGGCAACTAACAATTTTCCGCCCTAGCGTTGAGCAAAACCAAAAAATTGAAGGGAGAATCCTGTACAGGATTGAGGAAGGTTCTTGGGGGGGGGTCCATGCAGCAATAAAAAGGGAAATCTCTCTCACTGGGGGATGTGCGGCACAATGATAATTGGAAAAAAAAAGGACATAAAAGGGGGGGAGGGGAAAAATAGTGTTGGGGGGAAAACCTGAAATGGCAGCACACTTTAATTGTTAGAAAAGAGGGGGAAGTCCGGCTAGGGGTCGGACAAGTTTGCGGGGCGGCGGGGAAAAAAGTGAAAAACATGTTGTAAGCAGGGGCCAAAGGTGCCTCACCTTAGAGGGAACTTTCAGGATCCTCAAACAAGAGCTCTGCAGAAAAGAGTTGACGTGGGGAAAAGAAATAAGACAGGGAAAGAAAGCACGTAAAGGAAAAAAAGACTGCCCTCATTGAGGAGGCGACGCTTTGGTGCAAGAACTTCCAGGGAAAAAAACGCACGGACCCTCACCGGAAAACTGACATGGGGAAAGGAAAATTGGGGGGGAAAAGGTCATATATGGCGTCCATCCCAGCATCGCAAAATTGAAACTTCGTGGGGAACAATAGTGAAAAGTGGCAAAAAAACAAGGGAAAGAAAAAAAATTGCGGAAGTTGTGACCTAGAATACCATTATGATTCTCCGGGGGGAGGTGTTCAAGCCAGTTCCAAAACGGGAAAAAAAAAAGGTCCACACCAAGAAAGGGGGATGGGGGGCATGGGGGGGGAGCACTGGTGAAAAAAAAAAGGAAACGGTCCGGCGAGTTAAGGGGGAAGCAAAGACATCAGGAAAAGGTCATGGGAAAAGAGAAACTAGAAAAAAGGGGGCTTTGGGGGGGCCAAACAGAAGAGAACTTCGAACAGAGAAAATCATCAGAAGGGGGAAAAGGGGGGACGCTGAATTCGCCTTGGCGGAATATCGTAACTCTGTAAAGGAAGGGGAAAGTCGGAGAAAACCAGATCGAGTTCCTGAGGGGGGGAGGAACACACAGAAAAAAGACCAAAAAATAGATAAGAACCCACAGAAAGTCGAAAAAAATGTTGCCGGGATGCCCGGAAAGGGTCTTTTTGGGGAAAAGCCATTCGGATGGTTAACAGGCTACAAAGCAGCGGAAACGGTTAGGGTAATCCAATCTCACAAAAACGAGGGGGGGGGGGGGAGATGGGGTCCCACTAATGGAACCGGGGGACACCTTTGAGAGAAAACACACTGAGGGAAAAAAGTGCAGGTGTGGACGTTGAAGGGCTGAAAGCACAAAAAAAAAAAGAGCTGTCGTTTGGAAAGGGACATTCTTCGCCCGAAGGGTGTTAGGACAAAAGGGAAAAACACAGGGTTTCGGAAAACAAGAGGGAGGGGGAAAAGAAACCCAAGGACGGGACTTTCGGACGCCCTTGGACATAGAAGAAGGAAGAGGCCAGGGAGGGAGAAGGAAAAAGGACGGCAAAAAGAAAAAATGGAAAACGAAAGAGGAATGGAGGAAAGCCCGGTCAAGTGGGGGCTCGATATTCACATTAATTGAAAAAAGAAGGGAACTGAAGCTTTGCACGGAAAAAAACGGAAGCAAAATTCAGAAAGGTCATCAAGGGTTAAGCCATCAAGACCTGAAAAACATCCAGCCAACGAGAAAAAAAAAGAAGGGTTTGTTGCCCACGCAAAGGGCAAAATGACCATGGAAAGATCTCTAAGGGGAAAGGGAAAGGGAAAACGGAAAACCTAAAAACTGGGAAAAAAAAAAATGCGCGCTTATCTCTTTCAGGAGGGGAAAATTGGGAGAAGCCAAACATTTGGGGAGGGAATGGGCGCCATTTCCGATGGCTCAAACATTGGAACACTCCATCTAGAACAGGTCAAGAAGAAAAAAAAAAAGAAAAAAAAGGCGATCCGTTGAGGCCGATAAACGTTCACGGCTGCCTAATAAAAACTAACAGGCCAAAGACAAGCAAGTTCAACTCGGGGGGCTCAGCACGGAGCTTTGTTCAGGGCCTCAGGGGGGAAGAAGGAAAACACGGAAAAAACTTTCAGCGGGAAAAAAAAATCGTTTATGTGGCTAAAAAAAAGTTTCCAGCCCTATTAAGGGTGGGAAACAGCGGTCCGAAGGGTCGGAAGCTGAGGAGGATACAACCAAGACCCTCCGGCGGGGGGGGGGGGGGTCTAAATCCAAAAAAAAAATTCCTGGAAACAAGTGTGCAACCCCTAAAAAGGTGGGGGGGGGAAGGATGGAAAAAAGTTGAAGGTACAGAAGAAAGTGAAAAAACAGCAACTTGCCGAAAAAGGGAAAAACATTTGCTCCGGTTCCCGAGGAAGCCAGAAAACTGAACCAAGGAATACCGGGTGGGAAGAAGCCCTGAAAAAAGGTACCAGCCGTGGGGGAGGGGGAAGACGGGGAGCACCAAAGGGTGAACCGAAATTTTCCGCAAGAAAGGAGGGTGTCTTGTGTTTCGGACAAACCGGCCGGACAAAGGAATGAAGAGGACGTATACATTCCCTTGTCCACTCAACCAGGAATCGTCGTCCAAGAAGAAAACAGGCACGCGTACACCAAAAACACAAGTCACTGTGCGCCCACCCCCCCGACCCCCCGACCCCCCGGGCGCCCACAGGAGGTTTCCCCCGCCCAACTTCTTTCAGCGTTGCCGACCGTCCCTTCGTCTTACATCTGGCAGAAGGGGGGAAATGAACACGGGTACCCCTTCATTCCGCACTGGTGCGCAAGAAGAATTGGTCGATTCTGGAAACAAAAAAGGGGGGGGCCCTGAGGGAGCAAGGACTGGACATAGGAAGGGCAATGCCCCAATCCGGCTTCTCTATTTGAACAGAGCGCCGAAAAATCGACAACGATTGAGGGGGGCAAGAAGTCCCGGAAAAAACAAGCCAAAAAAAGTTTGTCGTCACGCACAAAGAAATCGATTCTCGACAAAGCATGCCCCGGCGGAAGGCCTCGTAATGAGAACGGGCAATCTCGGTCCGGCGTTATCTGGAGGAAGGAGGGAAAACGCGGGCCCTGTGCTAGAAAACCTCTGGAAAGGATCCTATCTGCCTGGGAAAGGGAAAAGGGATACAAAGGGGGAGGACTACCAAGGGGGTTTACCAAAAAAAAGAACGGTTGCCAAAGATAGGTTCTTTGTATGGGGTAGATCGGGGGGGGGAAGAAGCAAAAAAGGGGGAAGGGGGGGGGAAAAGAGAAAATGACCGCTCCATCAAAAAAAAGGAGAGTTGTAAGAGACGACGTTATCCAATTCGTGTGGCAAAGGAACACAGCGCGGGGAGGGGAACTGGAACCTAGAAAAAAAGGGGAACATATCACAAACTCCTGCGGGGGTTCAAAACGGCTGTGGAACTCTAAGAAAAAGACTTTCTCCCATACGCGAATGTGTCAGTACAAGAGGGGGGGGGGGGGGCGAATGAAAAAGGAAGCGGATTGGTAGAACCCTGTTAATCCCCGGGGGGAGGATTTTGGTCGGCATCCTCGATAATCGAGCGACCGCAGGGGGGGAAAGACAGGGGCGGCCCAAGAAAAAAAGAACTTGGCCCGAGACCAGTGATACATCAACGCTGAGCTCAGGGCTTATGACACCGAGGAAAAATGTTGTCAAATGCAAGAGGGGATGGGGGGGGGGGCCTGAGGGAAGCCCAAGGGGCGGAATTGAAAACTGCATTCAGGGGAAAAAAAAAAAAGACCAATTAACGTGGCTTGCGCCTAAAGAAATCGGAGCACATGGGGGGGGAAGTGAACTGACAAGAAATGTAGAAAAAAAGGAGGAAAAATCTAGTGGATGGGGGGGGGGGAGTACCTCAAAAAAAAAACGTCTGGGCGTTCGGGCTGCTAAACTTCCCATTAGGATGGCACGCCTGGGAGGGCAGGAGCCAAAAAAAAAAAAAAGGGCGTTGAAGGGGAGTTTGGCCCGAGGTAACCGTGATCAGCTCCATATCGGGGGGGAAGACCATCACTACTTTTCGCGTCAGAGACATCGGATGAGGAGTGCCTCGAAGGGGGAGGGAAAGTCTAGGCCCGGGGTTGGGGGAGGCGGGATCCTTGAACGATCGCAAAAAAAACAATTGAATCCGTCCACAAAAAGAAGGGTAAAAATGGCGGGAAAAAACCGAAACCTGAAAAAAAAAAGCAATGAACAAAATGTCAACTTTGTTTGCCTTAAAGGGTAAATAGCGGGGGGGGGAGCCGAAGAAAGCAAAACGGATGTGGAAGAGCAATAAAAACTGATGGGGCTCCAGGGGGCACTTGGCTCCGTTTGCTTGGCCACAAACCATTCCTGTTAGCGGGCCGAAAGTGGGAAGGTGAAAAGGTGAAAAAGGGCGTCACGGGAAAAAAGAAAATGGGGCGCAAAAAAGGGAAAAAGGCAGCGGGGGTTTCCATTGAAGAAAAAGAGTTTTTCCCGAGAACTCAATAACGGGAAAGGACAGGTGCCAGAAAAAAGGAAAATTTCAAAAAAACACGAAACTTGGCCCATGGGGGGGAAAAACGAGAGGTCCCAAGGGGGGGATCCTTCCATTCGCTCAGGGACTAAGAAAACCTAACTTAGTCAAGCAGACTTGAGGGCGAAAAAACCGCTTAAGAATTGGACAAAAACCGACGGCGAGAAGAAAAAAACCGCAAGGCCTCGGTGCCGGGCCGGAAAGGATAAACCAGTCACGGGGGTTTTACGAAAGAGGGTTACAGGGGGGGAAAGGAAACCTATTAGGGAATCATCTCTACAAAAACACAAAAAAAAGGAAAGGTCCCTAGAGGGAAAGGCCCCCCGTGGTAGAACTTTAAGAAAAAAAAAAAGCTTGTATAAAAAAATGACGATCAAGAAGTTCGGTTTACTTCGGGAGGTGGGGCACCAGGGAGGGGACGGGAAGCCTCCGGGGGGGGGGGGGGGGGGAAATGACAGGAGGGGAAGGGTGGACACGAAGGGAACTCACATCGGGGGAACAAAACGACGTAAAAGGGGGGGTTCTTCCACAGGAGAGGGGGGGGGATCTACTAGGGGAAATCGCGGCGAATCCTCTATCAAAGTCCAAGGAAGTTGGGGTAAGAAGGGGGATGGGCAAAGCCCGTCGCGAGTTTTCTCATTTCTCGGAATGAAAAATAGCGCCTGATGTCGGGTTGGGAATCACCGGCCTGAAAGCAAAGTCTCAACCCAGGCAATGAAAGTGGAAAAAACTGTAAAAAAGGACAAAAGAAAGGAAATGGCAAAATCAACGGGCAAAGGAAACCCATGGAGAAAAAATGCTAATTTCTCTTCCGGAAAATTCCACCACTCCCGAAAAAAAGAAAAAAAATGTCTAAAGGGGGCACCTATTTCAACGGCTGCAGAGGAAGGGGCAAAAGACATGAGGGGGATCAACTGCACGTGGAAAAAAGCCAGAAATTTCCAAAACGGAAACGGCTTCAAAATTGTTACACGGATATACAGGAGAAAAGGCAGGGGGCCAACGGAGGGAAACCAAAAAAAAAAAAACCATCGATGCAGGACGGGAAGGCTGGAACATCAAAGGACGGGCGAGTGTCAATTAACGGGCAAAAGAAACCCCAAGGTCAGAGGGAGCACTTATTGAGAGGGAAAACGAATAATGGGGGACCAGAAGGGGGCCAATCTAATTTTGGGGAAAGGGGTTCCAGAAAAACGAAGAAACCCAATGAAAACGGGGCTACCGACCCAAGAACGACAGCCAGGGTTCAGAAACCGGCAAAGGGTTCAAGACTACTGCAAAAACGCCGATGTTGCGGAGGCCGCAAGCCACAACCATTTCCTGTGGAATGACGAAAAGAAAAAACGTGGGAAAAAAGGAGTGGGCGCAAAGACCGCAATCCGAAAAAAAAAAAAAAGGCGCATGGCAAATTTGGGAAAAATTGACACCACAATTGAGAGGTCCATAGGCTGGCTTCCAGCCCCGTTGGGGGGGGGGGGAAAGATCACTCCTCGGACAGGGTTACAGGAAAGAGTCTCCGAAAAAAAAAGAAAGGCCTGTCAAATTTATCTAAAGATTTGGGACGACCAAAGGTGTACCAGGGGGAACTCAAGGAAAGGATCACCCGTCATTATCAAGGGTCACATACTTCCGGGGAAAGTGTGAAAAAAAAAAGGGAGGGGGCAGGAGGCCAAACAAACGTGCCGGAGAAACATTATACATTGGAAGAGTTCGAGGGACGCTAAAAAGAACAGGGCCCCAGCCCGGGTCGCATACAACGAGTTGATACCAAGTGGAAGGCGTTTCAAGAGTCCGGAAAACTGCAAGAATCAGAAGGGGGCCCATAAAAACCGCTCTAAAGGGGTTCGGCGAGCACCAAAGAAACGGATGTCACCAGAACAACGGGGAGGGGAATAACCTTGGAATCAAAAAACGGCCCTGGAGGAGAACAGGAAAGAAAATTCATCCAAAAAAAAAAGAACCGGGCATTAACGAAAAAGGTCGAGGGCACTTTCATCCCACGTCAGTTATCGGGAAGAAAAAAAAAAAAAAAAAAAATCAAAATAAAAGGGAAGAAGGGGGGAGATACTCGGACGAGGAAAGGAAGTTCCTCAAAATATACTCTAGCACCGGTAGTTGCGGAAGTTTTAGCCCCCGGGGGGAAAAAAAAAAAAAAACAGGTATGCAAAGGAGATCGTGGATGTTGAAATCGGATCGGAGACCGACATAGAAGCTCGAGACAAGTGAAGATAAAGGAACAAATTAGGGGCAGACGAAACGAAGGGGGAAAAAAGTTCGTGGGGGAGAACACCACGCGAGACTTGGGGGCGGGTACTGGGCGAGGCTGCGAAGGTGAAAAGACTCAAGGGGGGGTCGGAAAACGCCTTCCCTCCGGTTAGAAAAATACTTCAGGGGGGACGGTGAGAAGGAAGGGAAATCGGAAAGAAAGAGGGTGATCAAGAGGGGGATCACCTTAAAAATCATACTTGGCTGCTAACCTAAAGTCACGAGACCAGGCTGAAAAAAAATCTTGGGGGGGGGAGGAAGGGAACAATTCTTAAAAAAAAAAAAGTTGGACGACCCCGAAAAAAAATTTATACATCCACCTCTGGAAGGCAGGGGATGAACTTGGGGATGGCAAAAAAAGAAACTTGGGGGGGTGCCATGAAAAAAAAGGAAAGCGGGTAGCGCAAAATGTCCAAAATTTGGGGGAAGGACAACATCAGCAAAAGGTTGGCGTTGAAAACACTCCGGACCGGCTGGAAAGTGTTTTCGGGAGGTTCGCCGAAAGACTGGGAGGGGGAAAAAAAGGGGGGATACGAAAAGGGTCGG
>Ga0179593_1358289_pt1 | contig 32682 bp, 24 predicted proteins | sample CZODoug2_1_08_16_FD_185931 | JGI IMG/M metagenome (GOLD analysis project Ga0179593, IMG submission 185931) | Vadose zone soil fungal communities from Angelo Coast Range Reserve, California, USA - CZODoug2_1_08_16fungal (PacBio error correction) | ecosystem: Environmental > Terrestrial > Soil >...
AGGAGGCTGGGAAGACGAGGTCTTGGGCCGTGAATACGAATGGAGGGAACAAAAGACCCTTAAAGGAGGGCATAGGCCTTGAAACTTCCGTTGGATACGTGGGACTCTACAAAGTTGGGGCGGTCCCTGGCGCGGAAGAAAAAAAGCTGGCTAGGAGAACAGGCCGCAAAGGTAGGGACAAGTCCAGAAATCAACCCCTATGTTTTCAGAGCCGAAGAGTGAAAGGGTTCCACTAGAAGAGTAAATCTCCTGCCGGGACGGCCTAAAAAAGGATCATACAATCCTTCAAAAGCGGGCCCTTAGACTGATCCTCTCAGAGGGACATAAGAGTGAAGAGGTGGAGCAAGTGAAGGAACGAGCGGAAACTGTCCTTCCGGAGGGAAAAAGAAAACGGGTCCGTGAGGACGTTTCTCTACGCATTAGAATGGGGCGCTTGGAAGGAAGAAAAACGAAGAGAGTAGGGGAGTAACGGGGGCAAGTGCGGTTATTTACTTGACCAGAAAAGTCAAGACACGTAGGCCAACGAAGACATGGAGGCTGACCACTATCGAACTAAAGGATCAATTTCCAGAGTGAACAGTTGAACATACCCTAAGAATCAAAAGTCGGCGAAGAGGAAATTCTGGAGAGGAAAAAAAAAATGAAAAAGGCTCATTAAAAAAAACAAAAAGGAGGAGGGAGGGGAAAAGAGCGATTCTCTACTGCTCTCCCGCCCTTTTAGGAAAGGAAAAACCGCCAGCTTCAAGAAAAAGGGAGGGAATCTGCACCAGCAGGCAACGGGGTAAGACGGGGCAGGTTCTCTGGGTACCAGCATCCTGTACCGAGGGAAAGAAAACTAATGTACGGTGAGGGGGAAGGGGCAAAGTTAGAACAACTGACACAGGTAGCCAAGAAAGGCGGTCGCCTGCCACCCTTCAGTCGTTCAAAGTGACCCAAAAACCGGGCCAGGCTGGTAAAGAAGAAAAAATGAACGCCCGGACCGGGCTCAGGAAGCAGCCAGGGGGGATGAGATCCTGGCTAGAGGAGAGGAAGCGGCAACCGGCGTAAGAAGACAATCAAGACGCCAGGCCGCGGATCTGGAAAAAGAAATCAACAACGTATTACTTATCTAAGTGTCCGGGCCGAACAGACTCTAGACAGCACACGAGCGAAGCATGGTCCTGGAAGCCAGTGGATCCATTTTTGTAGAATCAGCCCAGCAAAGGGGGGGAGGGGGGAAAGAATTGGAAGACCACGGGGAATATTAAAGCTATACAGGGGATTTCATTAGCAATCGGGTAAGGGTGGTCAGGGCTGATTCTTTGGATATCATGGCCCGCCGGCTGCCCCGCCGAAGGACGACCATCGGGTCACCCGGCAACCAAAAAAAACCAACCGTTCAAATCGAGCAATCCTCGAAGGGCTCTTTAACCTTAGCTTCTGTGACCGATGCAGCCCTGGTAAAGTGACTTGGGAAAAACTCTTCTGACCTAGGAAAGAAACCATCTCACGCTCCACGAGAGTTCTCGGCGTTAAGCAGACAGATACAACATCCTGAGCAAGGTGGAAAAAGATGCCGTGGTGGTCAAGCGTGTCGCTCGTGGGGATGTGACAAGGACACATTAGTCGGGTGGGAGGCTGGGTTCTCCCGACAAGCGCCTCCCTCGTAGCAACCCACGCGGTCCAATTCAAACCGCGCAAAACGAAACGGGTTACAAAAGCCTTCAGAAGAACATCGTCTTACGTAGGGGCCGGAATGGACGGGTCAGCCAACAAAACTTTCCAGACGATACCACCCCTTCTCAGGAAAACTTCGGGGAAGACCTTGTTGGGGCGAGGAAAGTGTCCGCGGTTTTAGTGGGGGACTGTGGTGCTAACAAAGAATAACCCGGAAAAACAAAGAAGATAAAATAAACGAAAAAAAACCTGTAACCTTGGTGGTACATAGAAAAATAAGCCAATGATTGGAGAAATTGGGAACAGAGCCGAGAAAAGGAATAAGCAGGGCAACGTCCCACGGAATAAAGGCAAAACCGTCTCTGGGAGGGGAGCCGGCCACCTGCGGCCCGGTCGCTGGACACGGCCGCTAGGGAAAATAAGCTAAAAACAAAAACCATGCTCTTCTCCCCCCCACTGCAGATCGCCAGAAATGAAAGACAGGGGGTGTAAGGCCTCGGGGGGGGCAGGCCAGGTATCTGGCAAACGTTTAAAAGCAAGCGGGCTTTCAAACGTGGAAAAAAAATCCTCGGGTGAAACGGGGAAAAAATGCTCACGGCCCACATTCGAAGGGTGGCACGAAGAGGGGCAACGGAGGATCGCGTCTCTTAAGGGGAGCAGCGGCAGAGGGACGGGGGGAGAGTATAAAGCCAGGGAGCGCAGAAAAACAATAAAGTGTCTCGTGGCAAAAAGCGAGAGGCCCTGCCGCGCCAGTGGGAGGGAGGGAACCGAAATCCAAGAGAAGCCTGAAACACTCTGATCGTTCACTCTAAAAACGATGGGAAGTCCCCGGTCAAAAAGCCGCTGGACACAAGGACTGCTGAAGACTGTGCACCCAGGAACAGCGCGGAGAAACGTAGATGAGGAATTCCAATTCATCCATCTGAGCGGAAAAAAAGGGTAGTAACGAAAGGAGGGAAATGTGGAACTTAATTGTAACAGGCTTCTCCATGCAAGGAGAGTCATGTCATCGAAAAGGGCTTCTTTAAGGTCAAGGGCACGAAGGGGACTCTCCTACGCTTATACTATATGAAACTCGGTAATAAAACAATCTGATCGAAGGACTAGGACTCTAGCAGGAGGCACGAAATCTCCTCTAGGGCCCGGGAATGGCCACCGGGTGTGAAGAAGAGGAGAAAACGTGAAGAAGCACAGACATGTCATGCACTAAACCTGTATGAGGCAGCGCTCGCGGGCTCGTAAATAAAAAGAAACCCGTAAAGAACAGGAAAAGAGAAACCACCTCTCCTCAGATTGCCTCTTGCCACGGGATATCAGACCAGACGTGGCGAAAATGCGGTGTTCACATTTGGGCTATCGGTATGCCCTTAGACCCGCTAAAGTAAAAAAAAAAGGGGGCCGTGATGAGAAAGAAAAAGTCCATTAACTAAAAAAAACTTCACACAGAGGGGCAACCGGTGAACAGGGTTTGGGTGGTTGTGCCGTGTCGACTGGCGACAGAAAAGGGGACAGTCCAAAGCGGGGGGGGGAAAATTTGAGGTACGGCATGCGGAAGGCGACCTTATCAAGAGAAAAAAGAGCCAGGGAGATGGGCGAAAGACAGTTATTCTTTAGAATAACTTAAAGCAAAATCAAAGCGACCTCCCAAAGGAGATCAGCTTATTTACCTCTAAACTTCAGAAGGAGGAAAGAGCTCCGAGAAAGGTGCCTAAAAGGAGGGGTGCCGGTACGACGAGAAAATAGTTCAGAAGTCAAGATTACTTCCTAAAAAAAAGGGAGGCCTTTAAGAGTATCTGGGGCAAAAAGACTGCGGCCCTTATCAGGAAGAGAAGCAAATGTACTACAAGCTTAAAGCATGGACACCAAATAAGGAAAAAGGACCGGGACCTAGGGAAAAATGGGCAGCATGAGAGGGGACATTCGAATCCAGTCGCTGGACGAAAAAGGCCGCTCCTGGAAGCAAGCAAAAAGACAGAAAGCAGTCCTTACCCGTAAAGCAGGCAAGGGTCACGGCCCCGGACGGAACACCCCCAAACCTCATGAAGGTGAAACGTCAGGATGAAAAAACCGCACCGAAAAAATCACAGAAGTTTCTTCCGGGATCATTGGAAAGCGGAAAGGAGGGGGACAAATCGCGAGCCGATGAAACTAGGAAAAAAAAAAATGGCTATGGACAAAGGAAACAGTCAACGGCAAAGGTAGCAAAAGGAAAGGCGGGCTCTATCGAGCTCAAAAAAAAAAAAAAAACATAGGAGTGGAAAAGATAGGATAGGGCAAAGGCAATTCTCCGCATGGCCGTTCGCGGGTGCCGGGGGTGAGAAAGAAAAAATGCTCGTTTCCGATATTTCCCTCAAAAAAACAATAGTCAAGCGCGTCAACTCATGATCACCAGGACAAAACAACGTCGTGAAGGGTTTCGGGGGGGGAAGGATACGGAACGGAAAGGGGAGGGGGGCGGGTGGGCAGGGGGGAGAAACCTGGCAGGGGGGCATTCAGGAAAGAAAAATCTGGAAGGAGGCGGTGCCGGGAGGGAAAAAGGTGGGGGGGGCAGGCGTAAACCTCTTCAGGGAGAGACCGCCAATGGCTAGCCTGCCGGGGGTCTTCTAGAGTTCCGGGGGAGAAACCGACCTCCAGCAAGTTTCCCATAATTTCTCTGGGGGTGCCATGGTCAAAAATGCGCTTTCTTCTGCTCTTGTACACGGGGGCCAAGGCCAGATGCGGTCCGAGGAAGCCAGCCCGAGACGGAGGGTAGCAGCGCAGGGGGACAAATTACTATCTCCGAAGGGACCGGACTCCTTAAAGGGAAAAAGGGGCGGACTTTCCGAGGGGCATCGTCGGATGCCCAAACGCCTGGATGCACTTTGCGGGAATTACGGGAGGGGGGGAAGATTGGACGTTTGTAGAGGGTAGGGAAAAGAAATAGAGGGAGTCGGCCAAGTCCTGGACGGGTGCCTCTAGGTCGGAGCAATCCAGAAAGAAACCTAAAAACATATTGACAGAACCTTGATGAACGGAGCAATGGGGGTCGAGGAAAGATTCGCAGAAAAGTCGTAAAAGGGAAAAACCACCCTGTTCGAATCAGGGAGGGGGAAAAAGGGGTCCGGGGTCGTCCGGGGGGCGGGGCTCAGGGTCCGCCGGGGGGAAGGGGAGACGCGGGACGGTGAAAAAAAGGGTAGCTGTAATATACTTCTGGGTCAACAAGAAACACGGTGGTCATATTGAGGTCTTACGAGAAACATCGGGAACACGCCGGTGACACAACACTTCGGCGGATAGTGGAGCGAGAATTAGGTTGTCTAAGGGGCTCAGGATCCGTCTACAAAGGCGAGGGGGACCAAAAGTCCGAAGACCAGGTCGTGAGTATCAGACGAATGGAGGCGCTGATGCCGGGACCTCGTTGTATAAGTAAGGAAGGACTCAGGAAATCGGACATGGAGGGACGCCTGGGACGAGAACGATGCCTTACCAAAAAACCGATGAGCAAAAAAATCGGAAAGTTCTACCTTTCGGCGCGAGCAGCCTGCCCGGACCTCGCTGAAAAACCGGAACCGAAGAAGGTGCGGAGATATCTCCTTAGATGGATGCAATGTGGTACTTACCACCCCCACCGCAGGATAACTTTCAAAACCCCCGGTACGGAAAAGGACCCGCTGCGCGCAAAGTAAAAATCCATGTGAGAATAAAAGAATGAATCTTGCATAAGGAGGGGATGGGACGGGGTGACAAGCGGCATATAAGCCATTTGGAAAAAATTCGTGCTGGCCGAAGGAAAGGGGAGACACGAGGAAGATGACTTTTCCTAGAGACGGGGGGGAGGGGTTCCCGGGAAGACAAAAAGTATGAGGAAGGTGACCATCATAGCATGTGCTGTCAGAAAAATACAAAAAGGAAAGGGGAAGACAGGACTGGCCATCGAAGAAAACCAGCCGGACCGCTAGTCACCGTCGACGAGGACTCTATAAAGCGTGACCGAGCCGTGAACACATCCGTCTTGTGGCCGGGAAGAAAAGTTTAAAATGTCAAAAACTAGGAGGAGTTGGTGCGCGACCGGCAAAAGAGCGTGTCGGAAATTGGAGTAAGGGGACTTGAACACCGACCAAAAAATTCTGGGAAAGGGCAGCTTCCAGAGAGCAAGATGCCGGTCTTTTTTATACTAAGACCCGGACGCGGAAGAAGATCTTACCGGGGGGAAGGCAGGTACTTGAACCTCTACTTAAAACACGCAAGGCCAGAGCCGGTGGATCTGACTTACTGTGTACGTCCACGAGGAGGTATCGAGCAGGCGGTCACATCTAGGATCAGCAAAACTCACTGCGGATGGATAAAAGAAAAACCACGGGACCGCTTTTGGGGGGTGGCGGCTTCGTGTGACAAGCCCTGGGGAGGGAGAGGGGAAAAACAGGCCAAGAAACCGAACACCAGGGGGAACGTGCCAATCTCCCACAGTCTTAGAAGGAACTAGAAATTGGGTCGCTGGTGCGGGAAGACCTTTAACTTGGGGGCGGAAGGACCGGCAAAACCCGTACAAGGTTCTAGCTAGGAGCTGTTCGAGGTTAGGGGGGGAAGGGAACCTGACGAGGGAGGAGCGGGCGGAGAGACACCAGAGAACCTAGGGGGAAGTGAACATACAATATAAAGGCAAAATCAAAATTAGGCCCGTCCGAGGGAGAGAGGAACTGAAGGTCTCAGCGGCGACTGCCCTCGCTAAAAAGTGATAAAGCGCCGGGAAGGCATTGCTCTGCACTAGCAGGAGAACTAGTTGAAAAAACAATCACGCTTATCCGCGGGAATAGGAAGCTTAATTACCATAGAAAAACTGGAGGCGGTCGAGTCCTTTTCCCAACATGTGGGGGTCGCCCGGACTCTGACAGAGGGAGTCATTCGACGGGATGAAATTGCATTTCATCAGGATAATAAAGATGGTGCTGACAACCAACGGAACGATAAAAACAGGCCTTGAAGGGCCATAACTTCCTTGGGGGCGAAGACGCAAGTGGGCGGGGGAAATCTCGGCGCCACAAAGAGGGGTTCCGTGACCCAACATTCTTCGGAGACAACGGGAGGAAAGGGGAAAATAAAGAATCTCTCCTAATTTCTTTCTACAGAGGGGCGGAGAAAGGGGGAGGCCACGAGATCAAGGAATTACGGGGGTCCGCCAAAACTGCTCCATGCCTTATCCTCCGGCAGGGGAAAGGATTGGCAGGGTCAGGGGAGCTCCTTTAAGTCATGAAGGGCAGAATCCCGTTGAGCGTAAGGATCACCAAGTGGCCTTGATAATGCATTTGAAACAGGGACCTGGCCCGTGCGGCGGTGTCAGCTAGAATACATGGGAAGGCAGAGTCCAGGCCGAAACACAAAAGGAGTACATGTCCTCTTTCTTTTCGTAAGGTGAATCAGAAACGCACGCGGGGACACTTGAAACAAGAATGAGGGACTTGCACGAGGACCTGACCGCCGGAGGCCCGAAATAGTTCCGAAAAGGTAAAAAGGGGGACATTGAGGAGAAGGCTGCGAAGAAAAAACCGGCGTATACAAGAACACGCATCTAGATCAACAACAAACAACGTATTAGTAGGGTATATGGAAAGTAACTAGGTTCCTGAGACTCCACAGGGTATCGAGCCTCCGTATTCCCTCAAGGCTTTTACCACGGGGAGGAAAAACCAGAGGCACCGGAGAATCGGGGAAGTGATACAAGCACATATCAAGGAGAGGGGCATACCGGGTCGGTTGCTGTTCCTGGAAACAAGAGGAAGAAACGAACTGACCCAGTCAGAGAGGCGTGGGTTCAAAGCACTCTACCTGGAGGTGAAAGGGAACCCGACGCCCGGGCCAGTTCTTAAAAGGGAAGCCAAGCCGGTGCCGATCATGGGAAAAAGCGCAACTTATGGAACAAATCCTGAGCAAGGAGCCCAGCAGGACCCGGAAACTACGTCAAAGCGAAGGAGGCAAGGCGGGATCAAAAAAACAAAAATCGAAAAGAGTATCTCTGTGCAACGGGGGAAATCCTCGCGCTCCGCACAAGAGGACTAAAAGACATGGAGGCCGCCCGTGCTAGCAGAAAGGGTGTGCCGAAAAAAACCGTTTTGGCTGCAAATAGACTGAGTAACGTTCGTAGTCAGCATATTAAAAGAAGTAATGGAAGGATACGAGGGGTAAGGGTTCTGGCGCCAGTGAGGAAGTCAAGGGCAATCAATAGTCCCCTCAGACGAAAGAAGAGGGAAAAAGGTCGGCCGCAGACAATCGCAAAAAAAGGTCTGAGAGAACGAGAGACAGGGGGTGGGGGTGGAAAGGTCCTATGAGGGGACCCCATTCAACGAGAGACCGTGGAAGGGGCAAAACCTCGGGCGTAAAGGGAACGCGCATAAATACCGCCTTATTCCAAGGGAATAAAAAGCTGGAAAAAAAGGAATAAGCTCCAAAACAACTCTCACAGGAGACTTGAACACGTTGGTGAAGAAGTGCTCTAAGTTGGGTTAGTGTCACTTAAATGTCCAAGAAATGCTTGGGGGGGAGCGAAGCCTACAAATCAAGAAAACCGCGGGGCAACCGGCCGCAGAAGAAGTCCACTTGGACTAAAAAAAGGAAAGAAGACTCGGAAGTAATATGGCCGGGAAGTGACGTTCCCTCCACAAAGTAACACTGGAACGCACCTCAGCGAAAATAACATCGCGTAGCCGGGAAGGGGAAAGGAAAGCCTGGGGGGGCAATTCCGTTCCCAGTGCGGGAAGGAAAAAACGGGTGCGGAACAAATAAAAAAAAGTAACCAATCCTTAAAAACAGAAAAAGGAAAAAGAGGGTCACCGTGTTGGGTCATTTTCACACCAGCCGAAAAGTGAGGGAAGGGGCATCAGCGGGGAGGGTAAATACCGGAATCCGATGCAATTCCACCGGTAGAAGAGACAACCGATAGTGGCAGGCTTCCTTAAAACTCAGGGTCAAAAACGGTGGTAAGCCAAACGTCGAAGAGGAGAACTCTCGCCTCACGGGTAAGACACAAGCAAGGCGAAAGGAGAGACTCAATCTCCTGAACCCCCAGGGTCCAGAACCGGTCGTTGGGTAAAAGACAATTTCACTACCATCAGCGTCGGTCAAAGAACAAACGGGGGGGGGGGGGGGGGGGGGGGGGTGCTGCAGGGAAAAAATCGAGGGTTACCTTTGACCACTGAAGAAAAAAAAACGATTGCTATTGTAAAGAGCAAAGGAGTGTACCATAGGAGCCGCCGGTACGCGTCTCTTTTAAAAAGAACGGGGGGACTAGGGACGTCGATGGTATCCACTCCATCCGTCAAAAATGGGGAAGCGGATGCCAGAAAGTAGAATGACAACGGACGAAGCCGGGGCTGGGGGCGGTAAAACGCTCCATCTCCAGGCTTAAAGCTAGAGGAAGAAAGCTCTCGATGTGAGCCACAGTAACCACGCGCAAGTCTTCCCCTTTCGATCTGACAACAAGCTGGGACCCTAAAAGCCTCTACGACCAGGTTAGGATTAGAAAAAAACAGGGGGAAAGGCTAGAGAGCGGCTGGGAGTTTAATTCGGGCGCGGCGTTCACCCCTCGGATATAACAGCGGCACCAGGACAGGCGAGTTCAGGGCCACTTCTGTGACTGGCAGCTGACCAGAAGGATAAACTGGGGGATGCATACTCTTATAAAAGAGGGTAACTAGATCTGACTCCTGAGAAGCGAAGGGTAGGAACCAGATTCTTGAGCGTAAAACTTCGTGAGAGGAACGCGGCGGTTCAAACAATGGAACCGAAACCTTGTTTTGATCAGATTATAACCGGCAAAGGAGGAAGCAAGGGCTTCGCACACTAACAAGTGGAGAAAAAGCTTACCCGGAGGATCGAAATCAGGAACCCAAGTACGCCATCATTACGTCTCTCCAACACCATTCCTGAAGAACTCCAGGGGGTCCATCCTTTCACGAGGCTCCCAATAGGGGGGGGGGGGCAACGCGTTGTTGTGAGGGGGGGAAGCGGTAATGCCGTAGAAACTCCATTTCCCGCCGTTAACTCGGCTACATGAGTAGGGCCCACCCTTCCGCCAACCTCTAAAAAAAAGAGGGTCTGCAGGGGGGGGGGGGGAATGGAAGTTTGTCCGTGCGAAAGTCCGGGAGGAGAGGAACATTGTCTAAAGGGTGGGGAAAAGAGGGTTAGATTTCGTCCATGCATTAATATCAAGGATCACTAGAGGAAAGCTCCATAATATTGAGCTTCGAGTTCAGAAGAAAATAAAAAAAAAAAAAAAAAAAAAAAAAAAAAAAAAAAAAAAAAAAAAAGAAAGAAAAAGAAAAAAAAAAAAAAAAAAAAAAAAAAAAAAAAAAAAAAAAAAAAAAAGGAGAAAAAAGAAAAAAAATAAAAAAAAAAAAAAAAAAGAAAAAAAAATAAAAAAAAAAAAAAAAAAAAAAAAAAAAAAAAAAAAAAAAAAAAAAAAAAAAAAAAAAAAAAAAAAAAAAAATCACCGCCAGTAGGAACGAAAAGGCTACTCATCCGCGGGATCCGCCCGCTAAGGAAGGAGACTGGAGAGCAAAAAGTCTAACGGAGGAGTAAGACGGGCGGATGGGGCATCCGGCCAACGCATGCGCTGAACTAACGAGGGGACGACCGGATTCTATCTGGCCCGCATCGGCGGAAAAGGGAGAACGGGAGAAATGTACCAAGAGGACATGCACTAACCGAAAACGCAGGGGACCAGGCACGGTCGACTGCCGACGCGACCAGAAGAGCCAGGCGCGGAACGACCGCCAGCGAACTGGGAAGCCCCTCCGCCGGCATACGCAGCGAAACGTGGGTCACTCTTTACTGTCCAAAAAAAAAGGCACCAAATCCAAAAGAAAAACTAATTGGACACTCACGTCTCATGAGACCCCATGACCGAAACCCGTCAAAAAGAAGAGGGGGGGGGGTCCGTTATCCGCACGACTGAAGGGGACCTAGCGAGCCGGTATTGACCTCGCTCAATTCACTGAAACGATTAACCACGCTGGAAAAAGAGCAAACCGAAAAAAAAAAAAAAAAAAAAAAAAAAAGAATTGACGTACGCTCGAAAAAAAAAACAAAAAACGGGAAAGAGGGATAGAGCCCGTCAATTCAACTCAATACTCCCTGGGTTGCCGTCGCGGGTCCACCGACGAGAAAAAGTAAAAGGTGTCACTAGGTCCAGGCCGGCCTGAGGGAGAGAGGGCAGCGTCCGAGAGGGAAAGAGGGATCCCGTCCCGAAATCGGAATTTGTCAGGAGATAGAACGTGCCCTTCCAGGTGGGGGAGGTCAGGAAGGAAGGAAGACGGACCGTGCCCTCGGGCAAGACGGGCCGGACTGCAGTGCGAGGCAGGGTAGAGTGCCGGACCCTTCGCGGCTGCGAAAACAGCTGCGAGCCTGCCTACAATCGCCTCAAAAAAAAAGGCTCCGGCCCTCAGGTCCCGGCAAAAATAAAGGGGCTATTACCATGGGGCGGAGAAAAGGAGGATTACTCAAATAAAATGCTCGTTCAAGTAAAGGAACCTATAGCATCCAGGCTCGAAAGAGAGGGGGTGCACAAGAAAAGACGGGGAACTAGAAGCCGTCCTACAGTGGAAAGAAACAGAAAACGGCCTTACTACTTAGGGACAAGCAAGCTGTATACCCCAAGGGAAACGGGAAATGGACGAGTTGACCGGGGAGGGAGGCGCGAATAAGCGGGTATAGAAGAGTCATGGACTTTCAAAGGAATCCGAGAAGGAAGTGCAAGCCCGCCCCTCTCAGAAAGCGGTGCAAGAAGGGAAAGAGCAAGGGCAGCGGATAAAATAGAGCAGGAAAGGACAAGAAAAACAACTGGAACCGATGCTGTGTCAGGAATTTCTCCGGTGGTGGGGAGAGAAGTCGATGCCGGACAGGTCCTCGACCCGGTAAAGGGGAGGGTATAATTGGGAAATCACGGACCAAACAACTCGGGGGAAAAGGGACTGCGTCAACGATCAAACACATCGGGGTGACAACCGGACACGAAAACTGAATTGAGGCTTCTCTTTGGATCGCTCACTGCAGGTGGGGCGCATGAACTAGAGTAGACTCACATCGGGGGATCAAGGGGGGGACCGCAGCAAGCATTTAGTTGGCTCTCCAAAAGACATTTCCGGCGGCTGGGGAGCCCGTGATCAAAAACCAAGGTGGCAGAGCTGGAATCGGGAAGGGAAGTCGTTATGGGAATGCGAAACATGTTAAAGAAGACCAAACTTGGGATAGACGAGGAAGCAAGAGGGTTAAAAGAGAGTATACAGCTTCTTCTCGCCAAACAGGGGGAATCGCTTACCCGAAAAGAACCACGGGATAGCTTGCCACGCCTAACCCTGTCTTACCGGACAAAAAAGTTCGCCGTACGCGGTAAAAGTGGGGGGGACCACTCGGAAAAGCCGCTGGAGAGCGCAAAAGGAACACCTGGAGGACCACTCCTCCGGGGGGGGCAGGATGTGCAAGTTGGACATCATTTAACCCTCCAGCAGGAGGGAGGGTGCAAGCAGGCGGATCAAGCGAAGCGTAAATATCATGGAGCCTGGGAAGGAGGGGGAGGAGCTGTAAAAAGCCGATCGGCCGTGGACAGTCATCTGGGCTGTCAAGCTAAAAAGAAGGAAAAGAGTGGGGAAGACGTCTGAACGACAGAAACACTCCTCGCCCGCTGGAAGAAGGCAAGGGGGAGACGAGCCCATGATCGGGTACATCTTCTGGAAAAAAAAAAAAAGCGCCGCTGTGGCGGAGGTCCAAGGTACAAGGGGACGGATGGCATACAGGCTGGTGCTAAGAGGGTGAAAAGGCAACGGGGCCAAAAAAAAGACTGGTAAAGGAAGGAAACCGAACGAAGCACTGGGGTATGATGGCTCGAGCTCAAACGCTCCTTGCAAGGGGGGAAAAAAGAATGCTGGGACATGAGGGGAGACGATCGTTAAGGTTGAAATGGCCGAAAATGGTTACCGAGATGGGGTATAAGTCCGGTTAGAAAAGATGTACGGTTATTAACGTATCTCTCGAAGTCTTCCCCCACCGCTAGCTCGCCCAGCGCAAGTGGGCAGGGGAATAAAAAATAACGGGAACCACTGTTTTATTTGACGAGTTGTTGACCCGCCGGGGAGGACGTTTCAGGAACCACAACAGTTCACAATCGGAACCAGCGGACAAAATAAACCACGGCTGAGAAGGGCTAAAAAACATCCAGGGTTCGGTCCGCCTTTCTTTCACAGGCTACTAGGGGTGCGTAAACTGTACTAGGAAGCAAACTCTACGGTTTCAGAATCTTCATAGCGGGGAAGGAAAGTGTTCTTGGAAAAGAGTTTCAACAGGGGGGGGGTGGTAGGGGGTATATTACTAGCGAAAGCTAAAATAACAGTTGAAAGCACACCGAAAGAGATCATCAATCATGACGAAGATGCAAACGGAATAGGTGATTAACAGTACCCTTGAAGGGGAAGAAACTGACTCGCGGAGGGACTTGAAAGGTGGAGGAAAAAGCTTACGAATTAACAAGCGTGAAACGGGTCAATTACCGTTCGCAAGGAGACGCGACTCTAAGGACCTGGGGGGGGAAAGGCATGCTTCGCGTAAGGAAGGGGGAGGAAACCTGGGAAGCGAGCGGTGACGAACAGAGGGGGTCCAGGTTAAAAATTCAATAAAAAGTACGTCAAAAAAGTACCGGGGGCGCTTGACATTATAAATGTTTAATCGGGGCGCTAACAAAAGGGGAGGGAGTAATCAGGAGCCACAAAGGCGGGGGGGAGAGGGTCGCGGACAATGAATAGAGGGCAACTTTAGTACAGGCCATCAGGATCGGAAAAGATTGCGCCTGGAGAGGTCCCTGTATGCCAAAGTATATAATAGTCCAAGGCCGTCTCCAGTCCGGGAATCCAAAGCCGGTCCACTTGGCCGGGAGAGTCTGAAGCCGTAAAAAGAAAGTCGCTCGTGCATGCTGGTCCAGGGGGAGAATAACCTGGGAAGAGGAAACCTGGACAACCAGACGTAACAAGGACTTTCCCGGTCTAGCTTTACAACTATCTGTCGCTTCAAATCGCTAAGAGAAGGAAATGGAAAAGGTCAGCGTGGCGGGGGCATGAAATACGGAAATCACAACGCGAACGTGTATGCCAAGAAACTTATGGATGTAAAACTTCAACCGCGGATACCTGGTCCGGGGGGACCAGGCCCCGACCTGGAGGGGGGGGGAAAAAAGCGGATAAAATCACCTTCTTGAGAGCAGGAAGAAGACGCATCTCAACCAACAAAAAAATTAAATGATTAAAATATAGCTAATCAACTCAGGTACTGAGATAACACGCCGGGGAGAGTCTAAGAAGGGGCCAAATCAAGGTATTGGAAAGGGAGCCCCATCAATGGATCAGGGGGGGAGACCGGAACATCCTGAATCTGTGACTACCTGGGAGGGCCGGTTCCCTGGTCAGACTGCAGAAAGCAAACCAAAAGTAGACAGGAAAGAGGTTAGTGCAGGCACGACAAAACTTGAGGAAAGGACTCCAGCATTCGTGGGGCCAAAGCGGGGCCGACCCGAACGATTTGTCAAGAACCAAGTGATTCGCGAGGGACAATAAGGCTCATCCATGCAGAGCCAGGGGCCGTAGGAATCAGGACTGGAGAGGCCCGGACCGAGAGCCGATCTCGTGGCAACTTTAACAAAAATCAAGAACGCACAAAAAAACGATGCTGAGGCTGTGGGGTTAACAAGGGGTAGAGCATCCTGTTTTCCGCATCCGCAAAAAAAGGGGGGAGAAGAGACTGGGAGGGAACAAGGGGGGAGGGTAAGGGACAGCTGAAAAAAATAATGAATGTGCCGAAAGAATAAGGGGTTAAAAGGAGATGTCTTGTTGCCACCTGGAAAGAGTCACCGCCGACGACGCAGAGGGTGAACCATAGGGCGCGGCACAACTCACAAAGGGAAGGGAGCAAAACCGGTCATCGTCCTTATCGTAAGACAGCCTTGCGCAAGCCACCCCGTGGAGTGGGCACCTTAGTAACGGCAATACCACTACACAGAAAAAAAAAAAAAAAAAAAAAAAAAAAAGGGGGAAAAAAAAAAAAAAAAAAAAAAAAAAAAAAAAAAAAAAAAAAAAAAAGAAAAAAAAAAAAAAACACCCCAACACAAAAAAAACAAACAAAAAAAAAAAGCACCCAAAAACCACACCACCAAACCCGCATCACCAACCAAAAAAAAAAAAAAAAAAAAAAGAAAGAAAAGCGGAGGCATTCTCTGATAAAATCTAACAGAAAACGTACTTTATAAAGTGAACTTGAAACATGGGGATTGGGGGGGTTCCAAGTCCATCGTAGCGGTTTCAAAAGTCAGAAGAAATCAAAAGGGCCCCGGCTCCCGAACGTTCAAGGAAAGGGAAGAGGAGCAAATCGCGGAAAGAGGTGTCATCAAGGAAAGGGACTCAAAAAAGGGCGAATCATACTCATAGCAAAAGACAGGCTCGTAGCCGGTATAAAAGGGTGGCGATGCCTTGCACGCATGGTGTCGTGGGAAGCAGCCCAGTAGAGCCCGGCGGCCAACGGGAAAGCAAGAACCCAGACGGTCCATGTGGGAAGTTCTCATCCGCCTTGCGAGAGAAAGCGAGTGACGCGCCAAGAGACTCCCTGTTCAAACTGCAAAAGGCTCCCCCCGTGCAGGCAGACCGGGTAAAACGAGCGGTGGGGGAAAAGGGAAGGTGACGGCAAGTTAAAAGTCCTAGGCTCAGAAATTCTCAAAACCAAGCGAGGTGGCTTCAGAGAAGCGGCCCTGCAACTAAAATGGCCTGAAAAATCGGTTCAGGTACCATTTTACGTTGATACCATCTCTGAGGGGAAAGAAGGTTAGCGCAACCATAGATCGGGGTACACTGAATCAAAAAAATCTGATATGTGTAAAAAATATGTTCACCGGAGATCGGACGGCACGGTCTAAGGGGAGACAGCGGGCTTACTGCTGCCAATCGATCAAATGAATATCATGCTGTACAGCTTATGCACAAAAACTCGAAATTAGTCCACCTCGGGGAATGCTGGGAAACACGCTCCAACAATCCCACAGCTCAGGGAGAGCTGCAACGCGCGGGTGAGCCGTCCCCTGTCGGCCACCAAAACGAAGAAAGTCCCCGGAGACAAAGGTTCAACCCGGAAAAAGCGCTCCGGCCCAGGGGAGGGGGGCAAGTGGTAAGGTTCAGGAGGAAAGGCCGTATACGTACGGTCAGCATGGGAAAGGTAGCCCGCAGACAGGCAACGGTCGCCAAGGAACGGCGGGACGTCTATGGAAAAAGTCCCGGTCCTGTACACAGCCGAGGGCCAACGGCATACTCTACGTAACGAGAGACGATCTCGCCAGTTCAGAAGGGTAGAGGAAGCTCTCGTAAGATTCGCAAAAAAATCGGAAGAAGCGCGGATTCGCCGGGGGTCAAAAACCATTTGATAAGAGGATCAAAGGACAAGAATCTCAAGGGGAATAAAAGAAAGAAACGGGGTCCGGCAGCGTGAACCGCTGGCGGGGAGGACGAGCAGATACAATGATCCCTCCGGAAAAACGACAAGCCTACAAATTCAAAGCCAAGCGGTGCCACGATGTGTGATCTTCCAAGCCCGACGTGGCTAACCGCGTGGGGGCCAATAAATTTTATTCCACTGACGCAAAAAAGGAAAGGTCACGAAGTAACTGCTGCGACAAGAGCGCCACAAAGGAAGCCCCCCGGACGGCCAACAGCATAGCTTCGAAAGTTTTGGGTCTTGCAGGGGGACGCTTCGCTACGCAGACATGGGAAAGTCAGAACTGTGAAAAAGAGGGACTGAGAGGCGGGCGGCAGGAAGGGCGCAGGAGAGACCAATCAGGGGGGCAGACTACAGCCGTTCGTTCGAAATAAAAGGCGCCAAACCTAAGCCCAAAATATCATTCGCGGAGACGAACCCAAAAAAAAGATGCCCAAAAGAGAAGGACCCAGGGTTCCGAAGGAGACGGGGGACGAGGTGCATACTTACCGGCGCTCTCAACGTAGGGATGAGATCAACATCGGCGGCCACGGAAAAAGACAGAGAAGGGGAAAGGTAAATCGGGGGGGGGCCATGTCACTAACCACGGACCGGAATTGCCCCTGGATGCCTAACTCAGCGCGAAAACTCCATTCGCAAACTGCCCAAGAACGAGCAGTTGTCATCAAGCCCCAACGCAGGCTCCAGATTTACGATAAGGTCACAGGCCACGGCTGGACAAAGAACCACCCCGGCACGGGTAGCATCTCCCTTACCTAAAATTCACTGGGCGAGTGATCATGAAGGGGGAAAGCCAGTGACGGATGGGCAGCCTCGGAAACGGAGTACCTGCTCCACTAGCAAGCGTCGACGTAGAAAGGAGAACTCGGAAGGGAATAGCCCGAAATTGTGACCGACGATAAACAACACCACCTTATGGGAAAAGAGAAAGAAAGAATGCCCGAAGGAATTCGACCGGCTAAAGGTTGCAAGTTCCGCGGTGCCGGGATGAGGCTTCGGGACGTGGCGCGAAGGTAAAAAACTCATATGAAAGATCCGAGTCTGCACCGCAGGGTCAAGACCGAACAAGCGTCTGGAAACGGTTCTTAGAGGGGATGCAGAAGACAGTGAACGTTAAGGGGGGGGGCGGCGCGGGTGCCTTTCAGGTACCCGGCCGCGGTAAAAATCACAGGCCGGCGGGTTACTAAAGCGGGGGGCACCCTTCAGGATTTAGAACAAAAAAGGGCGAGAGAAAGCGGCTCTCGCTACCAACTAAACTGTCATCAGTTCCCCCGGAGAGGTGGAAGTGACAGGGGAAGTTCGTCACTGGTAAGATCGGAAAAAAAAAAAAAATGGGCAGCCGAGGCGGGCCGATAGCGCAACAGGATCACTCTAATTTCCCTGAACTAAAAAGGCTCCCAGCCTCCGATCCGGAAAAAAACCCTCCAAACCTTAAAGGGAAGGAAAATAAGCCCGCCGGAAATGAAATGCGGAGACTGTATTTTTTACGGGGGATGATCAGGGAAAGATAAGCGTAACGCAAATATTCCCTGGCGGAGGTCAGCTCGTGATCAAGAGAACTCCTGACAGGCCAGAACCTATCAAAAACCAAGAAACCCGTGATACCTGACGAATGTCGCAGATCGTAGCGCACGGTCTACCCCGGAGAATCCACCCTGGGAAGCGATGCGAACGGGAGTGGTTCGTAGTTCCTCACCCGTACCACGACTCCAGGTGAAATTGAGCGGAGAAGGGAATCAACCGAGAATGGAAAGACAGGCGGTTGAAACGTGACATTACTAGAAACACCGGGAAAGGCCGGACTGACGGCGAAGGGGGTCGGAAAAAAAAATGGAAGGGAGAATGGGGGTGCTCCGCCCGGCTCCGACTGAGATGCCGAGTAAAATTTCGTGAAAATCCGCAACGTAACCCTTGGAGCGGAGGCTACCGGATCGCGCTAGAAAAGGTTGGGGGGGGGCCTTCTAAAATTGAATCGCCTAGGGCGTTGACGAACTTCTACGGGGATCTTGAAAAAAAAAAAACTGGAAGTATGGGGGGGAAGATCTAAGTGGGGAAAACGCAGAAGTCAATAAGGAGGCGGCACGCGTCCACCTTCTACTGACCGCCCCGGCCCGCCGTACAGGGTTCCCTAAGGCCCTGATTCTTAGATGAGTGAGGTCTCAGACTGCGGGAAAAAGGTCCGCGCGAAATCGGGACACCTGACAGACCGTGACGAGCACGTGAACACCTGGAGAAATTCCCACGTTGAAAGGAAGGTCAGGTGAAAAAGGGAGAACCTGAAAGACAGGGACGGACGGGGGGGACGCATGGTAAAGTCCGAGCTCGTGAAAGAGGATTCCGTACTAGGCACGAGGTTGTCAACCCCCGGGCCGGGGGGCAGGAAACGGGGACACTATCATAGGGAATTTGAGGGGAAGAAAAGCGTCATTATCGGCTACAAAATCGAAAAAAAGCCCAACTGAAAAACTTCAAATTATACTAGCACGCTTCAGAGGAAAAAGGCGGGAAAAACCTCCGCGGGGGGAAGGGAAAGGGGGTCCCAAGCACCTAAGGTACGCGAAGAGGACCGCATAGGAGGTACTTCAAGGTGTCGATCTTTGTACTAAAACCCGACCGGCCGGACACACTGGGAGGTGCAGGAGCACACTAAAAAGGCCTGACTTTTACGAGGGATAGACGCGCTATGGCCAGCCCGAGCCCAGGGGGGGGGGGGAACTCGAGGTGGGAATGGCGCCCTTACTCCACGTGGCATGACGGTGGGGATTACCCTGTAGTAGCGTGAAATAAAAATGCTCGACCACGCAAGGTTAGATGAGAGGCAATTCAACCAAATAACAATGGTTTCGGCTGGGAGGAAGGGGGGTTGGGATCCTTTTGGGGCTTAGAAAAGGTGAAAAAACCCAACAGGACTAAAGGAAACCAAAACCTCTACCGGTCATCTCCAAACAGGAAGGCGTCTACACATTGTCGTTCAAGAATGCAAGAGCAACCAGGGCACGTCGGTCTAGGCGAAAAAAACCCGGCAAAAAAACAAAAACTGTCATGTGCAGGTCAGAGGGAGGTGAAACGGCGTCTGGAGCCGGGACGCTTGTGTTTAGAGGACCGCGATCAAAGCTCCGAAATCCCATGGAAGGGGAAAGTCATCAAGGACGCAAGTTAAACACGTTCAAAAACAGGGCAGAGTTCTCTCGTCGTTAGCGGAGCCCGCCCAAAAAGCGAAGGGGCTAAAGAAAATTTTCTTAGGAAAAAAAACTGATTTCCGGACGCGGAACGAAAAGGTAGACGGACCAGGTACCCTGTCATTCTAAATGCAAGTACACTACGACTAAGGAAAGGAGCACCGGGAATGACGGGGCGCTATTGGAAACCTGATACTGGGGAGAAAGGGTGACCGCTTGATCAAGGTTGACTCATCGGCTTGGGCCAGGACAAGGAATGGGGGCACAGAGCACCTTAACCCTGTAAATGCGGCTGAAACATATTGGGTAGCGAGGCTACAATGCTGTTCAGACCCACCCCTTCTTTGCGGATGCGGCAAAAAAAAAGGGATGAGGAGACAAAAGTTCTTCCACAATTGTCAAAAAAAAAACGAGGGCGGGAAGAAAGGGATGGAGGGTTCAATTTAAAACTAAATCGTCAAGGCATTCCGTCCTGATCAGCCCGAAGTCCGGGCCGTCGAACGTCATGGCTCCTTTCTAGTTCCTAAGCATCGATCAAACAGGTGCAATACTAGGATCTTCCAACCGGGGACCGGCGCCTGAAGAGGTGAAAAAATGACAATGGGCCCGACGGCGGTCACTTAAAAAATCCCTTAGAGCGGAGGGGGGACAAGGAACTAGAGCATGGAGCTACGTGGGGTTCAGCGGTTCTGTGGTCGAAAAGGAATGGGACTCAGGAAATGCCTTTGCCGACACTTAGCCCAGAACCTTACATTGCTGGGCCAGGAGAAAAGGCCAAGGAGCCGTGAAGGATGACGATCAAAAACAGGATGAAAAGGCGGCAAGAGAAGTACTTGGAGCGTAAAGAGAATCAGAAATAAAAACAAAACGGAAATGATAAAGGACTGAGGCCTGCTCCCAAAAAGCTTCGGAGCCCGGCTTCCGCAATGTCGGGGAACGGGTAGTAAAACTCGCACTTATCCTCGTAGAAAAAACGGTCCAGCATCCGGCCGGCAGCGGGAAAAACTTAGGTTCGGTCCGTACTTCATCAAACACGAAAAAAAACCGTGGAGGACCACGAAAAAAAAAAAATAAAACGGCCCGTTCGGCCTACCTCGCACTACATGTAGACAAGGACAGAAGAAGATGGAAAGGTCATGGGGGGGGGAAAACAGAAATTCCGCCCGAAGGGGGAACGGCTCATTTCAACAACATAGAAAGCGAGATGACGCTGCGCCCGGAGCATCACCCGCACCCTGCGGCCAGGACGGGCTGGAAAAAGGCTTCAATGCCGGGCTCTCCGGATAGAGTGGCATCCGGTCCCTCACTAGAAAACTCGGAGCGATCATTCAGGGCCCCTCACTGGAAAATGCTCTGTTGGCCTCACCCACCAGAGGGTGGTAGGCGTACGGACAGCCACTTCAATATAACGAGAAATCTAAGTTACCAAAGGCTGGAAGCATGTGAGTGGAGGACAATCACCGCCTGGGCAGAAGAAATGCCTCTGTAACCCTATAATACAAAGCTCACCAAAGGAAAGACGGCTCCAACATAAAGGGGATCGTCATTCTAATTTAAAACCCGGGAAAAACGCCTGGGTACTTTCAACTGGTCGGACATCGGGGCGTAGAGAACGCAAGAGAACTGCGAAAGCGAAGCTCGCGAGGGGTATATCAAAGAAAAAACAAAACTCACCTAAAGCCATATAAGCGGTTTTTCCTATTGAAACTCCTGGTGGATGGTGAAACGCCGATGACGTCTTAGTCTCAAACTTCAAGCCCGAGAAGCGGTGCTTAATCCACAACCAGCGGGGAACCAAAAGAAATGACTATCCATCATCGCTACATTCGTTGGGGCAGGGCCGGTCTTTAAAAAAAACCACGGCGGCCGCGCAGAACCAATACCTCCTAATCGAATATTGTGGGCAGGATCCGGTCCCGCGGGTGTCGGTATGGGTGGGGCGGAACCCGATCAGCAAACCGGGTCAAAAAAAGTCCAAACAGAAAAAATGCGGGGTTGGTCATGAGAAAAAAAACAATTGTTACGAGGGGGGAGAACAGCGGGAGTGGACCTGCGCCGATATCCTAACCTGGAAAATAATCAGCCGCTCAAGACTTACCGCCCTAAAAAAGGATTAAGTACGTCCGGACCAAGGGGAATCTAGTAGCACTCGCCCGCAATCTGTCCAACACCAGCCGGGAGAAGGAGGAGTCGCTGCCTCCCAGTTGGGCCTTCCGTCTGGGGTAAAATAAAGGAGGCGACACGGAGGGGGGGGTGGAGGAGATGGAGGAGAAGAGAGAGGATAAAAAGGCGAGGGGAGAGGTCAGGTGAGCCTGACAAAACCGTCGGCCCTCGGAATCAGCACCATCCGGGAGGCGGTGACCGTGGCCAAGTCTCAATACAAAACAACCCTATGTTGTCACGCTGGTAGCGTAGGGGGCTCGTACTAAGGGTTGGAAACATGTCAGAAGGGGAATCGGGGGTAGTCCACGGAGCCAATGAGGATGTGTAAGGTGCAAAGCCTCGATATTTCCCCCAAAACGCGCCGTGGCGCGGGAAACGATAAAGGAGACCTCCGTCAGAGCAATCTGGGGGGGGGGGATCTTCACGCTCTCTCAGGAAAGAAAAAAGACACCAAAAAGCCTCTGCCCCGGGAGAGAGTCCGCTGTCACACGTCAGCGCTGGCTTAACAGGTAGAGAAGTGGGAAAGGGAAGGAGCAGCTGGGCGTCTGTGACGAACATGGAACGGGGGACAGAAGACGTCCGCAAAAATGAAAGAAGTCAGCGGAGGGAATAACATTCGTCATTCCTAGTGTCCCTTAACGGAGCGTAACCAAGGTAGAAAAAAGTATCGGGAACTAGATCACGCATTCCTTTCGGGTTGAAGGGTAACAGAGAGTAGAAGGCAGCAGCGGTCCTCGCTAGGCCGGGGGAAACACCGTGTTTGATCAAAGGTCACGGGGGGCCACCGGTCCAGTTGCTGGGAGAAAACTGGGTCAGGGGAGGGGCGCTGTCCTGACGAAGGAGCACCCCTTCAACCAGGGACAGGACGCGACTCCAAACCTCGCCCCGCCAAGCGGTCCCTGCTGCCATTTGGATAGTCAGCCCTCGGGACAGGGGGAGGGGAAAGGGGTTTGAGCCCATTCTCCTTGAACTTTTCTATGATTTAGGCAACAGTCAGACCACCCGGAACAAACGTAATGACAAAGAGCGCTTCGCAAGGGTTTGCCGTTCGAGAAAGCACATTGAAGGGGGCAGCAAGTGGGGCAATTTATAGGCTCATGATCGACCGGGGACATACATCGAAGGACTCTGGCTACAACATCTTGGCGGGTCAGGAGATAAAGAAGGGAAAACGCCCTCCTTAATCCAAAACCGCCGGCAAAGGAATAAAGCAGATGACCCAGGAGGGAAAAATGCCGGAACCCCTTAAAATAAGGAGTCCAGGAAAGAAGGGCAGAAGCCGATACGCTGTCCTAAAAGCTTGAGGGATAGAATGAGCAAAAAAAAAAAACAAGTCTCGTCCCCTACATATAAATAACGTGGAACAGGGAAAGCCAACTAAATTCCGAAAGAAAAGCGTTATGGCGGCCAGGCGGCGGCATCAAACTCCAGCCGGAGCGACAAGAGGGCGCCCTTCCTCACTCAAAAAATCATCCTCAGCAGTCCGTCCCGCGTGAGGGTGAACCGGGACCGAAATGAAAGCCCGAAAAAACCAAACTGAACGGCACGAACTTCTCATGACCTTACCTAAACCTGAAGCAGACGAGTTTGCGGTCAAGATGAGGTGCAAAACGAAAGCTGAAAAAGTCCATCAACAAGAAGGATGACTCAAGGAGGGAAGAGGGGGGGGAGGAAAAGCAACAGCTAACGCTCACGTTAGACTTGACGGAGGATCCGTCAAAAAAAAAATTTGGGGAAAAAAAGAGGGAGGATAGCGCAAGTCATGGAACAGCTGAGGTCGTGACCGTCCGGTTGATCGACCATAGTGCGAGGGAATAAGAGAGGGGAATTCTGACCATCAACAGCGAGGAACCAGGACCGAACAAGGTCTAGTGTCCGGGGAATACATGGACAGAAAGTGCGGATGTGGGAACGGGGCGGGCGGCCGCTTTTGCAGTTAACCGCGTGACCAGCAAAGGAGGGAAGGGCGTTACGGTCGGCTGCTGGGACGCGGCGGTCACGCAAAGGAGAGCCTGCCGGGAAGCAGATGAGGCCATCCCTTTCTACCCGAAGGGGATAGGGGAGGGGGGGAAGTTTCACCCTAAGAAAAGTGCTTATACAGAGTTTCTCCGGGCAAGCAAAAGATCGTGGGACTTCCATCCATAGAAGCAAGAAGAGGGAAAGGGAGCAGGTCATCATACTTATTCCCAGGATCTACGAAAGTCGGACTCAGGGGTAGGGGGAAAAAACTGGGCAGAATTAAGGCAGCGGCGCAGGGCCCTAAGGAACTGAGTAAAATTCACTTAGGTGCGAGTTTTCGGTAGTTTTTGCCAGGACGAAAAGAAGAAAGTAAAACAAAAGAGAACCTTAATTATAAGGACTTCCAAAAAATCTCCAGCCCAAGGAAAACCTTGATTACATGCTACGGGGAGCTATCGGGAGAGAGCTAAAAAAAAAAAACCACCCTTTCGAAGATTGAGGGGACTGTTCCGGTTCGGCGCGAAGGAGACGAACCGGGTCCAGTACAAAGGGTAGAGCGGACAACACACACCCCCACCGGAGAATGTCCAAGAAAAAAAACGCGGTGGATTCGGAAGAGAAAAAAGGGGGGAAACGGAGGTCCAGCTGCTCGGCGGCGAGGGGGGAATACGGGCCGGTCCATGGGATAAGGGGGGGGGTGATCACTAACGTGACGCCGGGTTCCCCCAGGGGAAGAAAACAAGGGGAGGAAATGCGCATGTCTCTCTGCAGGGATAAATCGTGTCATCATGTGGAAAAGTCAGAAGGGGAGGAGGATCGAGAGATGGGAACTCTACTACGATGGAGGGACATGAAGAGAAAGGGGAGCATCTATCAGAAAAAATCACGAAAAGGGGAGTGCGTCTGCTCTCGACGCTAATAGCCCGGAACGCCAGAAGGGGGGTCGGATGCACGACATCTCGTAAAAAAAGCGTCGCAGAACAAAACGGGGAAGTTCCAAGAGAAATCGTGAAACGACACCAAACTCGCTCGCACATGGACCACGGGAAAAGAAGCCCTTTGGGTGCGTCTACGCCTGCCGGGTTGAACGGGCAGGGGCCTGGCCATCAAGAACGTGTCTCGCAGGGACGGGAAATCAGAGAGGAGTGAAGATCAGCGAGCTTTTTTCCGGACGATGCGCTGGGGGGAGCGTCGTTCCCGACCGACACAGGGAGAGGAAGGGGGGGGGAAAATCCATCGGGTAAGTTTAAGGAAGCAACGACCTCATGTCGGGCGTAGACGCTGTCCAATGCGACGAAAAAGAGTCACGAGGACGTGGTTCACTTCCGCCAGACCAGAGAGAGCTGTAACCCGCACCGCTGCCGCGGTGGGGACTGAAAGGGGGGGGATAACAAGGTCTCACTCTACAGCGAAAAGGGGGAGGGAAACCGCGATCTGGTCGGGGCCAACTATCCTTGGGAATGAAAACACTAAAACGATGTAAAGACAGCCGAGGAGGGAGAGCTAGCCCAGGTGGGAGTTTCGACGTTCTCGATGTCTCGACAGTGGGGAAGTCCGGAAATTGGTTTAACAAGAGTTGGAAAAGGCTCCCCAGAATTGTAGAGCTGGAAGGTGAAATTTAAACTAGGAGTATCCTCGGCGGCGTCAAGCGCGGAAGGAACGAAAAACATGTGAGGGTGGGAGGGTCTGACCAACACGGGACCGGGAGGGGTGGAAGGAGGGACTGAGGGGGGAAGCCCAGGGGGGCTGATCGGTGTCCGCCCCAAATGGTCCCTAACGCAGGACCTGAGCAACCCAACTATCAAGGCTATAAAGGTTCGGAAAGATTGCGCAAGGGAAAGGTTCACTGTACTTGAAGTAAAAGGGAAACGAACACGAACTTAACTATTAAATGAGGGAAGACGGGGGCACGTTGAAACGGGGGACCGGAGGGTTTAAAGGTTAGGGGATATATACAAAGAACGAAGGGAATGTGACAACCTAAGACAGGGGGGTTCAGAGTCACAACCGCAAAATTCTTACCAACGTGCGGCCGGAATCTCCAGATGAAAAAACTTGATTCCCGGACGGGTCTATATCGCTGGGAGGAAAACATCGCTGGGAGTTGCGGGCAAAACACTGACTACTAGTGATAAGAGAGGAAAAGTACCCTAATTCTCAACGAGTGGGGAAAGAGCAAACTATGGCGCTGCCTGTAAACAATGTTTCTGGGGGTGGTCTGGTGACCTAAGGGTGGAAACTACGTGGCGGAAGGGTACGCGACTCTCTTCTGGTGCCTGATCAATAAAAAGAAAAGGGAGCAGAAAAAAACCTAAGCGCTTAGGAGGAATTAATGGGGGAAAATATTCTGTTTTGACACAAAGAATTTCAGGCCAAAAGGGGAGGACGTTGACGGGGTCAAAAGATGAAAAAGTGAGGACAAAGCAAATGGTCGAGCCGAGGCGGGTTGTGCGCGCCGAGCAGGGCGTGACACGAAGAGAAGCTTTTCGGTCAGCCCAACCCTGAGAAACAACCGGAGGCACGGGCAAGTCTCAAGGTTCATCTGAGAAGGCAAAAGAAATAGAGGGAGCAACTCGATCCAAAAAGGGGAGGGAGAACTGGGACGTCAAATGGGTACGGGGCTAAGAGTGGGGAACACATTAACTGGAGGGAAAATGGGAAAGCAGGGTAAGCCCTGACCAGAAGACAAAGAAAAAGAAGTTAATTGCGAAAAGGGGGAAGATGGCTTGGGACTAGGACCATTAACCGGCCTACAAGATGCAAAGGACTCACGACGTATGGAGCACTTACCGCGGGGCCAAGGGGAACTAAGTGGCCGGGAACGGTCCCAGTACCAAGTGGGGTCATACGCGGAGGTGGAGCAGGAAAAAGGGAGAAAGCGAATGGGAGCAACAAAAAGAGGATGGGAAAAATATAGATTGGGAAAGGACTCTCTCAAAGTGAGCCCGGGGTATGCTGAGAAGATTCGGAAACTCAATTAAAGTTTCCCCTTTCGCACCCAGGGCAACTGGAGAAAGGATGGCATTTTAGAGGTAAGAAATCCGGGAGGCTTCAATTGTCCTACTTTGGGGAGATGTACGGGTAAAGGCGTAACTCCGCTGACCAATTCGCACAGATAAGGGGAGTCTTGGGTTCGGCCATTTCCAGCGGGCATTTACCGGTAGGAAAGGGGCCCACTTTCAAAGTGAAATGGTGGTAACAGAGCCAACGTACCGGGTGGGCCGATCAGGGGACACATTAGCGGCCGCGATGAAGAGGGAGCCCTTCTCAAACCCTAGCCTATCAAGGAGGGAAAACGGATTGAGAAAATAACGGCCCCTCTCTCCTGATGCTCCGGACTGGCCCTCCGCGGGGAGCGCAAGAAAGCACCGAGCGAGAAGTCATGGAATAAACCGTTGCTAGAGCCCTTGTGGCCGCACGCAGGAACAGCAGGGGTGGCGCCATAAAAAACATGTGAGTCAAAATTAAGGAAGGGCAACTTAAATCAGTAGGCTTGGAAAATTGAGTAGGATCAATGGCAAGCCGAGGCACGAAGACACAGCGGGGAAAGGCTGCAAAACTCAAAAAACTGAAGGGGGGGGAGACACCCTCATGCCGGATCATTCCTTGGTAGTCTGGTACCGGGCCTATAAGGAAAATGTACCGCGTACTTCAGGGGAATAAAGAAAAAACCAACCCAAACAACCCACCCGCCCCCGCGATAACGATCTCCGCTCATGCGAGAGGCAGAAGGAGGATCAGCGCTCCAAGGGGGCGACTCGCAAGAAAAAACAGTTGAGGGAGAGACGGGGGGGGGGAGGGGTTCAATTAACCCTGTCGGTCGGAGGCTGGGTGTTAATCCTCACCAAATAGGGGTCCACCGGAGAAACAGAAAAGAGGGCCCAGCCGTACTCATCAAGGCAGGGCGGAAGGGGCCGGTCCGGGTAAAGACCAGTTACCCTGGTTTCAGTCATCCCTGCTTCGGAAAACATTTCCTATGAAAGAAAGGGGGGGGGGGCGATGCCAGGGGACCCAGAGGGTTTCGGGTGAGGAAACTGTGCGAAAAAAAATCGAACCGGCAAAAAGAGGAAGCCGAACAACAACTCCGGGACATTTGTTGTCATAATCCAGACTCAAGGGAATGCTGGGGGGAAGAAGCGATTTGGACCTAAGAAGGGCTAAACAATTCAAAGAACCCCTTTAGATACAACGGAGAGGAAACATGCAAAAGGAAAAGCGCTTCACCACGTCAAGCCGGAAAAGTAACGCGTGACCCACGCTCCGCAATAGACGCCCCAGCACAGTCTGGGAATCTAAGAGGACCTTCAACAACGGAAGGGAGGTGGGAAAAGAAAATGGATAAAAAACTTACCGACAATCTAGGGGAGGTCCATCCTGGGCGCTCACAAATCCCCCTGAAAAGTTTGACCGATCACGGAAAAACACAGGTGCACGACCTATTGTCATAACTATATCGATTGTCGTACTACAGGGGGATCAGCGTCAACGGAGCTTGGGAGGAGGGAGGGAAGTCAATAAGAAATCCTGGCCAGAGAGAAGGTTAGAGGGGAGGGAAAGCACTAGTATGGGGACAACACGCCCTTTTCGGGGAAAAAAAAAATCTAATAAAAAGTCCGGAACATCAGACGCGTGAGTTCACTGCGCTGCAACAACCTTCTGGGGACCACGCCACGGAGGAGCGGAAAGATGGCAAAAACAGCCAGGCCATTTATTGTAGGCGTAAAGGGGGGGAAGGTCGAGGAGGGAATCGTCTCGTCCTGGTTCAGTTAAGAGGTCTCGGTAACGTGTAAAACCAAAATTAAGGTGAAAGCGGCTAAGAAAGAAGGAGCGGGTTCTGAAGGGGTAACCCTTGCTTGCACTGGGTGATCGCCCTGCAATTCTCGAGCCCTACGCGTAGATGAATTGAGTCATCAGGGCTCCGAGGCGTGTAGGGAAAAGCTCTTAATCTTCAACGACCGGCGAACATGAGGAGGGGGGGGTCAGGGGTCCCTTGGTGATCAAAGGGATCCAGAACCACAGTTTGAGCAAAAAAGAAAAGAACATTGGTCTAGGGTCATCGTGAATGCTGGCGGTGAAGAGAAGAGCCACACCCCTTCTACACAGAAAGGCCCAGACACCTCTACCGATGTCCAGGAGTGGAAAAAGAAAGTGATAATAAAACTCCGGGGGATAACCGTGCTGTTTGAGTGGGGGGGGGGAAGGAATAGTGTAATGGGCCACTGAACCCAAACTCCAGGTCAAAATTGGCGATAATTGAAAAAACCGGGACGACAAGAACCCAACCGGAACGAAAAGTACGCCCCATAACGCAGTCGACATTGGTTCTGGGAAGGTGGAGAAGTGAGCTACATCGCTGACCAGGACGCAGGTCCTAAAATGAAAAGCTTCATTTCATTTCATTCGGAAAGGATAAGAAAAGGAAGGGGAATAGGAGAAATACAGCTGAAGGAGGGTCGAGAGACTGAAAATGGGAAACCGTCATCCCGCAAAGCTACTAACGGAGGGGAGCGCCCGATGCCTGGCTGAAAGGGGCGCTCCGAGCGTGCATTCCAGGGAACAAAAGGGCAGCAGGAAGAGGAGATAAGAAAGGAGGGGAAGAACACCTGTGACTATAAAAAAACAATAAGACCCCGTAGCAAGGAGATCAAGGGAAGAAAGGGTGGAAAAAAGGGCACTCGCCAGGGCACGCCCCTGAGGGCTTAGTGTATCTGCCGATCTCTAAAAGCCGCGGGGAGGAGAAAAAAGAGCCCGGACCAAAACCAGCCGGCATACCGCATCTGCCTAAACGAGTAGGAACGTTACGGTCAAAGGGGACCGGGCTGGAAAAAAGCACGACCAGCCCCCAAACCAAAAAAAATTTCTCCTGACAGACCGCCCCCTAAAAAAAGGGGGGGGAGGTAAGGGATCATGAGGTGCACGCGAGAACTGCTTAAGCCCGGAAGCCGGAGGACCTCGCCCTAGCAATCTGCAGAATTCAAAAAGAGAAAAAGGGGCAGAAGGTAGCCCAGGAGGAGGAGGAGAGAGATCTCTCACAACAAAGGAAGAAGGAAATTAAGTCAGGCCCGGTAAATTCTCCGTGCTACCAGAAGGAAGGGTTCAGGGGGGGGGATACTCTGCCAGCTTTGCTCGGTGGAGATTTATCAAGCAACTAGGCTGCCATCAAGCGTTCACATCATGATAGGACCGAAAAAAGAGAAGGTTGAGGGAAGGGGAGAAGGAAGAAGGCCGGGCCATAATTGGGCGGGGATGCCGTTAAAAAGGGACCTCAAAGACACCCCACCCCCAAACCCCCCCGGGGGGGGTTGGTGAACCGGAAAAAGAGTAATAAGTGAGGGAGGTGCGTGAGGGAAAACGGAGAGATTCTCGGGGCCGACGAATTAGAACAACCATCTCCTAAGCTCGAAAAACTTTCCAAACGTCAAATTAAAAGTCTGGGGTCTATTGAGCGATGGGGAGAAATTGATGAGCTCGATAAGAAATAAGCACAGAATAGTCGCCCGAACGGGGTAGAAAAGGGAAAATGAGGGGAAGATCCCTATCTCCGCCAAGCCCTTACAGAAAGTAGAACCGGGCTCCGCCAAAAAAAGGAATTAGGGGGAAGGCCCGATGACCCGCAAGAAGGAAAGGAGGAATGGGGGAGGGGATACGGATGGGCGAGTTTCCGGGAGAGAGGAGAAAGAAATCAAGCTGTAGTAAACGCACCAGAAAAGCGCTTTCCTACTCCTCCGTTCCTGCATGCAAAATTACTAAAGGAAACCAAAAGAGAGAGCAATGGCAGGGGGAAAGTCGCCTCCGACCAAACGGAAAGAAAAAAAAACGGGTCAGAAAGGGAGAGGAAGGTTGCCATTCAAGGTTCTGGCAGAAAAATCACTTGAACAATCACACGTTGGAAGTGGGAAGGGGGTGAGAAGGGAATCCAACGATCATGGAAGACACTGACGGCTGGGAGACGATCAACATCGGGAAACAAATAAAACAACTGAGGTGGGGAAGCGCGTAAACTGTGACCAGGGCATACTTGGTGTGGCTCCTGCTAGGAGGAAGCCAGACGAGGCCCTCTTTCTGACAATACAAAGTGGCGTGAAAGCAAAAACACTTGGGCAAGCTGTCCGGGAAGAGTAACAAGCGTAAGAAAGGAGAGGAGTCGACGGGTCTGGTACGCCTCTAAAAAGCGTTTGGAGGAAAGGTACCCTCAAAGACCGGGAGATCAATCGGAGTTACACAAGTTCCCTAGAGGGACTTGCAAGGAACGCCTGCCACTGACGTGGAATAAGGGCCCTGGACGACGGGGACTATGGAAAGATCACATGAGCCCTGATGGGCAAGTAGGGGGTGAAAGGTCATCACAACGCGTGGGGAGACAAAGGAAAGCCGCTGGAGCTCAACTGACCAAAACTCCGAGAAAAACTGCATTTTCACTTATCTCTTCCGGGGGGGCAAAGAGGGGGGGCAATCCGCAAGAGCAAAGCGGGCGCTTGAAAATGAATTCTAATAGGCGTGAAATCACGGCGGGGAAGAAGGAGGAATCGGGGGAAAGGGAAGGCCACGAATCTAATCTGGCACAACACACTAATCATCGCAGTGTCCATCAGCAATCATATCGAGAGGGACCCCGACGACATCTACGACCAACGACGAACTCTCTGGACAAATCAAAACTAGTCCCCGACTATCATAGAGAAGAAAATCGATGTGAACACCGAAAACTCTGGGGGGGTGCGGGTCAAAGGGAAACGAGCGATTTGTGTCTGAAAAAAAAAAAACGTAACCCGCTGGTCGGAACGTGTAGAGCAGGGAACCCCTACGCTCAAAAAGGGGGTTGGATCCGAGTCGGCAGGGAAGAAAGATCTTGCTGGGGAGACGAGGGCTGAGCAAGGAGACAAGAGGAAAAAAAGTTGCCTGAAGACCCGTTTTCCGCTTACTCTGAACCTTAAACACATAGGGCGGCTGACGGGGGGAAGTTCAATCGTTTAAGATCTGCGAGGGAAAGCCTGCTCTCCAAACATCAACAAGTCCCAAGAGGGGAACATAACAACCAAAGGGGACAGGATGTGGGGCGGGAGAGTTCCGTGTGCCAGCAACGGAAGCCTTTGACAAAGGAAGAAAAATACAGGAAACCACTAAAGACCGGCCGCAAACAAAAAAGTCTTTCGAAGGAGAAAAGAACATGGTGAAGTGAACTGCATGCGGGCCGAAAGGGGGAAGTGGGTTGCGTACGGACTAAGACAAAACCGTACGAGATGGAAATCAGCGGGTCGGGGAAAAAGGAGGTTTGTTTTAGTGAACGGGGGGGAAAAGAGGGGGTAACTATGTGGGATTCAATCGCGAGAACGCCGTCGTAAGGGGAATGTGAACACACTATGAAACGAAAAAGCTGCCCGGCCAGTCCTCGCGAAAGGGGGGAGGGAGGGGAGGCGGCTTATCAAGACGGCTGAAAAAGGAAAAGAAAAGCGGAGCTGCCCGGGGGCTGAGTATACGAAAAAACGAGAGAAAGCCGAGACAACAACGTTCCGGACTGCGAGGCGGGTACCGGCTCGAGGACGAAACACTGATCTGGCGCGGGGCCAGAGCTGTGGAGGCAAGCCGGGTGACCGCGGAACCGGGCGGCGGGTGACGATCCGGAGGGGGGTGACCAGTTTGATCCAAGAACTAGCGCCAAACTAAATACCTATAAAACGGAAAAGGAATGGGGATGGATTAAAAAAGGGTGGATGTCAAAGGGGGGGGGAGAGTCCCACCCCTTCTTAAATGCGTCAAAAATTCAAATAAAAGTCCCAGAGAGCTACACAGGAGGGCGTGTGGGATACGCCGGCGGAGGGCCGAGGTGCCACGAGAGACAGGGAGAGAACGGGGCCGGTAAGGGATCCAGCCGATCATCCAGGATACTGAGGGGGCAGGGTCTGCGGGACGTGCTCGATGTCTAGGAGAGGCAAGATCCCGTGCTCGAAACAGGGAGAGGAACAATCCTTGAGGGCAATTAAAAACGTCTTCCATGAAGAGGCTTAGAGGAAGTTAAAAACTAAAAGCTTCTTGGCCATGCCGAAGTAATCATAAGGGGATTTGAAGGGTCCACGTGGAGGGTAGTAAAGTGGAGTTACCAAACTAAATCTGTTACCCATGCGGCAGGAATACTAAACAACGTCTCCAGATGATAAATTTTCCTATTGGGTCGAACATTTCCCAGTGGAATGGCCACTGAAGAAGATAAAGTATTGAAAAAAAATCACTATAACGC
>Ga0179593_1356500_pt1 | contig 32642 bp, 28 predicted proteins | sample CZODoug2_1_08_16_FD_185931 | JGI IMG/M metagenome (GOLD analysis project Ga0179593, IMG submission 185931) | Vadose zone soil fungal communities from Angelo Coast Range Reserve, California, USA - CZODoug2_1_08_16fungal (PacBio error correction) | ecosystem: Environmental > Terrestrial > Soil >...
TCAAGGGGTCAATTATAGCTAAAGAACATCATCGCGACGCTAAAAACAGTAGAGAAAAGGGGTGCGCGTCATAACGACGCGCCTGACGGCAAAGGCGCCCGGTCTTCAGAAGAAAAGCAAAAGCCACGTCTCTCAAAAGCCCCGACGCACACGTCGCGTAAACCTTGTCGGGGGCAAGACGCATACCTCTAGAATGCAAAAAGCGCCGCCTCAACACTAACGCACTCACTAAAAAAAATGGCTATAGAAAATCGAGACCCCAGTGCCAGGAGCGTGCACCCAGGTCGACAACTCGGAAAACCTTCCCACGTAGGATAAGGACCGATAAAGAAAAGGACAGCTCACCGAGCCTGGCATCGTAGCGAGAGGACGCCAGAAGCCGATAAAACAAGGGAAAGGGCTGAAGAAAGATTATGCCATGACCTCCGGTGGCAAGAGCATCCCAAAAACCAATCAAGCTTGTAGGGGGGAAAGCGCGAGAAAGGAAGCAAAGGCCGCTCATCTCCATCGCGCTCGCTCATCGTGTACGTGCAGCCTCGTGCCGAAAGGAGATGCAACCGACACATAGAGTCGAGAAGGCCTCAGGCGATCGCAAGAAGACGAGGACGACGTGATAAACCTCGGACATCCCTCGGGCCGCGTCGCCCATCGGGCAAGCACAAGGACTTGAATGTCGATGGTCTTGCGAGCTGAAATCATGACTCCGAAAATCCCAAGAATCAGGTTAGCAACCATCTCGGAGAATCAGGGGCGGAGCCAGAACAGGAAAGGAGACTTGAAAGGATCGTGAGAAACTAAAGACCTCCTCCAATGGAAAATCACGGACGAAAAAGGGCGAATAAGGGCATACGGGGCCTTAAAGTGGGAGAGATGGGAAAAATCTCGTCTCTTAACTACAACGGCTTTTTGGAGGGAAAAGGAGTTAAAAGTAGGGGAGGGGGTAAATCAGATGACCAAATAATAAATCTGGGGCGCTGGTTCCAGGGGACGGTGGTTAATGTAAGGAAAAGGATGTCGTGATTGGGGACGAAAAAAGAATTTAGTCAACGATTCCCTTTAAAAAAGAGGGGATGATCGAAGCGGAGAAAAGCGAGAGAAAAATAAGCAAAAGACGCAAGGAAACAAGGGGCAAGCGAAAAAATAAGCACAGCCAGAAGCACCAAGGGAGGCCGGCAAGAGCCCCGAGAAGCACAAAAAAAGGCCGAAAGGAAAGCTAATCTGGAGAGAAGGCAGTGCCAGGATGAACCGGGAAAAAAAAAAAAGCGTCTAGCGATCTTCCGTCCGTGTGCTTGGGACATATTTCTAGGCAGAAACGTACGGGTTAACAGACACAGAGAAGGGAGACCCGGCGTAAGGGGGGCGCTGTAAGCGCTTTACACCCACGGAGAAACCCTTAATTTCAGGGGGGACAAGTGGATAGAAAACAATCCGAGGGAGAGACCGGTTACGGCATTATAAAATCGGTCCCGGGGATTCACTGCGCCCCACTGCGCGTCCCAAGAACTTCCCGTTATAAAGAATGGGGATTTCTCAGTCCCAACCCTGAGGGAGAGAGAACAAGCACCTTCAAATATCTTACGGGGAGGTAGTTTGACGCGCACGGGCCGAGCATCCGCTTACGGACGGCCGAAAACCTAAAAGAAAACGGGTTGGTAAAAAAAGGAAAAACGTTTGCAAGAGGGGCAGCCGCCGTGGGGGTCAAAGCCGAAGCGCCCAACGATTACCGAAAGTCGCTTCTTACGGACTGGCAGCCAAATCTACGGGCGGAAGACTGGCGAAAGAGAAAAAAACGGAATAGAGCTCTCAGGATTAACCCCGGCGTGTACGCCCGAAGAGAGAAAGAAAGGTCAGCTCTGGGTTCCTAAAGAAGGGGATCGTGGAAGGGGGGGGGGCTCTTGCAGTGACTGGGCCCTTGGGGGTGTTAGTGCCGTGTTCTAGGCCGAGGAGGTCAGGGGCAGGAGAAAAGTTGTTATTGATCGCCGGCGAAAAGTCGACAGGAATCAATGAACAAGACAACAGCCGTAGGGAAAGAAAGATCGTCATTTAGAAAAATCCAAAAGGGTCTTCCATATATTCATCTGAAAAAAAGGAGCCATAAAAAAAAGAAAAAGATGGAGGGTTTCTGCGATTCAAAAGGAAAGAACTTACCTGACTATTACGTCGAAAAATGCCCGTTGGCGGAGGACGGAGCCGCGAGATCTCCTACAAAAAGGAGGAGACGTGGGAAACGACCGTGAGGAGGCGCTTTGCGAGCAGCGACCTGAGGAGCGCTTGCAAGGAGGTGAGCAGCAGTAGAAATGCAGAAATCGCTCGAGCACGGCGACTTAGGATCTCAGCGGAGCGGCTCCGGCGAGGAGCTGCGGAGGAGTAGGTGAACGGCAAAAATCCATACTACAATTGGGAAAACTGAGCCGTCTTACGCCTGCGGCGGCAGCCGATTGGGAGAAGTGTAGAAGATCTTAGACGCCGAGCCGATAAACCGCAGAAAAATAAAATATTCTTGAGAGTAGACGCATGCCGGCAACTGACGGCTGAGGGAAAGAGAAGGCGGACGACGAGGCAAACCGAGAACGAGCGCGTAGTACTTAGAGGACAGGAGAATATAGACTCAGATAAAAAAATCACGTTAGTGGAGGGGGGGGGGGGAAAAGGGATGCTCTTTAACGTGGGCCGGGAGGCCAGATACCTACGCGCCTCTCTGTAGAGACACTAAAAATAGGAAGTATGTCAAACGGCCTCCCGGGAAAGAGAGTTGAGCGAAAGTGGGCATGCCGAGTCTCGCTTTACCTGTTCGACCCTAAAAAGGAGGGTAAAAAATCAGGAATCGAATTTTGACGTGCGGTCAGGGGGCGATGAGCGGGACTCGTTGATAGTATATGGTGCTAGAAAGGAAGAGCAAGGGTGTGAAAAATCCGATTAAGGAAGGAAGGGGGGGGTTGAGCGCGCGCCTCGCCATGTCGCGAGAAATGAATCAAAAAGAGCCTCTGGCGGCGCCCGCGACGCGCATAAAAACGCCAAAGAAAGGACTCGGGGGGGGAAGTATCGTTCATTCGATATACTGCTGCAACTGAGGACTAAAAAATTCGGGCCTTAATTGGTCTTGCAGGATAGGTGAGTCGGATGATTTAGTATCGAAACGTCGACGTGGAACTAGCGGGATTCGGCTCGTTGCAAAAGGAGAAGCGGCCGTGGACGCTTCTCACGCGGATCTGATCACGGTCTAAAGGGGAGGGAAAACAAAATCGCCTAGAAATTGCATGCGGGGACGAGCAAACAAATCTTCTCCTACTTGCTGGCGGGAATAAAGGGCAGACGATCGTTCCTCCGCAGGCTCGAGTGAAAAAGGCGTGTCGGTTTTCATGGGGGGCGGCGAGACGGGGGTCTCGCACTCACGCTCTCGATCGTCGACTAAGTAGCAGAAGACGGCAAATGAGTCAAACGGAGATTTCGCGACAGAGGGGACGAGAGCAATTGGCTAGAGCTGACGGGAGACGAGAAGGCCTCGCCGCTTTCCAACTTGAGCGGCAGGAGGCGGTGGCATGAAGGAGGGAAGCTTGTGCGGAACGAAGCCAAAGCAAGATCTCTGCAGATAACCGGTCTCTACGGATGAGTAACGGAGGGAGTTAAAGTATGCCGCGAGTTCGGGAGACCGTCTTGGCGGCGCAAACCCAACATCGCAAGAGGGAACGTGCGGCTGAAAACTGGCGTCCTACCATAAACTGCTAACCATGGGAGGAGAAGCTTGGTACAGCGCGCCGGGGGAACGGCTCTTTGGCTAACTTCGTGGCAGGCTGCCCGAGGCCGAGGGGAGGAAAGACGGAGAGGTATCGCTGCGAAGAAAAAAGCTCTGTCGGAAAGCGCGGTCTCGGGCGAAAATGGAAGAAAGAGGGACTAGTAGGGGGCACAGGAAAAACCGCCGGAGTTCGTGGGCACTGCGTACGCGGAGCGGAGGTAAGAAGGTACGTAGCTACCCTGCTGCTCGAAGTTGTAAAGTTAAAGAGGCCCCGTATGGAGATGAGGCGGGGATGAGGCGACTCTCGGGATTCGGATATCGGAGGAGAACGGGAGGAGGAAGAAGGTCTGTGTATCTCAATTTTCCATACTCCTGAGCAAAAGGGATCCAGGCCCCGAAGCGCCGCCTCGACGTCTCGTGCGTAGAGTGAAAAAGAGGGACGGGGACTTAAGTTCACCGCTACTTCCCCTATAAGGAAAAAATTCCATGATGCGTCGAAAACGACAAACCGGCGGAACCACCTTTAACGCCGAGGCGAGTCAGCGAGGATGCGCGAGGATCAGGGCGAAGCTGACGCTACTATAAAAGCTGAAAAAAGTCTTACCTCCCGTCGGCAAGAACACGAAGACACGTTGGCAGAGAAATTAAGAAAAAAGAGCCGTAATACGAGCTAAATTAAGAAGGGCCTGTCGTCCTCTCGCTACTTGGGGGAAGAAAAACAAAAAATAGACGATCTAAAGGTGAAAGAAGCAAACGAGGCCGGAACTCTCGCGTCTCTATCTTGACGATAGCCTGAGGAACAGTGAGGAAAACGTGGCCGTAGCGGGCCGATAGAAAGAGAGAAAAAACAAATTAAGCGAAAAGGATAGAGATGACTCGGAGCTATCCAGAGAAATTAAGCGAGCGAGATCGACCGCCGCTCTCTCTTCTAGCACGAGGGCAGCGTGCTCTAAGGGCGAAGCGTTCAAAGAAAAGTGCTCGCTCCACGAGATGTGAGGAGCTAAGCCACAAAGGGTCAAAGAAAAAAGTTACCTGCATAGAGCACCCGACGGAGGAAGATCCTTTGCGCCGCACCATAATTAAATTATGTACGTCCGTAGAGCAGAGAGGGGGGAGGAACGTGCTCTGGCAGACCCCATAGACCCGGCAAGGCTCGCGAACGACAAAGCGACGCCCTCAGGAGACGCCGAAGCCGAGGGAGGGTAACCTGTTCGAAACCGAAAAAAAGGGAGGAACGGTAAAAAATAATACCATAATTGCAGGCGGTCAGTAAAGAAACGAGAAGCTGGCCCTCCTGAAAAGGAGAAAAGCCCTCTGTGCACCTGGGAAGAACTCGAAAAAAATCGAGCGGCGCTCTCGCCCGAGTCGCCAGCTGCGTCTCGCAGAAGTAGGAAAAGTGAAGACACAAGAAAAAAATCGATAAAAAGCGGCCGCCCCAATGAAGCAGAGTTGCTAGCAAACGACAGATCTAGAAGACCAAGGAGGGATACAAGATGCCATCTTAAAGACGCTCAAAGAAGCAATGGGTCATGGTAGAAGACCGCTCGCTTCAGAAGCGAACCACCCAGGAAACCGCTACAAGGACGAGGTCAGAGATACAAGGTCAAGGAACTCGTCTAGTCGCTTCGCCAAAACAGAGAAGGGATCGTAGCAAGTGAGGGCCAGGCGCTAACGCCAGTCTTACCCCCGAGAACAAGGCCGAGAACAAAAGGCAACCTCGGAACCATCGACGGCCAAGCGCGGCCGGGTCGCGCGGTAACCCCAGGGGCCGTTGCCATGGGGGAGGAAGATGGAGAAGGACCGGAGAGGAAGATGGTGGGTTTGAAGGCTCCGATGAGCGTCCCGAGGCGGGCGCGTTCCCAGAACTGCGCGAAACCGATAATCAGGCGTTCCAAGACTAGGCCTCCACAAAACAGGAACCTGAAAAAGAAAAAGCAGAAATCTTCTCAAAGAGGAAGACGAGACAAGGAGGAAACACGTCTCTGGGAAGGGAGCCGTGGGAAGAGCGAGAAGCGCTATACGGAGCGAAAATATGGAAAGATACTATTTCCAAGGGGGGCCTTTTCAAAAAGGTCAGCGTGGCTCTGAAAGGGGGCCGGAACTCTCCCGGGAGATAGTATCTGGGTGGACCCTGAAATTTGGGGCAGGGTGTGGACAGTCAGTTGCTGACGATCCACCAAAGTAAAGAAAAAAAAAGTTGGCGGAGCAGCAACTCCGAAATCCAACTAAGTCTCAACCGATCACCCGGTTAAAAAAAGGACTACCAGAAAAAAAAAGACGGAGGCAGGACCTAGGGCGCACAGAAGGTCTCCGTGCTTTAAAATACATCACCGGAAATTCACAACGAACGTCGAGCGAGAGGAGCACGCTCGAACTCCTCTCTCGACGCATGGGCTGACTCCCTGAGTAAAGGGATGGGAACAGAAGGCGCGAAAATTCGAATTAGGCTCAGTACAGGGACACGCGGCTCGGGGAAAATGAGGCGCTCGCAATAAAACACAACGCGATTAACTACACCGGGGAGCGGGGAAAAAGGAGAAAAAACTACGCGACGTCCTCACCCCGCAACGCACGTCAACATTCGAGAATCACTGCGGGTAAACTAAGCGAGCGAACCATTTCCCGGGAAAAGGATGAAGGCCAAGCAATCGTAACGATGGAGAGACGGCTAAAGACGAATCATCTGTCAGTCGGCGAAGAAAGCCGACCTAAGTAGGAAAGCGGATTCCTCCTAAAAGGAATCTCCTCAATCCTCCTGCAAAACCGGAAAAGGTTCAAACTGGGAGCAACGGCCGCTCAGAGTCTTAAAACGGGAGAGGGACAGCGCCTCTTTCGCAAAATCCTAAACTGCCAGAAAGCCGGGAGTGCAAAGAACTCAGAAGAATCGTCGCGATGCGGATCCATGCTCTCCGACACGTCCGGTTCGGGCGACGACAGCTTCCAGGGGAGGATGAAAGGTCGGGTATGGAGGACTCCAGAAGCAAAAGCCTAACCTCCGCAGAAACGAGACGGAAAAAAGAGCGACTCGAGACATGCTCTCCTGCCCGTCGAAGTTCAGAGCGGCGCACCTCAGGTAGAGGACATCATCAGAACAGAGCACTTTTGGGGCAAAACACTTTTGCGGGAGGAAGGGACAGGATAGGACGCCTCCACTTGGACAAGTGTGCGACGAAACGAAATTTATTTCGGTAATGTTGAAAGAGAGAGAGAAAAAAAATAAACTTTGGGATGTCTTGTAACATGGGGGCCGTTGCCCTAGTCTCGGGTAACCTAACCTGATTTCTTGAATTTTGAGAGTTCTTCACAGGACAGGGGTCGAAAGAGGGGGAAGACAGGCTCCGGAAAGATCAAGCAAAAAACACAATCGGGACTCCGAGAGGAAAAACGCAAGCCAAAAGGTTCAATTCACCAATTCAAGAAACCACAATGCATCGGGAGCAAAGCGCTCGTGCGCGGAAGAGAAGGGCAGGGAGAAACGCCTTGTATCCGAAAGGAAGGGGCTTCCTGTTAAGTAACCTCGAGTCATCGAAGGGAGGAAGATACTGATAAAGGGGCAATCCTTGGTCTGGGAATAGAAAATCCAGGAGCGGTTAAAACTTTAAACCAAGGAGGTTGCCACCTGGTGCCTGTGATGAAAAAGTGATTTTCTGAGACGGTGGACCGGAAAGTCAGGCCGCGCTGCAAAAGGCGGGTCGTCCCACGGCTCACGATCGTTTCCTAGGTGGGGGCCCGATGAGAAGAACAACCAACGGAGGTAAAGGTCATAAGTCTCAAAAAGGGGGGAAACTGGATCAGGAAAGGGGGCGCGAGCATCAAGGTACTATGGTCTCCTTCTCCAAAGAAAGAAAGAATTGTTTGAAAAATTGGAATAGGGGGAAAAGAACCAGGGCACGACGTCTCCCTAATGAAAAGGAGGGTAACTTGAACAGAGGATAAGGGGAGAGTAAAACTCAAGGTCTAAAGAGAGCAATGAAAGGAAGTCTCGCAAAAAAAAACCGGATTCCAAGAAGGCAATACACGAGCGTTACTGGGAGAATGGTTGGGCGAGGGTTCCGTTTGTGAGTCTTAAGAGGGGGTGCTGGGCGTGGGGTAGGAGAAACGGGAGCTTCACGGTGGTGGGGGTAAACTTACGCCCGATCTGGAGGAAAGGTCCCGAGAATCCTAGGTCGAAAACACCGCCAGAGAAGGTGGCATTAGAAAAAAGACCGGAAAGAATAAGAAGAGGGGAAAGTAGAGAAGGTACCCTTTCAACCAGGGTACGACCCCCTCTCCAGTTTTTTGGTCCGGGCGAGATTCAAATTACAAGAAACTAGAGGAAGGGTGGACTTCCAAAAGTACGCGAGCATAATCGACTAGAAGAACAAAGGCTAAAGCTTTTTAAAAACTTCAGAGTGAGATCTCTTCGCTGACGCTGAGGGAGTGGCGGAGGAGGGGGCGCGTAGAAAGGAAAGACGCTGCGCGGGATGGCGGTCTCGAGATGGGTTTAAAGCGCGATGGTGAGGGGGGGTCTTCTTTGAGCTAGACCTCAAAGACCGGTACAACTCAGATGACTGCCGATCTGCGGGAGGCGGGCGAAAGAAGCGAAAAAAGATAGGAAGAAGCGCGCTCGAGAAAGGATGGGGCTCCTGCTTCATCTAACGGATAGTTGAGGAAAGAAAATTTGAGGCGCCACTAGGGTCAATGCCGGCACAGGGAGAGGCATGATGAAGGCAGAAGGGACCCTAAGGAAACAATCTGGGTTAGTTCTGGGGAGGTATTTCTCTGGGAATAGTCATGGCGCTCGTCCGCCGAAGTCTCTGTTAGAGAATCAAAAAAGACGAACGAGGACTCGTGAATCCCATAACTCATCGAGGGGGCAGGCGAGAGACAGGAAATGGTCACTCCCAGATGCGAATCTACATGGCTGCACAGGGTGACGTCAGTGTCGGCGCGTGAGTCGGCTAGCGTTTAGGGGGGAAAAATGCCAACGCAACCGTGTTCTACCTACTACGAAGAAATCAGTAAGGGCGGGGAGCGAGCTCCGAGCGTAGATCAGACAGCGTCTCACATGAAAGAAAAGACAGGGAGGTCACGGAAAAGGGCGTGCAAAGGGTGTACGCTCATAAAACTAGCCTCGCTCGTTGGGAATACTAAGAGGGGGAGTAGACTCTTATTCCTGTAGTCCTTCGAACCGCCTTGTCCAGAAAACGCAGTCCGGGACGAGGGTGATTAGAGCGGGGACTGTAAAAAGAGAAACGAGGGCGCGAGATCGCATAGGACTTGTGGGGGGTGGGGGCCTCTACGCGCAAAAGAAAAGGGCGGTGACTCAAAGCTTAGCACGCACTTACTCGGGTCTAAAACCCTCGCGCTCGAGAGTAACGAAAGAGGGGAGGTTTACGAAAAAACAGAACACTCGGAGCAAAGACTTGCTTTGAGCTCGCCTCTCTATCGTCCGCGAAGAAGAACGGGTGGCGTTGAAGAGAGGCGGCGGGTCTCGAGTTTCGAGAAAGATCTGGATCTTACGGAGTAGTCGTAAGAAGGGAAGCGTAGCTCGAGCGAGAAACGTGTCAAACCGGGGCAGTTGCGCGAGAAAAACGGATACGAGGCAGAGAGCTGGAGTCGGGCCTGATAGCGGGGAAACGAGGAACCAATAAACGGCGAGGGTGAAAAAGTATTCGGGACCGTAAAATCGACGAACACGAGCGCGAAAGCGCCGGCGTCGGGAAAGCGCGCCCGGTGACCAAAACCGCTCAATCAAGAATAACTACGGAGAACACCCCTTCAACGTAACTGCCACCGGAAAGGGCGGAAGAGTAATCAGCAAAAAACGCATGAACCTTGCGAAGGATGTTATAGAGGGGAAAACGGCTTCACTTCTGAGAAGGTCCGGCGGGGGAGAGGCGGTACCTCAGCGGCGAGAAAAGGAAACACCGCAGGGCAGTCCTTCATCGGAGAGGGTCGAACAGTTCTCACGCCAAGGGATGGTCTTTCAGGACGGACCGCGTCTGGAAGACTGCGGTAAAGTAAATGATTCTGAAGTAGACGCTGGGGGAAGGAAATCTATGATAGCCCATATTTCGGCAGCGGGGATAGCGTAGACGCCATTCATATACGAGCTGCTGTCGGATATCGGAAGGAAAGAAGAAGGGGGTCTGTTCTCTAAAACTTTGCCAAAAGAAGGGACTGAACCTCTGATCAGGCTGCACGAAATGCGGGCGCCCGGCACGACGGGACTGATGGGATCAACGGAGACTAATGGTCCTGGGACTAAAGTGAATACTTGACAATGAGGTCAGGGACCTCGTGGTGACAGCAAGGAAGCATCGGCGCAGGCCCGCGGCAAGAAGAATGGATGGGAGGGTTCACCTAGAGCAAAGTAGCGAGAGAAGGGGGGTGAGATAGAGCCTAGCCTCTGCACAGCTTAGGGCACCGGAAATTCTGCCCGACGACGAAACATAAGGAGAAGGCAGGAATGAACCCGACCAATAAGGTGCATAAGAGGGACGGACCGTCTACGAAATCTACATGGTCTCTCAAACCGCGGCAAACCTATCCCGCGCGGAAGAAGGGAAATCCTTAACGCGGTCAACTCGAAAAAGCTTTTATCCAGCCCGACTCCCAGGATGAACGGGGAGGCGGCTAATCGACATTAATCTCTCCACAACAAAAGATACGGTGCGCAATACGGGCGCGAGCCGTACTCGACAGTCCAGAAAGGCGACCTCTTCTAGAAAAAAACCTCGAAGGAGAAGTCTCAGCTAAAAAGTTCAAAGAGTCAAGCGGTGGAGAAGAGATGGACCTGGCCGCAGAGCGGGCGCAGCTCCACTCGTAACGGGAGGGGGATTAGGGGATGAACAAAAACCCCCCAAAAGCCCCAAAAAAACAAAAGAGCGCTTACTAAACGACCATATTAAGAAGCCCAAGACTAGCGGCGGTCGTGCAAGGGAAGAACCATTCGAAGACGTCGAGAGTCAGAAGTAAAAACTCTGCCACCATAAAGGTGAAGGGATAAGATAGAAAAAAGCGTCCCCTCCGGGGAAGAGCTCATCTCAGAACGGGACGAAACAGGAGGGCCAGAAAAAGGTTTGATCTCCGACCCCTCAATTAGCCAGGTGACGAGTAAAAGTAGCTTTTGACTGAGTACAGAGTCCGAAACTGAGTACATCCTCCTCGGGACTGTGACCCTCGATCCCCGATGGGATACTCGCGGGTGGAGAAAGAACACCCAGAGAATCGTGCAAGGCTGAAAAAAGGCTCTATACTACCTATGAGACGGTGAATACTATAGGGACAGAGACCTCAAGGTAAGGGGAGGTGGGAGAACGTTACGCTCCCTCAGCCAAAGAGCGATGCCGCCCCTAAAAGGAGAAGAGAGAAGCACTGAAACCAAAGGGAAATGGGCCTGGACAGTGTCTCTAACTCGAGCAACATTGAGCCTCTGGTAGCCCTCTAGGTCGAGGAAAGAACGGAAAGTAGCTGGAAGGAGGAGGGTCCAGAAAGGAGACTGGCCTGGGGGAAAGAGGAAAAAGATCCGGAGAGTTTGTTCGCCCCCCCCCCTCACCGAGAAAGGGTCGACCCGAGCGAAATCCTCTCTCCCTAAAGAGACGGAAAAAAATGAAGAAGAAGACTGCCCCGTCTTCGAATAGAAGGGGTTAGTAGCGCCTCTATGAAAACTCTGAAAGGTGGCGCAACTGTAGGCCGGGTTCGAATGAGATATACGAATTGGGGGGGGGAGCTAAGCCAAAAGAATGAGTTAAGAACTTAAAAAGTCCAAACTTCTGCTCTGGGTCAAATGCTGCTAGGAAGGCGAGAAAGAGAGAATGAATAGAAGAGCTTTAGCTTTCGATGAAAACGCAGTCCAATCTCACAATAAAGAACCATTCAGAATGAAGCTCAGACTCGGGCACTCAAGAGGCGGAATCTGGAAAGAGTCAAAGATCAACCTGGACGTCGACTCCTCCTCCGTATGAAAGATACGATCGGGTCAGGAGCCTCCACTTGAAGCCGACGAATTTACAATATTATTCCGCTACAAGAAGACGATCCAAAGGCGTCTAAGAGAGGGGGGGAAACGAAAGAAAGCAACGCGCTCTTAGAAAAAATCGAGAACCGATGAGCGATGCGAAAAAAACAAGCAGGCGAAGAGGGAGGATCGTAAAACAACGCCTCAACAGCGGCGGCTCGGAGAACGCAGGAAAAAGAGGGACATCCTCACAACACTAGAAATCTAAAGGGACTCACGCGGGGCGCGCGAAAGCCAAGCGTCAAGAAACCAAAAACAGGAACAAAAACCTCATTTCGCGAGCACGGGGGTAAGATCAATTACGCCTTAAAGAAAGGCGAAGAACGTAAACAAGCTCAATCTGACCTGAAAGGTAAGCAGTGAGAGAAAAAAATCATTCTCGACTCGGCCTGCAACAGCGCGAAAAAGAGTTAGTAGCGTAAAAGGGGCGCCCGAGAAAAGGCTCACAGTATAGGCCCGTGGTCTTTCAAAAAGGACACTCGCGGGACTCTTGCGGCGAAGAAAGAGCTCAAACAGAAAAGACGGATAAGCCTGAAAAGTCTGGAGGGGAAACCTGTCTTTCAAGATCTAGCAAACCATAAACTAGCGAATGCTCAAAGACACTCCGCCAATCATGAAAACGAGCGAACAAATGGGAGAGGGGGGGAAAAGAAAAATTAATACGGAAGTCGCGAATAGGGCGGGGGGACCAGGTCATCCGGAAAAGCGAAGGAATAAACTTAAGAACGGACGCTGCGCAGAAAAAATGCTAAGGAAACCTTCTAGTCGTACGTAGAGGGGAGGAGGAAATTAACGGGGAGAAAAAGGGGGAAACGAAAAAAGGAAAACTCAATGACACGAAGACTACCAAAGTAACTCCACGCCAACAACAAATCACCGCTGTGCAGAGAAGTAAAGGAAGAGAGTAATCCGAAGGCTAATAAAGATCGCACGCTTCAAGTGGCTTCAGAAGCGCCCTCGTGCGCCAGTGCTCCTCCTGCAAGGAAAGGGAGAGGGCCATCATAGGCTCATCGACAGAAATAGAGAACGTGCTCAAAAAAACCTAGAGACCGGCGTCAAACCTTCGCCCATCTCGCGCAAATGCGCAAAGGTCTTAAATAAGGGGAGGTAAGGATTACGAGGGAAACTCACCAAAGAAGAAAAATCGAAGAGAAAAGCTCACCTCTCTCGAATAAAACAGAAGAATCCGAGACGATACAGGCGCGCTCCAAAAGAAAAAGAAAAGAGGCAAACGCCACCTCATAAAAGACAAATCAAAAAAGGAAAGACGATACTAAAGGTACTATTCAGGAAAGCTTGCCGGGGGCTTCTCGTAGAAGACAACCTAGTACGCCAAACGAAAAGAAAGAGAATTGGTTGGTGATCAGGGGGAACATAAATAGGACAAACGCATCTTTGCCGCGGGGGCTCTGTGACTGGGGGCCTGGTACAAGAGAAAAAAAGGAAGGAACATTATTCGGTAAAGGTTGCAAGTATTCACGGAGAAAGGGGGGGTCGAACACGAAAGGTCTGTGAGGGACGGCGAACGCGGCGATGGGCTACTTCAATAAGAAAAGGGAAACAAAAGAACAAACATTGAAGGAGACCGGCAATCCTGTCAACATCAAGGAAGGAGAAAACTCAAATCGACACTTCAAGAATCAACACAAGGCCGCGCAGTAACCCCCTGGGCGTGTAGTGACTCTTCTGGCGCGGGAGAAACGGGGGGGGATAGGGGGCTATTGAAAAAGAGGAAGGTCTGGTGTAAAGAGGGGGGACTGTAAAAAAATCGAGTAAAGAGAGAAGGTGGACAGCAAAGTATCCTCCTTCTGAAGGGGGAGATAGGAGGCTTTTAGAAAGCCACGAACAATTGTCATTAAAAGGGATGAAAATAATCAAAATAGTTGTTCGAGACGGTTAGAAGGCAAAATCGTCCGCAGGACTCCGCTCCCCGCGGTCACACGGCTCAATCAAGTCAGGAGAGGGCCCGGTCGCCATAAAAAACCCTGAGGGGGAAAAAAATGGATGGATCTATCACAAATGCGTCGGGGAACTCCGGACTCGTTAGAGAGGACGCGCAGGGGCAAGAGAATCCCGCGATTTTAAGACACCCCAGGGAGGACTTACTCGCAAAGGGCGGGGATGGGGGTAAACCAAGAAAATCGGAGATCACAGTAGCCTGTCGGCCCATGGGTCATCGCGCGAGGTCAGACCGAAGGGGCCGTCGCGGGAGAAAAAAAAGGTCAGGGAATAAAGTCCTCGCTGCGAACGCGGAAAAAATAAACGAAAGAGGGGGAGATTCCACCAGGGGAGGGCTCAAAACGGTCCCGAATGAGGGAAAAGACAAACGAGCGCGGTGTAATGGCCTCCTTGACGGCGGTTGCCTGGGGGTGAAGGAGTGGTCCTTGAGGGGTGAGCATGCCGTGTTGCTGGGGGGAAGGAGAGGGATTGTTGAGGACCGTGGGGAGCGTTTATCAACCTGAGCCGGTTTCCTGTCACAGACATACAGGGAGAACGCAAGGGGAAAAACCAAAAGTAGAAGAAGTGGGAAAGGTAAAAAGAAAAAAGATTTGAGATACGGCATTTAAAATACTCCAAAACAAGGGGCAGAGAACCGCAAAGGGGTCTTGGTCAGATCTGGAACAGTAAAAGAACTTAAATTGAAGGACGGGGCGTGACCGGTTAGGGCGGACAAAAAAAGCTCAATAACCCCCAAAGAAAAGCTCTATGGGAAAAGAAGGAGACCGGTCTTCTCCCAGTGCCTTCATGTTACAGAGTAGAACGAGGGAGGTCTCGGCTCGAGGCAATTCTCCGCGAAGCGGTGCCAGCTGCGAGGATCTGGAGGAAGGAGGCGGTGAGCGTCCATAGGACAAAAAAAAAGATATGGGGGAGGAGGAGTGCAGGGGCGACGGGTGAAGGGTGAGCTGTAGCGAAAGAGAGATATCCGCAAACAGAATCCCCAAACACGACTAATTGAGAGTGCGGAATTACGAACGGGACAGAAAGATCATGAAAAAGAAAAGGTAAAAAAAAAAGAACTTAGTCTTATTGAGGCAAAGATATCTCCTCTATGACGCTGCAAACGGAAGCGGCGGTGTTGGCATGCACGGAAGGAGGACGTGAGGACAGATGGGAAGAAACATACTAAGGGAAGAGTATTCTCGCAGAAAGAGGGAATAAAAAAAAAAGGAAGGAGTGTAAGAAGCCTCTAGCAATTCTTCGACAATCAGAGTGAGAGGTTATTTAGGATATAAAAGCCCGAACTTTTGAAAGCATAGTAATCAAGGGACATTCTATCCGAAAGGTTTACGATCTTTTCTTACGGGCGGCTGAGTTGAGAATCGACGGAGGAGGGGTTAGGATGGGGAAAACTCGCAAGGGGAGGACAAAGCTACAAAGCCGATAGGGGCTGGGTTTTATCGAGATCACATTAGGAAAGCCGAGAGGGTCCACTGGCCGAGACCTCTATCTGACCGACTAAAGAAAAAAAATGAGCCGGGACAGAGGGAAGAGACTATCGAAATTAGGATAATAGCCTTAACGTGACCGACTGACGCGTACCTTGTTTGATGTCGCAGAGGTGGGTCTCGTCCGGCACCCAAATCCGAGTTTCGCGCTCGAAACAGTGGCGCAGAGCAGCGGAGGGATCCGGAGTGTTGAAAATCAGGAGTAACAGAGGGACTTGAGCGTTTAGCGCTAGGGAAACCGGTTCTCACGCGCTCCGATTGGGTGTCCGACGCCTCGCGCTCGAACAAGACGGAAGGCATCCAGAAGACCTCACCACCGAGGAATCCTTAGACCATACGGGGTTCGTCCTCCTCTCTCTAGCGCCGAGATTAGATTAATAGGTGGAGGGGCCGGGAAAGGGCGTGAAGAGGTCGGACGAAGGGAGACTCTTCGAGATAGGCGGACAAATTGAATAGGAGCTTCTGAGAGCGAAGAGAAAAATCTCGTGAGACAAAAGTGCGAAACTCTAGAATCAAAGGGGGCAAGGAGTAACAAAAAGGAAAATTCCTTGCCCGAAGCTTGGGTATTCTGGGGAAGTGGCGGTGCTGAGGATGTGTGCTACGAGGGAAGCACTGGAAAACGTATCGCACGATCAGACGTACGAAGGGAGGACCGAGGCGAGAAACTTTAGGCCGCGAGGGGCAATCGCTGGCGGAACACCCCCATCGGCACGAAAAGAGGCAATCGGGAGCCGACCATGAGCTCAACGGAAATCAGGGGGATCCAGAAACGAAAGGAATAAGAAAGGAGGGGGTTCGAGAAGTCTCTGAAAAAACGTGCTCAAAGTCAGTCTATGGGAGAAGTATCTCGGCTCCTGAAGAAACTAGCCCGGCAGCTCGGGATAAGGCCGGAGAGGAGGAACTACTGGGTAAGGAGAGAATGTTCTGGGGGGGCACGACAGCAGCGGTCGCGGCGGAAGAGAGAAGTGAGAGGGCGCGAAAGTCTTCTTCTTCTGAACACATTTGCTCAGCCAACAGTAATGCGCGTTAGGAAGGAATGTAGTCGCGAACCAGGAAATTCATGCTTCGGTATCGTACGCAGGAGTACAGATGGCGGGGAGCGTGGCACTCAGGGGGGGAGACAAAATAAAATAGAAGTCAATTCGGAAACACGTCCCTTAGCGAGAAATCGACGGCTCCGGAAGGCGTAGCGGCACCGGAGTGGGGGACTTAAAATGAACCGGCAAGGGATCTCCGTCAAACGAGCGAATTGAACGAGGAAATGGGTGTAATGTCGGAGTCACGGGACGAGACAGTAGTCAAAAAGAAAACGAAAGTGGTATGAGGGAGAAAAAAAAAGTCGGATTATCTTAGGGAACGAGCGTTTCGTCCGCCTATCCTCTCGGGGGATGGGAAAAAAGAGACGGCAGTCTCTTGACGACATTTTGCCACGGAGGGGAGGAGAAAAGGAAACTCTATCGTCTTTACCAGATGAATCGTTCAGATCGTGGCAAGAAGAGAAAATAAGAGAAGGGAGAAAGGGAGGCACGAAAGGATCCAGCACTCATCAACAGAGAAGAGACGAGCGCAGGCAAGGGGAGAAAGTCTCTCCTTGCGTCAGGGTCGTAGGACGCCTCGGGAGAAACAAGGATAGGCCTACAGGAAGAGTGAATTGTCATACCAAGACATAGACCACGCGGAAAAAACGATAGCAGAGAGGAGAGAAGGAACTACTGGGGAAAAGGAAAAACTTTGCAGCTTTCGATCTATGGAAAGAATTCGGCGAAGCGCGGAGCTCCTGGCGGCGTAAGAGAGCCACAAGCCTTCATGAGGAAAAGAACGACGCCTAATGAAAGGAAGAAGTCTTAAAAAAAGACCCCTCACCAAAATTTCGGCCGGAGCTTCGTCGCAGAGACGACTAGAGTGCTCTGCTAAAAACTATTCAGTCAAGAGGACTACACTCCCCTCTTCGCGGAAAGCAGACGCGCATCGAAGTCGTCCCTCCTAGGCAGTGAATGGTAGGGGGGGCACAGGTCGGGAAGAAAAAAGCTTGTCACCAGTGAAGACACCCCTCAAGGGAAGGGAGGAGCCGTCGGTTGACTCCGTCACTTCGCAAAAGCAGTCAGCACAGTCACGTAATATCAGGAGAGGAATTATGAGAAAGAAACGCGTGCTCCAGGCCGCGAAAATCTCTCGCGTCTGAAGAAATAAATAAGCTAAAAAAAGACAGAGCACCTAAAAAAAAATTCAAGGAGGACCTAATCCTCGGAAGAGACATGGCGTCGGACACCGGGATCAAAAAACCGGGAAAGAATCGAAAGGAAAGACAGGGGAAAGCACGATGACGCCCATCACCGCGCGACGCGAAAAAGGAGAGAAAAAAACGCAACAAGAACGAGAGCAAGAGCCAGATCGTCCCAGTTCCAAAAACTCCAGAGCGGTCCGGCGCCTTTGGCCTGGAGAAGAAAGGAAGGAGGAAGAAACGCAACCTTCTCGTCGCTGGCTAAAGAAAAACCGCAAAAACCTCTAAAGAATAAGGCCTTAGGCGCGTAGCCTTCCGGAAGACGATGCGAAAAAATAGGAAACGCAGGAGAGGCGCGGGACAAAAAAACCGGCGATTTCCAGGAAGGGAAACCCAGGATTTTTTCTGCAGGAAGCGATGCCGATGGGTGTGGCCGTTCCTGAGAAAAGAAAAAAGTCCATAAACAAGAGAAACGGAAACGCGGTAAAAGGAGAGGGACTATAAGAAAATGATCTTAACTAGCATCCAGGGAGGAGGACTGTAGAAAGAAAATAGCAAAAAAAGGAAGAGAAAAGATCTGCTCGTCCCCTTCTCCTCTTCTCGGGAAAACGCAAAAACGCGAGCTCCAGAGCTAAAAAAAAAAAAGGGGACACTAGAAGAAGAGGAAGTCGGAGCAGCCGCTAAAAGGAACAGTAGGAATCGCAATATCGACGTCCGGAAGCACTTCTGACTAGAAAACCTCCCGCCGAACCTAAACCGAACACTATCATCAGAAGAGTCTGAAAGTATCCAAGGACAAAGAAAGCTACTATGTGGTGCGGCTCGATCAGACCGAGCTGCTCGACTCGCGATAATCAAATCCACCTCTGACCCAAGAAAAGAAGAAGAGGTCTGAAATATCATCCATCGTCGTCGAGGGCAAAGCAGAGGATTTCTCTCTCCGAAATACTCAGCGAGGAGAGAGGGGGGGAAGCCTCGAAAACCCCTATCCTCAGCCCACCTGACGAACATCAGAGGGGGGACAAGATAAATAGGAAAGAACGGGAGGACTCTACGCTGCCCTTCACCCAGGCATAGAACTAGGAAAAAAGAGGACCGAAGAAAATAGGCGAAACGAGATTAGGGGGAGAGAAGAGGATGTTACGACAAGACATGGCTCGCGCGCTGAACACCGGAAAAAACGGCGAAAGCAAAAACGGAGGTAGCCCAAAATGCTCGTGCAACGACACATCTACTAAATGCTCCACAAGAGGGTCCCTCCCGGAAGTAAAGGAACAGGGGGGGAAATTCGTATCGGTACAGAATACCTCCTATGGAAAAGGAAGTCCCTCAAAACTAATCTGCCGAATCAAAGAAACTGAATGCTACCGCGATAGCGTCTTCGTCAGTATCAAAAGTAATCGTCGTCGGCGAGATACTCTCCGCGAGAACCGGGGGGGGGGGGGATATCAGGAAAGAAATAAAATTCAGACCAAAAAAATCTCATGCCACTCCATAACAACCACACGCCCTCACGCGGGGGAAAAATCCTACGGGAGAAGATAGGGGGGAACACCGATAAGCAGGAGATAAAGAAAGCTCTGAAGAGGTAAGAAAACGTGCAGCGCCTCGTCACCTCTCTGATTCTAAGCAGAAGCCGGTCGTGATGCAGAAGAAAGACATCGAAGGACAGAGATGCCGCTCTAAGAAGATCGAGGCATCCACGTCGAACATGCCTTAGACGCATCGGAAAGAGAGGATTCATTGTCCGCTTACAGTCTTAAAATAACCGCGACACGAAAAGGTAAACCTCAAAAGTAACACCGGGAGAGGGAGTCCAGAAGATCTCAGATACTGACGAGAGCCTGATCACTCGGTCTAAGATGGAAAGTCCTCCTGCCATTGAATCATAAAGAGGAAAACGAAGCGGATCCTCAACTGTCGCAAAAGGAGCGGGACTGGACTTGACGATTAAGGGGTAGGTCCAGGCCGTTCAACTTGTGGACGAAGAAACGAGAAATGTAGGGTTGTATGGTGAAAAGTCGAATAATAATAAACAAGGAAAGACAATGGCAGAAGGGTATCTGTAAAAAAGTTGGCAAAAAGGAAGGGGAAAGAACCTGAGGGATCCGGAATTGGCGAAAGGGGGGACGAAGTTCAGGAGAAAAAAAGGTGTTAGGAAAATAGGGTTAACAGGAAGGCTAACGCGGCTCCTCGAATGATGAATGCACCACGCAAGAGCAACAAGTTCGCGAAAAGCAGGACCAAGGAAAAAAGAAAGAAAGGAATGGAAGAAAAAAACCGGCAAAAAGGAAAAAGAAAACATTCGCTAGTGTCCGAGTTTCGCCACGGGAAACGGTTGTAGAAAAAAGGAATGCAATCCTGTGGGGGGGAAGGAACTCACTAGGAGGGAACATAGAAGCACATCTACTCAAGAAGGATCCCGAGGACGCCGGAATCGGGGCCGCTGTCCCGAGGGGAAAAAAACCCTCCAACGGGGGCTAGATTTGCCCCGGTTGCCTGTGAGGACAAAAGGAAGTAGCGGAACGGTGGAACAGGAGAAAAGACAGGAGCATCGGGAAACAACGCGCCTCAATCCCGTTCCGTAGTCCCGAGAAGGGGTGATATCTCAACAAAAGCGGGGGGGGGAAAGGGAATAAGGGAGAAGAAGTCGAGAACTGGGGAAAAAGGGGACAACGTTGGGGCGCGAGCATCCTGACGAAGGGATGACCAAAAAACCGGCTCGCACTGTGGTTGTCAAAAAGGAAATCGTCGTCTAAGGGGGGGCTAAGTAACAGGGCTAAGGAAGGAACCGAGAACGAATCGATACCTCGCCTTTCCCCTTCGTATAAGTAATATTCCTCAGCGTGCGAAAAGAAAATGAAAAATAAACCAAAAAGGAGGTCCACAAAAAGGGAGACAGGAACCGAAAGACCCGAAAGAAAGAACTTTTTACTGCGGGAATGTGTGCTCTTGGGGTGTGCTTCTTACAGGGAAAAAAAAGGGTGGTGGCTCCGGGGGGACGGATTTCCGGATGGGAAAAAGTGGGGTGAAGGAGACGGGGTATCTTAACCGGAGACCCGGTTCGCGCGGAAAGGGGTCAAAAAAAAAACCATGGCCTGATTTAAGAAAGGGGAAAATCAGAAAGAAGGAGACATAGAAGGCACTCGTCCCCCAGGCACCCCCGCGAGCAAAACTTGGTCTTGTAAGGAGGGGAAAAAGTAACAAAATAACAGTACAGTACTAGGGGGAGGCGGAAAAATCATAAGTAAAACGAGAAGAGAGACGTGAAAACAAACGGTTCAAACCGCGCTTGGGCGACCGTGAGGAGAGGAGTTCAAGCTGCCGCTGAGGTTACCCTTGGCGTGGAGGGCGCAAGAAAGGCATAGAACGAACCCTGGGATCGGAGCGCGAGAGAGGAGAGAAGGGGAAGTGAATCCGGCTCGAGGAGCTGCGAGTTCCGTGTTAGCTGGAAGCCTCCTCGAGACCGGCAACCGAGGAAGGGAAGGAAGTCCCAAGATGGCAGATGCCCTATACGCCGAGAGGTCAACTAAGGAGAAGTAAGAAAGTATGAGCGCCTGCTTACCCCTCTACCTGCTTCTGGAAGGAAAGGGCATAGGCGGCCCACAAAAGCGCTGCCGAATAGCAGGAAAAGCATTAAGCTACCGACATAATACGTGCTCTGACAAAAAAAGCGGGAGTTTCAAAGAGAGGGGGGAGCATTAAGGCGGCCTCTACCGACGCGCGCGGTCAAAGGAGTTAGCGCATCATCAAACGATGAAGTAACCAGAAGAAAGAAAAAGTCTTAAAGAGGATCTGTAAAGGACTAACTGAAAGGGGGGAAGGGTACACGCCCTATATGGTATCTCGACAGGCATCATGAGAAAAGGGGTTGAGGGAAAAGTGGCGCAGGGGAAAAGAGTGTGGCACTCGTTAAAGGGTGCACTTGACCCCCGATGGCGCTACTCGACTAAGTGCCCGCCGTAGGGAGGGTATCTAGCGGACACAGGGGGCTCCAGCCACGACTCGTCGAATAAGGAGGGAAGGATAGCCGCTATTGCTCCGTCAAGAGCGCAGTCAACCAAAGTCTCTACGAGGGAAAGGGGAATTAATCTACAGGAAGACGAAAGAGACCGCTTCCCGCCTTTACTCCATCGGCAGAAGGGGGGTGGGCGCTCGGTGAACGAGGAGGAAGGAGCTTCCCCAGAAAAAAAAGTCATTGTCTGCGGGAAGGGAAAAAGGTTATCGGCTCGGGTGCCCCTGAGCTTGCCGGGGGCGCGGTAAAGGCACGCGGACAGCGTTCTCACGGAGAGGGTGACATACACGAACAAAGAAAAAGAAGTCTTTGGGGAAAATAAAACCTCTTCGCAGGCGACCGTTCTGTATCCTCCGATTAGTCTCTCGGATAGAAGAGCTTGGTCGGGGTGGGGGAGGGAGGGGAAGTGAGAGGCTAAGAAGGGACGGCTTGGGAGAGATAGGGTCGGACGAATGCCTGGAACGGTCGTCGGAGAAAATGCGCGAGGTCCGACTCGAGCGAATGAAACGGTGGTTTTAGCACGTAGAGAGGAGGGGCGGCAGAAACTAGCTACTTGGGTAGACCTCGAAAAGGGAAAAGAAATTAGTTCTGGAAGAAGGTTGCACGACAAAAACTCCTTCTTCAGATCGAGTATCACTGATCTAGACAAGACAAAGACCAATGAACTCCTACGGAGAGGGGCCTCGAGTACCGAGAGTGCTTCTCAAAAAAATATTCCTGATAAAGGGAGGACTCACCGCATCCCATTTGGCACACCACCGCGGGCAAGCGTACTTCCGCAGGAAAGGGAGACGAAAACTACGGATTCCTATGTTTAGAAGAACTCGAGGGGAAAGAAAGAGGTGGAAAAGAGGCGGTACGCTTCTGCCCTGCACTGCTGAGACCGAGTACAGCGACGGATCGGGATTTCCTGCATCGCTACGTCGGGGAAAACTGCCGGGGAACAGCCTTACGAATGGTCTTGAAACGGTACATTTCACTTCTAGGAAAGGGCGTGTACCTGCGTCTGCGTCGTCTGCCTGAGGCAAAGGGTGCATGCTCCTAGTGGGAGAGAGAGAGGGAATGTGAGTAGAAAAAGTGTAGAGATAGTCTCGAGAGGAGGATCTAGAGCTCGGGAGCGTCGTCAATCTTCTCCTGTTAGCAAAAAAGGGGGGGAAAGGAAGGCTGAGAACAGTAAAGGGACTCCTTAAAGGGAACGAGGAAGAAAAGGAATGCTAAGCGGGACTCGGGCTCGCTGCAAAGAACGGGGACGAGCGTTAAGGGCAATCCGGGGAGAACCCATTGGGAGGAGTGAAAAGCCTGGTGAGCTAGTTCTCGGCACGACGACCCAACGAGGCCGCCACGAAGAAACCCAGCATCTGAAGGGACTCTATGAGAGACGATAAAGGAGGAGGGAAAAAAGAAGAAGGCGCAGAGGTTGGAACTAGCCTGCGGAAAGGTGAGAACAAGAGCACTAGGGCCAGTCGCTCGCGCGAAAAAAAAGGGAAAAAAGAAAAAGGTCGAAGTCTTGGGGGCAGCTCACTAAAAAAAAACGGAAGACTGAGAAAGGAATGTCTCGGCTGCCTTCACGAGGCGGGGTGGAGCTCGCGACCCACTCGCTAGAAACGATAGCGAGGAGAAAAAGAGATACTCTGCCCGCGGTGGCAAAACGAGCATCAGGGCATAAAGGGATCTCCTTGCCGCACGTTTCGAGGAGCGGACAGCGACGGGATCTCAGACTAACAAAAAAAACGAGGAGTCGAAAAAGGAGTAAAAAAAAAAGAGCCCCGTCGAAGGGACACAGCCCTCCTCTGCTATATCGAAGATAGCGCGCGCGAGACCCGCGGCAGCTTAAAAAAGAGAATCGTCAAGAATCTTCTCGGGGCTCCGAGTGGAGTTGGAGGGGAAAATAATCGAACATCTGTCGACGCAGAGTAAACTTCCTTACGAGACTAGGCGCCCGAACTTACTGGGAGAGTCTGACATAAAAAGGGGCCCAAAAACAAATAAAGGGAAATTGTTAGTCAAACGAAAAAGAAGGCCGGCGTGCTTTGTCACTACTCTGTGCAGCGGCTCCGGAACGAGAACGCTTCGCGCCGCTTCAATCGCAAGACTGGGAAAGGAAACTAAATCCGGGTGAGAGGGGGGGACGCCCGGTGTCGGCCTACTCCCTCTATCTGGCATCACCATGCATCGGGGTAAAGGAGACCATCGTGTGACTGGTCGCCAAGGGAGGTTGCAAAAAAGAAGTGAGAGGAAATAGGGTCCGCTACGCCACAGAGAAGTCAATATAGAGAAAGCTTTGGGAAAGTCCTCAAAAAACGAAGGTATCGCAGTCGTCTGCTCACTTGCACGCTACAGACCGTCAGAAAAAGGGGGGGGGACGCGGGATATAAAGGAACCCGAAAAAAGCAGGTTCGGGGAAGGAAAAATGAAGCCCCAACTCGATCCCATGCCTACTTGGAGGGAAACCTGCCAGCAGTCCACGGCGCCGACTCCTACGAAGGAAGGAAAAAGCCGAGGCATGAAAGCGACAAGAAAAAAAGGCAATCTACCAACGGGAAAGGATCTGGCAAAAGCCTTTCCGTGCACTCTATGAACCTGCCGAGACCTCGTCTCTCGAAGACGGGAAGAAAAAAGAAAACCGGGGGAAGATCATAAAAATCCTTCCTTGAAGAAAAAGGCCCCGCAGCCTGTCGTACTCCGTCGATTGAGGGCGAGCTGCCGTCGCGGCCGGAAAGGGAGGCACTAGATCTTGTAGGAAAATTTTAAATAGGGGTGCAGAAAAAAGAGGAGACGTAGGTGGGTGGCCCCAGCCCGCCGCGCGTGCGCGGCTCCGAAAAAAACGGCTGCGGGAAAGGCCGCACGCAGCTACTGAGAGTCGGCGACAACGAAGCTAGCTGCTCGGCTTTTAAGAAAAGGAAGCCGACAAAAAGAATCCTACGCTTCACAAGAGGCACCTTAGGACACTCTGTCCGCAACCCGCGAGCAGAGAGCTCCGACGCAAAGGTTCCTCTCTCCCGCAAGGGAGGGAAGAGACTACGAATTGGAAGCCTGGCGGACTCAAAGAATATATAATCCGAGCACGGCGGAAGGAGAACTTCGCGCACGACATACCCAAAACGACTTAGAAAGAGAACTAGGAGAAGGGAGAGGGCCCGAAAGAAGTCAGCCGCTTGACTGAGTTGGTTGCAGGCTAGTCAACGCGCCCTCATACGGTAGGCGCTCTTAAAGGAAGGAGTCGATGAAACTCTAAAGGATGAAAGGGCGTGAAATCCTCGGTTCCGACGAATCCGAGTGCAAGCTATCATAGACCTCTGGGGACCTAAAGACTCAAAAAAGTGTCTCGGGGTGGAAAAAGTCATTGGACGGCCATCTACAACGAGCGCAAACGAAGAAAACCAAGGAAGGAATCATCAGGATAAATCAATTAGGTTCGACCTAGGCCCCTATCCCCGGACGGACCACAAACAGCTGGTGAAAAAGCTCTTAATCGGAACCCTCGGGGAAAGGGGGAAGCTCGGCCGGTCATTGAGAGCGCGTGCTCCGGGTGGGTTCGCGGGAAAAACAGCGAAATGGAACATCTTAGAAGAGGGAAAGACTGTGTTTGCAAACGGCCTAGTAAGAAGGACATCAACCTCAGCTAGGAGAAAACTCTCAAAAAAGCTTCAAAATTAAAACTTCAATTAAAAAAGGTAGTAATCAGGTGGGAAGAGAGGTGCTTTCCCATCGAGTCGACGAACTACGCCTGCCGTCATGAGCGAAATCAAGGGAGAAAAAAAAAATGCATTCACACCTGAAAATCAAGAGAGTCGCAATGCTACTAAGGGTACGAGTCGAGTATTCAAAAAAAGAGATGCTGGACTCCTAACTAAGAAAAAGAAGCCACCCGCCCTAACCGGGCTGGTGACGCCTCTATAAGCGGAAGGAAGGATCAATAGACTCAGGAGCGAACCGCAGCAAGAGGGGGAGAAGAACGAGGTCCGCCTGCCCAGAACGGTCGAGAATGAAGTGGGATCAGAGACCCCTCGTCAAAAAAGGCCAAGGCGAAATCAAAATCGCTGGAAAAAAAGCATTAGAAAAGGGGAGGGAGGGACGCATGCGTATAGCGGCTTAATGGCGTACGGTCTTCGGAGGAATCTCACAATAAAAGAGACATCAAAAAAAAGAATACCAAAGACACTTACGCGGAGATCCAGAGACAGCTCGAGAGAGCAATGCCCTTCAGGGATAAAGCTCAACCAAAGAGACCATGCACAGCGGCTCGTATAAGGAGAAGAAAGGCGCCAAGGAGAAACGTCTTGCCGGGTTCTCGTATCGCGAGAGAACGAAAAAAAAGGTGTTGAGGAAAGGGGAAAGAATAAGTTTTCCGTGTAATGGATCGCAGATACTGACAAGGGCATCTTTGCGAGGGGCTTTACTCTGTCACATGTCCTAAGCCAGGATCGGGAAAGTGAAAGGGAGGGAATTTCCAAATGAGCAACTTCACCGAACACCGAGTGGTGGGGAAAAACGGATGTTTCTGAAGCGAAAAAAAAAAGGGGAGGATAGAAAACACTAAGAAAAGAAACAATGGCATGCGCCACGGCCTAATCACCACTGCCAGACAACAAATGGCCACGCAGAAGAAAAGGAAAAGGAACCAAACAATCGCATCCCACGGAAGAATAGGAGGGGGTGGAAATCTTGAGGGGGGGGTGGAGAACGCCGGTGGGAAATGATAAACGTCTCTTTAAAGGGAAGGTTTTGAAACAAAACCCTCTCAGAGAAAAAAAAAATCTTAAGGATAAAATAATCGGCAACCCTAAGGATCGACTTCGGAAGCGGGGTTCCTCGCCTCTTGGGGACAAAAAAAGAGGGAAAAAGGGGAAGCTTAGATGGCCCACCGATGCCTTTGACTGAAGGGGAGAAAGAAGGGGTTCTAAAGAAGGGAACATTGCCAAAAAAAGAGACGACCCACGAGCAACCGCGCCGTACGGCGGGGTGTCCCGAGAAGGAGGAAGAGAAAAAAAACAACGGAGATCCAATGAGAGGATCACCTTCTCGGTACCTCAGGACAAGGGGAGTGAGCCAGGGTAGAGCGGGAAAAAGAAGAATCACCACGAGATGGAAAGCAAATAACCGATAAGTGAATTTGGGAAAAAAAAAAGGAATCGGGGGAAAAATGTGTCGGCCACCGGGGGTGGCAGACGCGCGATCAGCAGTAAAGGCTCTATCGAGTTTCCTTAAAGACGGAGAGGTAAAAAAACCTCAAGGTCTCTCTGAGGAAAAAAGAAAAAGAAGAAGAAGCGCTATCAACCGAAAAAGGGACTCAAAGGGGCAAAAATAATCCAGAACTATCAGAGTCAGAAAAAGGGGAGCTCCCCCGGGGGAGGCCTGTGGGGTCTTCTGTTGCCCTTGAAGGGTGCTTATTGAGTACCGGGTAAAGGGAAGGGAAGAAGGGAAAGGTGGGGGATGGGACTTTAAGAAGTTATCGGGGTGCCTCGCAGCCGCTCGTTATGCGGACCAGACAGATGGGGAGACAAAAAGAAACCTTCTTTAAACGGTCTTCAGTTTAGGAGAAACGGGGCAGGGAGGAATAAAAGTGACCAATGTCCTCAAATTGCAGAGCCCACGACGAAAAAAAGATGAAGTACATTGGGAAGTATCTTCTATAAAAAGTAAAGACGGATGGATACGGGTCTGAAAGAAAGTACCTTGATCAGAACGAAAACAAGACAAAACGGTACAAGGCTCGCTGTGACTCGGTGGGTCGCTTCGCTGCCCGCGAATGATGCCCTCAAGTGCAAAAGCGGAAAGGAAAAAAAGGACTGAGCCTTTAGAAGGCGAGTATATTTTTTCCTCACTAGATCTTGGGGAGAAGGAGGAGATGGCTTAGGGTCGCGTTAGCATACGCAACACAGGAAGCCCAAAGAAAAGGGAGGCCGCATCTCAAAGAAGTAGGGTCGAAAAAATCAACTTTGCCAGGAAGAAAAAGACTTTCTATGAGCGAGAATCCGGCTCTGGCAAGATTCAGAGGCCCGAGGAGACTGACGAGACCACGAGAGTGATGAAAAAAGGAAACGGCTAATCAGGCGCAAAGAAAAAAAGCGGTTGTATGGATTGGGGAGAGGATATGACTGGCTCATGTCGGACTCGAGAAGACGCGCGCTGGGAGTCTCTCATAGCAAGAAGAAGGAATAAAAGTCCGTGTCGAAAAAGCGGCAAATACGGATCAAAGTATGAAGGGGGAAAAGAGGATGACCTGACCTTTCCACGCCCTCAGGCAAGGGTATGATAAAGAAGGAACCATTGGGGCGGGAAACAAATGAGTTGGGAGGGCAGAAGTTATAGCGCGTAGCAGTGTCTCTCTTCCCCTCGCCGGGTGGCCCGCTACGATTGGAATCCTTAGGTGTAGGGGGGGAAGTGAGACCTCTCAAATGTCTATCACAAGAATAAAGAAGAAGGCAGGAAAACAACCGAAGGCATCTAGCGGCAGCAGCGAGGACGACAAACAAACTTCTAGGGAACCATCAAGAAAACTTCTATTCTAGGGGATAAATACTCCGGAAATCCCTTTGGGCGGCAGGCGCTCTTGAGATATAACATGAACTGAGCAACAAAAGGAGAAGGGCGCAACGTGGAGGAGAGGGTGGCACTGACGAGAACTGGCCGTACGTTAGCACGCGAGTGCACAGGGGGGCTATTCACAAAAGAGGAGCTCTGATCCGTACGCTAGTATGACAGCAGGAAAAAAGAGGACGGCGACCTGCTGTCGCTCGCCTCGCTATCGGTAACTCAAAAAGGGGGCAAGTCTGGGGAGAACGGGTCCTGGGTGGGAGGAAAAGGGGACGCAATCCGGGAAGGGGAAGTTCGAGTTGGAGCGGACGGTAATAGTCCAGTCGCGGAGAGCGACGACGGATCTCGAGAGAGCAAAATGAGAAAGAAAAAAAGGAGAGTCCGGCAAAGAAGGTAGAGGCCGACGAACCGGGATTCTGGAAGGAGGGGAGGTTCTTGCGGAGGATTTGCGTAAAGAGCCCGATCACGCGAGCTACTTCTCCGAAAAGAGGCTGACTAAGCGAAACAGCGCAGGGGTGGGGGGATGTCAGATCGCCCTTCTTTCTGAGGAACGACCCCACCATCGCAGGTGACCTGAACAGCCACGAGAGAGACCTGAAACTTCAAACTACACGACAAGGCCGCCGATTCATCTCCCGAGCAAGAAAAAGGAGGCCGAGTGTCCATTATCTGGGAAAGAATGGAAACCAAATTCCTTCGGGGAGACCTGCTGAGCAGACGAACCCGAAGATTCGACATAAGGCGAGGAAAAAAAAGTCCTCTCTACCTAAGGGGAAAAATTTCTCCGGAAAAAAAAATTCTGGGGAGGGGTAAAAAGGCGCGGGCGGCGTAAGGCCTCCTACGTCGGAAACACTTCCGCTAGTCGGCGCGGGCCTTGAAGGAGAGGGGATGCAACATCTCGAGAGGGGATTATCTGTCGATCCATGAACCTTCGGCCTTATGCCTGAGGAAAGAGGCAGAACTAAGGAGGGGGAAAACGGCACGTGGGCCTACTACTGTCGACTCTATAGGAGCGCAAGGGAAAAAAGATCAAAGGCAGCGACGGGCAGGGGAGATCAGCTGCTTCACAGACTGGGCAAGGAGGAAAAAAAAAGCATATCGACTCAAAGGAAAGCTTTAGAAACCGATAACTTGTTAAGCTCGATGAGAAAGAAACCACGCTCCCACGAATACTTTACCGCCGGGGGGTCGAAGTCTGAGAAATAGAGGTCTCTCAGGAGAAGAGACGATCACCGTCTATTGGAGCCAGAAAGAAACTGCATTCAGAGGACGTAAAGTCGACTTATGGTGAAGAGGAAATAACGAACTCATAAGAAAAGGAGGGAGCCCTGGAATTGAAAGAAACGTAAGATCCGAAAGAAAGGTGAGACTCGCTCAGTACCAAAATAAGACGGCCCTCGCGGCTACGAGGAGAAGAAGGGAAAGGCTCTGGCACTCTATCGAGAAGGGGCATCCTCCAGGTTGACGGGAAATGGGAGGAAAATTTACGAGGGGCTCCGCACCTGAGAATAAAAAGAGAACAAACAAAAAAGAGGGATTGAAGAGATATTCCGTGCTAGCCCAACGTTGAAGCAAGCGACCACTACGAGAGAAAAAACGCTCCAAAGGAGAGGAAGACAGGTTAAAAGAGGGGGGAAAGTAGACCTCTAAATAAAGGGCTGGAGAGTTCTCAGGAGGAGGAGATCGGCTCCACCATCGGGACAGAAAAGACGGCCGCCTGGGAAATCATCTTGTGCGCCCGACTCCTTCAAAAAGGGAGAGGAGGGAGAAGCGACGAACAAAAGGGAGGGGGACCTTCAGAAAAAAAGCGAAGGACTCTTCTCAAAAGAGGAGTGCCAGCGGCTCGGCGAACCCCTTCGAGGCGCTCTTAGAAAGGAGAGGGCCTACACTCAAAGGAGTAAGGAGGTTAAATTTGAAAAAAAAAGACGGGCCCCTAAGAGAGGCCAACCAGTAAAAAACCCTCAGGGACGTCGATGGCCTCACACGAGGTAAACGAAAGAGTAAGCAGAAAGAATCCGAGAAGGAGATGATTCCTCGTTGGCTCATCCAGCTCGCTCGCGGTCGTCGAGTCAACAACTGAGCGACCAGATGGGGCGAAAAAAGCGCAAGTATTCTCGCCGATCGCCGAAGCAAAAAGAGCATGCGTCGACCGCTCATCAAGACAAGAGAAACGATTCTAAAAGAAGGAAAAAAAAGAGAACGGCAAAAACATTTCAAAAGACTCAAGTTGCCTCGAAGGCCAGTGCAGGAACGAAACGCTCTTCCTTAAGCGGTGAAAGGTGAAGATGCCGTTCGAAATGAAGGAATTCTGGGAAGAAACGTTTCAAGTTGCGAAAGAAAATTTCAGGGACCGAAAAAAATCTCTCTTCCCCTCTCCGACCTTAAGCAGAGCCTTGGCCCCAAGCCTTCCGCCCTAGGACGAAAGAGCTCAGGGCGTCCGCAAAGTGAAGGAAATCATGCTCGTTAAAATCTGGAACCTTTGGACAAGCGCGATGCCGGTGGGGTGCACCGCAAAAGAGGAGAGATGCCGCCACAAACTACTGGGAGGAAAAAGTCCAACAGCAGCTGTGAGGAAGTCTAGAAGAGCGCTACGATCGCAGATCGCTCGGAGAGGGGGAGAGCTAATCGATACTATCAGGGGGGGAAGACCCTCTAAAAAAAAAAATGAGCTCAAACAGTATGTCGTCGATGAAAAGGCCCGCTCTCCTGAAGCTCAAAAAGGAGTCGCCTCAGTCGAATCGGACGGAAATAGTCAAAAAGGAAGACACTATTGCCCAGGCATTCGTCCTCTACAAGAGCAGAAAGAACCTGTCGCCGAAACCGGAAGACAAACAGCACCGGTCAGATAAGAGAAGGGAGGAAAAACTATCAAAAATCAAAAAACAAAATCAGCCGGGCAACGAATTCGGCTCGTCAACGCAAAAAAAAACGAGTCGGCGCAGAGACTAGTCTTACATAACCCGAAAGTATAAAGTGACCTTAAACGAGTTCGACCACTCGAAAAAGAAAACCTAGGAGAGGGACACGTCATGGGGAGTTTCGCGACTGTGGAGAAACGTGACAGAACATTTGCCGAGAAAAAGAAGAAAAAAAAAGACTTAAATGACAAGGCGTAAAGCACAAGGATGAAAGGGAAAACGCGCGTAGACGCTAAAAAAAGAGAAAACATGGGTATCAGGATTCACGGGCTCCGGGGGGAAAGAGAAATTAGTACGTTCCATGGATGTCATTACGCCTGGCCAAACATGGGCTCGGCGCGCGCTCAAAACCAGTTTTGAAGACAGAGTGGAGACGGTTCTCGAAAAAAAGGAAAATCTACGCGAGGAGAAAACAGCGGCATACGCTCCCGACACGCACGGCAAATTTTGAGAGGGAGGATAAAAACGAAAAAACTTCCATGAAAAACGGAAGGGCCGCCAATTCGACCTCTGCGCAGATTCACTGAAAGCCGGAAGCTAGAGAGTCGTCGGAGAGATCGCAAAAAAAGAGGGGGGGGGAAAGGAAGGCAAAGGGCCGCCATGACCGGCCATCTCCTCACAGAGCCATACAAAACGCCCTCACAGAGGTGAAGGGAACGAGAGTGGACTAGACCCCGGTTACAAACAGCATCAAGGCTCCTCCGGGGAATTGCTCGTGCAGCGCCTGCGTTTCCGCCTCTGATACAGGCACATGCCAGAAATCGATAGCCTCGCAGAGGAGAAAAAGGAATGATGCTAGGGGGGAGTGCTCCAAAGGAAGAATACGCGTTCAAAGCTGAAAAACATCTTCTGCGGCAGCGGAATAGCGGCTTCACCCTCGTCGGACTCGGGAAAAGAAAAAACTACCGCCGATCTAGTCCTGACGGACAAAAGAGGAAAAAAAATCCAAAAGAATCCGTGCGCGCTCCGTCATAACGGTCTACGCGGATCAAAATCCGCCGAAAGAAAGGCACCTAACGCACTGCTCTCCGAAAGTGAGGAAAATGAAAGAGAAAGTGACAGTTTGGGAGGGAAATCGGGCTCGTACGGACTACACGGTAGATTGTTGGGGAAAAAAGAAACTCAGGACAAGGGTAATGGGTGAAAAAGAAAAAGACAAACCAAACAAGACAGCTTGTTCCGGGGTGCTGGTCCATGGTGGGGGGCCCTTCTGTAAGACAAAAGGCTGGTTTTTAACATAAAGGGTCAGGAACTCCGGAGGGTGGTGGCGACCAGGAGGGGGGTGTTGGCTCGGACAGTGCTCCAAGGAGGAAGAAGACACGGAAGAGCAAAGCAGCCAAGAGAGAAAAAATTCAACCACCAGGGAAAGGGGGACCAATAAAAACGGCAATAAGGAAAAAAGAAGCCTCTAACACCGGGCGACTGGTCGCTCTCTCTCCCGAAACGAAGGGGGATCGCGATTCAGCGGGGGGGGGAGGTGGAAGAAAAACCTCCCACTCAATCACCCCTCGAGGCGAGTTCGAGCGAGGAAGATAGAAAAGACTGGGGAAAATAACTGAGACAAGGGCGGTCTGGGGAAAAAGAAAGGGCGTTGAAAAACCTGGGCAGACCACAATCCTGTCAAAAAATCACACAAACAACCCCGATTTTGGGGGACCTGTTATGACAACCAAAGAGGGGGCGAAACTGGGAGGAAAGGTTGAAAAAAAAAGGGCGGAAAACAGGCAACTATTGCAAACTGCTGCCCCGGGCCGTCGAGTCCCGGAAGGT
>Ga0179593_1591263_pt1 | contig 32638 bp, 38 predicted proteins | sample CZODoug2_1_08_16_FD_185931 | JGI IMG/M metagenome (GOLD analysis project Ga0179593, IMG submission 185931) | Vadose zone soil fungal communities from Angelo Coast Range Reserve, California, USA - CZODoug2_1_08_16fungal (PacBio error correction) | ecosystem: Environmental > Terrestrial > Soil >...
TTGGCAGTCGGGAATTGGATTTACTTTTGGAGGCCAAAAAAAAGTAACCTGCCGATGAAGGGACGGAGAAGGAACAAGACTTCTCAACTCCGTAGTTTAAACTTAACAGCCAGGTTAAAAGAGCCTTCGCATCGACGCGAGGACCGAGACGCCGTGTTTTGCTGAATCGACGGCTGGGGTTTGGTGGTGTAGGAGGGTGGAAAACGCTGCGCAACAATCGAGACAAAAAAAGAAAAGAAACGACTCGCTGCCAAGACTCCCGAGGGGGGTGAAATTCGGAGAATGCCGAGATCGGACGGCCGCCGCAACCGCGAGCGAACGTGAGCGACGGATTGTATCGTCTGTGGGGCGAGGGGAAGGACGGGCCGACAAAGGGATCGCCGGTGGGAGGGGGGCAGGGGGGCGGTTCGGGGTCTTCTGTGGGAGAGTAAGTCCGGGAGGAAGGGCCGCGGAGGGAGGGGGCGTATTCGGGTTTGCAGAGGCTGCGATGGACGATAACTCTATTTGAAGTGGGTCTTCTGCCGTGTATGTTCATTGTATTTTTCTCGGGGGAAAGGGGTTCGCTCGGAAAGAAGGAACGGGCTCGCTGGAAGCAGTCGAAAGAGGGTCTTGAGCAGTGCGCCTGGGGAAAAAAAGAACGGACCTTGGTGCGTGAGGAGGTTCATGAGGAAGGTGAAAAAGGCACTCATGATAATCTGGAAGCGGACTGCGGCTCTCCGGGGGATCCGTTGCTAGAAAAAGGGTTGAACTTTTGATCCAAAAACAATATGGGGAGAAATTAGAATTCGGGTCGCGGCACCGGAACAAAAAATGGGTGGAGAGTGGAGATGCGGGCTTAGAGAAAATGTGCTTGATGCTTGGACTGTTTAAGCAGGGATAAATCAGGATTCAAGGGCGTGAAGGGGGGGAATCCAAGTAAAAAAAAATGGAAAATCTTACAAGGGGGAAAAGAGGGCTGGACCCTGTTGAAAACCTAGTGGGATAACACTTGCGGAGCCGAAAGACATGTGATTACAAGAGAGGAGGAACGTGTGAGATCAGTTGGCGCAGCGCAGGATTGTGAGATGATAGAAAACCCTCTGAAAAGGGGTATTGTGTGGGGAAAGGGAGCCGAAGTTGTACGTAGCCTTTGTGAGCCATCGGTTCGCTCTTACCCTCTTTTGGGAGAAAAGGGAAGCCATAAAGAACGATAATCTAAACGTGAGGGGCGAGCCTCTACTGCTTTTACAATGCCATCTATCTGCAGGGTCCCGATTGGGGGGGGGGCAAAGTACAGAGGGAGATCGCTACTTACAAGAAGGGGCGGCAATTAAACTCACATGAGCGAATAACTTCTTTTAAGAAAAAGGCTTCCGCAAAGGGGGAGAACGGGCCTAATTCGCTCCGTGTTCTCTCTGTCTCGAAAAGTAAGGGAATATTTAAAAAAGAAAGCCTCCGTAAGAACCCGGGCTGCGACGTGTAAGAACACAGGCAGGGAAGGCCAGTTGAGGGCGAGGGATCATGCTGAAAGTCGAAAAACAAACAACGAGTAATGAAAAAGGGAGAGGGACAAAGGACCATAGGGAGTCGCGGGAGCGGTTACGGGTCGGGATTCGGAAAGGCCGAAAAAGGGCCAGAGTTAACACGCGGCTCTTTGGTCGTAAGGAAGAAAAAAAGTTCCTTCTTGCGAGAGAAGAAGAACAAGGCGACACAAAGGACAAGGCCCTCCCATTTGGGTACAAAAAACGGAACGGACTTTGGATTAAAAAAGCCAAGGTCAAAGATTGCCGGGGGAATCATGCCGGCTTCCCCGGGAAATCAGTTACTGAGATTGCCCAAATTGAAGGGCATCGCAGGGGGGGGAAAAGAGAGAAAAGCAAGACATACGGAAGCACGCTAGGGAGACTGATTCGCGAGGGGAAAAGGCGCCACCTATTAATCCAGAAGCGGAAAAATCAAAGGTCACCTGGAAAAACTTGAAAGGGAGCTCAGTTGAAAAAAACGGCTGGATAAAAGAGGGAAATAACCTGGATGGCCATGATATCCCAAAGCCAAAAGGGGGGAAAGTTACTAAAAAGGTCGTAGGCTCAGAAAAAGAGTAGCCGTAATCATTCACACTTAAGCTCGGGATATCCCCTGAAATGCAAACAGGGTTTAATCAACCAAGCAAAAAGCCCCGGGAAGGAAAACGATACTAACATCCAAAAAAACGACACCAGGGGAATCATAAAACAGTCCCATCCTCACAAGGAGCATACTTTTCGACGCTTCGGAAGTGACAAGTGGACAGAATTGCGCACTCTTACGGAAATTGTCCAAAGAGCTAGTAACGAAACAACGCACCCGAGAAGGCTTATTCGTATCACAGAAATGGGCCGTGCGATGAACATAAAGGTTTCATCAAAAAAAGAAGGTCTAGGGACCCGGCAGCGAATGGTGGAGCAGATAGGCTCGATTTCCAGGGGGATCCGAACATTTCCTGATGGGCGAAGCAAGCTTGCAAAGCCATACAAAAAGAAGCCCCAAAAAAGGCAGCACAAAAGGGAGAAAAGGCTCTGGGAGATCGGTATAGCTAGAAGAGCTTGGCTCCCACTCCAGATCTAGTCTTCCCAGCAACTACTCACAAGAGCCCCCGAAGGAAAGGACAACGTGGACATATCAAAGAAAGGGTTTGGTGGGAAAAAAAGAACAACACAATTAGCGAAAAGTATCACTTGGAAAGAAGATTTGGAAGAACGATTCTTATATACAAGCAAGAGACCAATCTTAGCCTGGGAAAAAGGGGAAATTGGGGGGGTTGGAAGACTCCAATGGAATGCACGCGGAGGGGCAATAGGAGACAAACAAAAAGCGGGAGAAGTCCACAAAAACCTGGCTATGAAAAGTACGAGGGGATCATCAGGCCTTTTTTGGGAACAGTTGATTGGTGAAAAAAAGCCGTATGGTAGAAGTGTAAATGATTACAATCCGCGCATTATTGATCAGGGCGGGTATGGAAGGGGGGCACAAAAGGAATAATAGCAAACACCAAAGAGAGATCAAAAAGGAAGGAGGAAAGAGAAGAATGGTTCTCGTGGGGGCCTTTTGGAGGAAACTACGGGGCGAAAATGAAAGGAAGGAGGACAGAATGCGAACGAGTGTAAATCCTTACAGAAGCTAGCAAACGCACCGAAGGGGGGGTGTTTTTTTGGAACTTGCCCAAAGCCAAAATGCAAATAACGGCCCCCTAGAGTGAAGTCGAATCGACTCTGGGCCAAAAAAAGCGCGACATGTTTTTTGGGGGGGCTGCGATGCAGGCGATTTGGGTTGTCCTTCGTATGGAAGGGGCGCAGGGGGGGGGGGGCTGGAATCAAAAGGAACATACTCAAAACAAGACCCATGCTGGGAGATTGAGGGGATTTCGAGGGGAAGCGATCTCTAAAGCGCAAACACGGGAAGAATTTCGCTGATAGAAGCGGGGTGGGGGTTGACGACAATTGCCTGAAGGCCTTAAGAAGGCGCCCTTTGCAGCCATGGGAGGGGTGGGTGCGTCGTTGACAATGGAATCAACGCTCGGGGAAGTGGCTTGGCGAAACTAAGCGGAAAACGGATTCAGAATCGGATAGGGACTCGCAGGGAAGGTCTGCTGCCGATGTGCGCGTTGTGTTGAGCCTTGCTGCGCCATCAGACAGGGCATCCCGAAAGGGGAAGCAAAATCACGGAACTCTAGCAAAAGGAAGTAGAAGGGGGGGGGGGGAAGGAGCCCTCTACAGTGCTATGAACGCAGAGGAAAGGTCGCAAGGCAGCGAAAAAAGACCTGGCTTAGATGCCATAAACAGCGCCGTTGTCGTAGCGAGAGGGGGGACAACGAAGGCAGCAAGCAATTATCTTTGGACCAAACCTTTACAAAAAGGGGAAAGCCGGGAGTCGCAAGTAGGAAGGGACGCGGGGACTAGCTTGAAGCATTCACGAGCGGGAATTTTGAGGTGAGTCTCGTCATCTAAAAAGGACTGAATTGCACTGGGGCTGATTGGGCGTGATCACGTTCACAAGGGAAAGAAATGAAAAAGAAACGACGCGGCTTGATGAAGGGGGAAAAAAATACCAAAGTCAATGTTTCGGCGGCGCCGAGAAACGATTTGGGGCTCGTTCGAGATCGTGGGTATAAATAGGGCAGATGGAGAATAAAAACTCATCGCTAGCCACGTAAGGGAGGGTGGGGGAAATGATCGAACAATGGCCATGTGGAGTGTTTGCAGAGGGGAGGGGGTTTCTAATTCAATGCCCCCGCAAGGAAGAATCGAAGGGAAGGTGGCGATTCTCACTTTTCTGTATTTTACCCCTGCCGAAATTGACTGGGGGGGGAGCAACATTGGCTCAGTATGAGGTCAGGAAGCAACGGAGCTATGCCTGTCGGAACCGCTTGACCAAAAAACGCGTTGCTATCAGAAAAGCGGCGGGGGTTCCGTAGGGCAGAGCGGACGGAACCTGGCCGAATGACGCTCCAAAGGGGGGATCTAGCGCATGAAAATTTGGGGGACCTCAAAATAATTGCAGAGCCTCGGAGGGCAATGGCTGCGGACTTAAGGAAAAAAAAACCTACGTTCCATGAATTCCCGCCGGAAGACCTCCGGAGGATCTCTAAGCAACACCAACAAGTAAGGGAAAAATGAGACTACATTCCCTGGGATCTGGAGGTCACCGCAGACACCAGCGACCGTGACGGAGGCTCTGATTCGGCGACACGAGAGCAAGGTCCTTAGGTTCGCAAGCCGAAAAAGGGCGTCATTTCGGCAAGGAATGGGGGGCCGAGACAACTAGGAAAAGCCGGATTCGGATCAATTAGGTCAAATAGGGGAACGAAGGGCCATTGGGAGCCCTCCCCTTACTAGACAGCGGAGACTCAAGGTAAACATGGGCAGATGGCCATGGCCAGGCAAAAGAAGAGCATACCCAAGCGGAGGCGGGATTAGCGTACTGATGCGGGAGGGGAAATACGACACCACGAGTAATCCTCTAAACAGGGGAGGGAGCCACGACAAGGTCGCCAATTCTTCCAGGGATCGAAGCCACAGAAAAGGCTAGGTCGTGACTATAAAATACAAGGAACTTAATCCCACATCGGAAACAATCGATACGTAGGCGCCGAAAAGATTTTTTATCAGCCCAGTCATCACGGAATGGTGTCGATGAAACATTCGTGTTATCGTGATCACGCCCCAAGAAACGCCCATTGGCAATCAGGGGAGGGCAGGGAAGTACTAACACCACACCAAAGAGAGATGTAGAAAAGGTCCCAGCGGCAATCAATACTTGGAAAAAAAAAAAGCGAGTCCAAAATAATTCGCCACGGGGAAAAAAGGGCATCCAAAAGGAACAAGAAGGATTCGCGAACAAACGCGCCAAAGTGAGTTAAGAAAGTCCGGAGATCGGGAATGCCGTGAAAGGTGTCTCACACGACAAAGGTTTAATAAGGGTCTCTTAAGTGAGCCCGATGGCTAAGGGAAGGATAGGGAGCGATGTCACGGCGTCCCAGGTCGCTTTGAAAAAGGATGGAGAGCGAAAAAGGCTGGGGAAAAAAGCGGCGAAAAAGAAGAGGGAACAAACCCATAGGAGAAAAGCGCGCAGCCATCGCCGGCGATAAATAGCATCGAGAAGCGATGGGGCTCTGAGTCCGCCAAGAAAGGGACAGGCGCGGAAAAAAAGGGTAAACCGCCCAACACAAGACCCATGCCGATCCAAACAGTGCCGCATGATCACAAGGCGAACCCAAACATCTGAGCCGGAGAACTCGCCATCAGCGTTGCCGGAGGAAGCGAAAGAAATAACCGGAACAAATCTCGAAGGAAAAAAAGGGGACGTGGAGGGAGGTTAAGTGGGAGACGCCTACTGATGCATGGAAACAATAATACCAAACAAAAAAAATCGAGTGAACAGATAAAAACCGTCTCTACCCAGGCGTGCCGCGAGGGGGAGGATTAGAAAAAGGGTGCCGTTTTGGGCACGATGAAAGAAATTTAAAAAAACTCAGGAAATGGGGGGAAGTGCGATGCTTGACATCCGTAGCAGGAGGGCGGTGGTCCCGCGTTTTGGGCGACTATTCAATAGCAAACACAGCAAATCCTCTAGAAACAAACAGACAGAAGAGTGCTGGCGGGTTGCTAGGGGGAGGGGGGGAAACTCGGAAATTACCTGGCAAAAGGGAACGGATTGTAGGCGCAAAAGCCTGAAAAGGAACTGGGGTTGTATTTGTAACTTTCATGAAAAGGCAAACGAGAGCCCCCGGCTCTCCGGGGAGGCCCCACGCGGGCCTCGAGCGCATGTTTTTGGGGAAGACAACGCCTTCGAGGTTTTGTGCTTCGGGTGACAAACTTGCGCAAAGGCAAAAAAGGACAAATCAGACTCAAAAAGGCACACTTGACAATGCGGTGCGAAATTTTCGCAGCTTGCTTCTGCAGAAGAAAATTGGAGCGGCCGCAGAGGGCTGTGCGAACGGGACGCGAGCTGTTGTTTCGGTGGGGTCGCCATTAACAAATTGCCAGGGGGAAGAAATGAAGGCGGGAGGGGGCTAGGGGGGCGTTTGGTGCGTTTGGGGACCGGCGCCTTACTCTGGGGATTTGCGGAAGAGAGAGGGCATTTAAACAGAGCGGCTACGGAGATCGGCTATTAAAAAAAAATTGTCCTCTCCTAGGGAGGGGGGGACGCGCTAAAAGAATGGGTATGGGGAGGCGCCAATGGAAGGCGCCTTGCCCCCTTTGGGCTTGCAGAAAGACGAGGGGCCGGAGTCAGTAGCAGAAAGACCTTAGCCGGAATTGGCCAGGGGTGGAAAGCTCAGGTTGCGATGAACAGCATGATGTGAAAAAACACAGTCTGTATCCGTAATTCTTAAAGAGTCCCAGACGAAGGGATAAAGGGGGCGCGAATTCGGGAGAAAAGGTTTAGGAATCCTCGCGCAAATTATCTTTGGGGAACAGGTCGAAGGGCCGTCGCAAACGGGGATGAGTGCCGACTTGGGGTGGAATACGCCTCTGGAGGGGTTGGAAAGAGGCTGGGGGAAAAGTCCGCGAAATTCAGGGCGTGTCCAGTGTGTGGGTGGGCGTGAGCCACAAGAAATGTCCGACTGGTACTCTGGACCGGAGGGAGTGGGATGCCTGGATACCACTTGGGGGGCATACTTCTTTGACGGGGAAGACCGATTTATGAATCTCAGAGATAAAGGGGGGGGGGAATGGGGGCCATTTGGGAATAGTCACGATTAGCAAGGCGTTAATTGGTTGGCAAGGGGTATCAAAGGCGAGTTTGACGGACCGTGAAAACCCGCGGGCGGGATAAGGAAAGGAACAGGACTCCAAAAGCAGTCTAGAAAAAGGGCTTGGCTAGCCCTCTGATTTCATCATAGCAATCGGAATAGGAGAAAGGGTCCTCCAGGAAACTTCAGAGAAGAAAAAGGGGGAAAATAAAAGCTATGAATGCGGAACGGAAAGCCGCGTTCATCAGCAAACAGGTTCAGGGGTAGAGAAATCCGACAAAGGGCGGAGGGCGGGCCTAAAGAAAAAAAAAAAATTGCTCGGCAAGAGGAACGTGGCGAGCCAGGCCGAAAACAAGAAAAAGCGTACAGACGCTGGCACTGGCTGAGGTAAGGGAAGAAAAAAAAACGTCGTAAAAACGGATTTCGACGCGGGGGGGTCAGGGTCGAATAAAAAAAAACACGGATATGGTAACGGGAAGGAAAAAAACAGCCTAAGTAGGAAACCTGGATGGCTGGTCTTCAACGTGGCATCAAGGCTAAAAAAAGGTGGAGAGGCACTGCCTGCGGCAATGAAAGTCACTCTTACAGATCACAATGGTTGCTGCGCATGGAAAAAAAGAGAGACAGTGGAACGGAAAAGACCGACTAAATACGGGAGAAGCGGGAAAGAAAAAAAGGGGGGGGGGGGTTCAAAGAGTTTGCGACAGGAATTGTAATGAAAGCAGAAATCGACTTCTCTGGGAAGACGCAAATCCATGAAAAAAGCTTTTGAAGGACTAAAAGAACGCCAGCCGCTCTATTATGCCACAGGGCAGGGTTGATTCGAAACCGAGTTTACAAAAATGCGTTCGCAACAATCAGGCTAAGGCGTCATGTCGCCCGAAAACCGGAGGCAGGATTAGAATCGTTACTATAGTCAGACGGGACGCTGAACAAGAGAACGAAAGAGGGAGCAGAGCTCTAATAATAGGAGGATGATTAAAGAAGGGGGTATTCAGAAAAAAGAAAAAGAGGCGGAGCTCCGTACATTTTGGAAGGTCACGCCCCAGCACCACTCCCATTTGAATTAGGGGGCTAAATCACTCACGACCCAAGCCAGAGAGGGAAAATCAGCAAAAGGTGAAAAAAGCATCAACCAATCGACTTTGCGACAGAAGGTTGTCCCAAATTGCGCCGATGAAGGCTCCAAAAGGGGAAGAAAAAAGTCGCGATAGAAGAAAGCGCCCGACTGCTATGGACAGAGTCCGGAATAAGATCCGTGCCGGGAAAAGAACATAAGGACAGGAAGTATATGGTCTCTTACACAAGAAAAATCGATCTTGGCCGGGCAGGCGCGATTCGGCTGACCAGCTCTAGAAGGGGAACGGATTGGTAGAGCGGCAAACATGATTGGAAGAACTAAAAGGAAAAAGCTTTATTCCATCCCATACAGCAGAAAGCAAAGCGTGCGAGTAAAAGATCGAGTGCGCTCAGGAAAAGGCAGGGAAAACCCCTCACCGAGTAACAGGCGGGGATCCCGTGTAAAAAAAAAGAAAAAAGCGCAACATCGACCAAACCTGAGCGCGACGTGGTGCGAAACCCGCAACATCAAAAAGTTTAGAGATCAAGATGCCACAAACAAAAAACCCCAAAAAAAAAAAAAAAACACCAAAACCAAAAAAAAAGAGGAAAGAAAAAAAAAAAAAAGAAAAGAAACACAAAAACCAAAAACGGGGGTGGAAAATGTTTGGAGGGAAGTGCCGAAGCAGGAATAGCAAACGGGAAAGCAAACGGACGCATGCAAGAGGAAGGGGGATGATTTCCTTGGGGAGACGACCGAATTGAAGGAAAAGAAAAGAACCAAAAAAGACGAATGCAGCTATCTTAACAGCCAAACCGAGGTCGAGCGTTCGATTTCGCAGGGGATGCCGCAGTTATCTGACCTGAAAGTTAAACCTGGGGGGAGAGGGGGGGGGGCCATGTCTTAAATGACTGCTCACTTCTGGGAAGAACAGGGGGGAGTTAAACGGCTCGCAAAGAACATATCGATCTCTCACCAACAAAACGAAAGAATTTTGAGTCCGGTTTGAGGTGAAGTCAAAAGGGGCCGGAACTCGTGGAAAAGAATGAAGAATTGCGAACTGATGAAGCAAATGAGCAGCTAACTGACAAAGGCAAAAAATGGGTTTTTAGGGAACTGTAGAAGCAGGGAAAAATACCGAGCCTTGGAGCGAACGCGCGAAAGCGGTGAAGAGCCGTGTTTATCAGGGAACCGGCTGTTTGGGGGGGGGGGGTCGAAGGGGGGGGGCACGAACTTCGCAAAAAGTCGCCAAAAGAAAACGCAGACCACCGAGGCCAAGAATCGGAAAAAGGGGGGGGGGAGGTTGGAGGAGGCGAAGAAAAAAGACTCGTCGTGCCCCGACCGCTGATGGGCCAGCGGGGGGAAGGTATCACTCCAATGGAACGTTTGGCCCCATGAACTATCATGCAGAGAAAGGTTGTGGGTGGCTGATATTTTTCGGGGTAAAACTGAAGGGAAAATGGCTCCGCGCCCTGGGAATCCAATCTGTCATTGGTGTCAGAGGCGGCTACGAAAAAGGATCTGAAGGGCTGCGCTCTGAGGACCTTCACTTGTATGGGGAGCGCATGGTGTGGGGGCAGCTTTGCCGCCGCTGGAAGAGAAGCCAAAGGTTCCGAAGGGGGAGAGCTGGGGAAAAATCGCGCCGCTAGCGCCAATTCCTTCAAGAGTAGAAAAGGGAGACAACCGACCTTGGGTCGTCTGAGAAAAAAGGGGTGGTGGCATGCACGCCATAATAGTCCGGAGGGTTAAGAGGTCCCACGCTCTAGGGAGAGGGTTGGAAATATCGGACTAAGGGGTGTTTACCAAGTTGTTGGACATTCATGAAAAATGAATTGAACCCAGGTCGCAGCCGGAAAAAAGTATGAGGGGAAGAGAAAGGGGACTGATCAAAGTCCGATCGGGGAGGTTGAAAGGTTGCGTCAACTCCCTTAGGAGGTGGCTTGGGCAAACCGGTCCCCATTAATAAAGGGGAAAAAAAGCCGAGGCTTAGGTCCATGGGCGTACCTAAAGTTGTCTACTAGTCAAAAGGATTGAGTGCTAGGCAATTGGGAGCAGTTGTCCAGGAAAGGGTGGAGTGGATCTAACCGGGCTTTTATGTGGCACGGGGAGCAGGAGTGGGGTACGGATCCGGGGGGGAGGGTGTTCCAACCGGTCGGGGTGCGCGAGAAATACCCCCCCGTCAGGGTAATCGAACAGATAATGGAGGGCTGAGGGAATTGCAAAAGAACGAATCACGGGGCAGGCAAAAATTGAGTCTCCCGAGTAAAGGGAAGGGAACTTACAATGTGGTTCGGCAAAACGTTGGAATAGGGGAAAGCTGCATCTTCACCACGTCTTCCCGGCCTCCCTTGTCGAGGGGGGAAGGTCCGAAGAAAAGAACCCATTGATAGCAAGAGGAAAGTGATAGTAAAAAAAAAGGCCAAGGATTCATATCATCTGCGAGGGCCCGGCTGCTCGTTAAGAAGCAAGCGGGGTCAAAGTTTGTAAATAACTCTCTTGAAAGTTCGATCTACGAAAAAAAAAAAAAAAAGACGGTAGTTAGGGTAAAAAAAGAGCTAAGGAGCCATCGTCGAGTCTAAAAAGGGGAACTACAGGGGAAACACTTCAAGAAAAGGAGTCAACTTTAGAAGCTCTCCAGTAGGTTGCGGCCTGCTATGGGGAAGTCTGACCGAGCAAAAAAGTTTGTGGGAGGGGGGCGACTGGAAAAGGGAAAGGCGCAAGACCGCAAGGACGACAAGAGAAATTTGGTCAAGAGGTTGCAAAAGTAAAGGGGATCTTTCACTTTCGAGAGGAGCTCGGAAGAATCCTGCCAGGGTGGCAGATTCCGCATGGGAAAAAAACAGACGCAAGACCCGCTTAGTTAGGATCAGGGGGGCGGGGGGTTGCATGAGCACAAAAGATGAAAAAAGAGGTCTCAAAATAAAACTTGCCATGTTAAGCAAGGGGAAATAAAAAGGACTAGCGTGAAAAAATCGGGGACTAAAGAAAAGCGAATGAGGAAACACTGAAAATATCCCAAGGACAGCACGTACTATCGTATTCGAGGCGCCTCGGGCCATTTGATCAAAAACAGAAAGAAGAGGAGGGAGACTCCTCACATTACGGGGGTGGACCAGGGGATCACGAAAAGGCACCAGGAACCAGTAGATTGGCGAGAAAAACTATAACAACCAGAAGAAAAAACCATATAGGAAGGGCATCTAGTCCAACCGATGTGCGACGAAGGGAGACGTGAAAAAGGGGGGGTCCAAAGGGAAAAAACCCAAGGGGCCTCCAACTTGTGTAAAAATCGCGACTTCGAAAGAAAAAAAGAATGTTGGGGACCTCTTTAAAGGAAACAGGGACCTGCAGTGCGACATTAGCATGAAGGTCAGAAAAAGCGGTCGATGAGGAGGAAACTAAAAAAACTGCGACAAAGGCTAAATAAAGGAGAACCGCGATTGCTGAAATCGACGAAAGAACCTTTTGAGGCGGTAGAGCGAACGGGAATTGGGGCGCACAAAGACAACCACTGTCTCATAAAAGGATCAGCAAAAGCGAAGCGAGTAATCCCGATCGAGGAGCCGGCTCTGACAAGAAGGGAGGACAAGAATCGTCCATTTCGTTATTCCGGGGGAAAACTAAAAAAAAAAAAAAGGGCGCCCCCATGCCGCCAAAAGGGGAATGAGGAATAAAGTAAATTTGGAAAAAAAACACAAACATAGTAGATGAGAGTAAAAGGAGAAGAAAGGGGAGCCAGAGCAGGGAACGTACTCTTAGAGCACAGGCCGGAAATGCAGACGTGGCAGTGGGGGTGAGGGGATGGACTGGGGGGGGGCAGGGAGGGATTTCTCAGACGTGTTGGAATAAAAGAAAAAAAAAATAGAGGCGTCGGCGTCCCAGGCGAGAACGCCCGGGAACGCCCGCGGAGATTTGGAAGTAGAAAAAAAAAAAGTTAAAGGGATCAGGTGACAAGGGAAAAAAGTAAAGGGGAAGTTGAGAATTAGGGCCAGGCTTTACAAGCCGTCGAATCGAAAAAGGAAGTGGTTCCACTATTGTTCGAAGCCAAAAGGAATCAAGGGGAGAAAAAGAAAGGAGAAGCTCACAACAACAACAGGAGGAAAATGCTGGGCCGGTTGGCAGATGAGGACCTTTAAACAGGAATGAATGCTGGGCAAATGCATAGGAACCGGCGCAAAGCTACGGCGTCTCAACTGACAGGAGTTTTACTTTAGCTAGGGGGGGGACGTTAAAAAGACTGCCAAAAAAAGGAAAAATCGAGCGGACGCGCGTAAGTGAAGGCCGGTTGTTTGGCTGAAAAAACAGACTTTGGGGGTTGGTCCGGCGGGGGATGGTATGAAAAAAATCAATTGGCGGAGAACACAAGGACTCAAACATAAAGAACGACTTTCCATAGGCCGGGGGGGGGACGGGTTGGGCGCTGGCCCTCATCCGTGGGCCGCACACCGCTTGGGTGGGGAGCAAACTTTGGCTCTGATCGAAAGGGGGGGGGCTTTTCGCCAGTCGGCGTGTTCCTGATCATGAAGGCGAACGGAAAGAGTCAAGGGGGTCGAATGGGGAGGTGTGATCGTTGACCATGGAAGCAGAGGAAGCTGGCGTTGAGGACCCTAGAAATATAATTTGGGCATAAAGAAACAAATATTGACTCACGCCAGGGGCTGAATATGGAGAGAAGTTGGAAGGCGCGCTGGTTGTGGATGGGTAATAGGGGGGAAAAAAGTGCTTTCGTCAGATCAAGAAGGACAAGGGGGGATAATATGGAAGAACGAGCCGAAAACCGCCAAGGTCGACATAGGGGGAAAAAAGTGTGGGGAAGAGGAAGCCTCGGAAATTGTCGGAGATTCCTGAGGTTCATGAAAGAAATAAATGTAATCCCGAACTGTGGGGGGGGGGGCCTAATCTCTATGGCGCCGGGGGGGAGCGAAAAGAGGGTGGTTTTAAACGAGCCAGCCAAAAAGCATATGGTGGTGACAAACCGGGTAATCAATTAGAAGAGGACCCAAAAAAATAGGATTGCGGCGGGTACGAGGCGTGGGGGATAAGAAGAGGAGGGCAGGTGGCGGAGGCGGCTGTAGGCATCACCTTCCTGAGCAAGTGGGCGTGATTGGGGTGAGCCAAGGGTCCCAACAGGAACGAAAAAGAAGACTGACGCGAGCTAGGTGGGGGCAAAAAACCTACCCATTGGGAAGGAAGGGGGAGTTGGGATCCTACGATACGATTTACTAGACTATGGCTTGGGGAGAGTGGGGCCATCGTCAGTAGTTTATAGGAATAAGTATCCGAATGCCGTCGGGTTTATTGGGGGGAACGGAAGACATGGACGAAGGGGGAATGGGTGAGAATAGGAAGGGAGGGGATCGGGGGGTGGGGGGAGAAATTAGGACCAAAACGCAGCAGTAAGAAGAGGGGGGCTGTTGGGATTGGGTCACTGTATTCCATTAGAGGGGCCAGTTGGGGCCGGCACCCTTGAGCGAGAGGGGGATAAAGAAATCGCAACTACGGAAGGGAGGAGCGACCTCTTGAAATGCCGCGTTTCGATCAAAAACAGGGGTCCAGGGCGGAGTCACGTCCAAAAAAAGGGGGGGCCATTGCCGAAAATGGCGGCGACCGTGGGGAGCTGCGCTAATAAAAAAGTTCGGTCAGGCCGCAAGTGCAACTCGAGGAATACGCTGGCCAGGGAATTCTGACGGAAAAAAAAATCAATACGACGCGGCAGGGGACCAGTGTGTAGACGCGATGTCACCAAAGAGGATACTCTCAAACCAAAAGGGGGGAGTAAAGAAGGGAGCCTAAACTGGAGACCGCCGGATAGGACGTTAAGCTTTCTTTAAATTCACAGTCGCAATCAATAAAGAGAACGATCCTTCGTCAAAAACCCTACAACTGGACTATTGGAAAAAGCAAGAAACATTTGCGCGCAATTTCAGGGGAAAAAAAACCCTGTGATCCGAGCCGAAACCGAAATGGCTTATAACGCTGCCAGTGGTGTCACGAAATACAAGAGGTATTACGCACTTTCCAAGTGTAGCTTACGTCTAGCGGAGACAAATAGGGGTCCTAAAACAAGAAAAGTGCAGAGTCCGAAATGGGGAAAAGACAAAGAAAGACGCCCCCGCTGCGAAGGTCGAGGCGTGCATGTCAGTTCTACAAAAGGGAGACGCGGGGCTTTCTAGACAATAGGCTCCCAAAGGAAAAAGGAGTCCATGGAGAAGGAACAAAAAAAGCCACGGACTACGTGATATCGTTCCTAGGGAAAGAAATATTTAAAATCAAAAGGTCATAAGGACTCAGATAGGAGGTAGGCAAGAAAATAGTATTTCACCATTGGTAGTAGGAAAGGATCGGCCTTCCGTCCGGGACATGTAAAAGGAGTACAGGACCAAAAAGAAACCTAACACCCTGTGCATAATGGGGCGAAAAAGCCTCCCGCCAAAAACAGAAGGGATGATCAGAAAGGAAAAGTTGACGAAATAACATAATAATGGGTGCCGGAATTGGAGAAGGGACCAAGATAAAATTGAAAAGGCCCGAAGAAAGTGGGTAAAAATCTCTAGGGACAGAGACAACGGCGCACAAGAACTTATGGAAGATTCGAGTTCCGGATACAGGGAGACGGCGACATGAACATGAATGTCAGAAATCAAAGAAGGATTCCAAACCTGCAAACAGATGCTAGACTTAAAAAGAGGCGCTAGGCATGCTTCCAGCTGAGGGAGGACAGGGCAATGGATTGTGGTGAGCGCAGCAGGCAGGAAAAGGCTCCATCCAACAGCGGAACCAGCTACTGAAGAAAGCGCCCTAAAAGCGAGAGGAAACGCGTGAAAAAAAAACTCGAAAAAAGACTTGGACACTAAGAAAGGAGGATGTGTCGGGTCAACCGACGCAAAAACAAAAAAAAGAAAAAAAACCGACCATGGAACTGAGAAAACAGGCGCAGGAGACGTGAAATGAGAAGCAAACAAGTTCAAGCGAAAAGTATATCAAAGTTCGAAAGGGGGGAGGGCTGCCGCAACTGAGAGCAAGCACGAAAAACAAAGAAAGAGAACACAAAGACGTGGAGTATGTTAGGGAGGGGGAGAAGAAGGAAGGCAAGCGTGTCATAAACATAACCAAAAAAAAAAAAGGGTCCAGGAACGTCCCAGCCAAAAACCGCAGAGAAAGTACCGAGTTCTATTCGGATGAGCGCAGGGGAGGGTTATGGGAAGAGGGATGAAATTGAAAACCTTGCAATAAAAAACCGAAAGGGAGAATTAGGAGGGAAAGGAACAACAGATTCTGGCATCAAAGGAAGTGCTGTCTGTCTCTGAAAGGAATCAATGAGCAAACAAACATAAGAAAGGACAAACACCACGAGGAGAGAAGGGGTTCTCCGTTTGCATATTGATGGAACTTTGGGGGAGCGGAAAATAGGACAAATAGTAAATGCCTGGGATGGAAAAGCAGGCAGGGGAAAGCTAAAAAAGCTAGGGTCGGAAACGAAAAGGTTTTTAAGTCACGTCCACGAAAAAAGGCAAAAAGGCCAAGAGAAACAGAAAAATCGGGAACGAAACGCGAAGAGCCGCAGGGGTTTTTTGGGGCTGGAAACGAGGGGGTGGGGGTTTAGGGCTTGTTATGACAGATTTAGAGGGGGGTCTCCAAAAAAATCATACGCACCACTACGAAAAGGGGGGGGGGGGGGGGGGGGGGGGGGGCTTGCCATTCGTCAACCGGTTGTTGCGGGAGGGAAGGGGAAACCGCCATCGTTCGGCACCGGTTAGAGGTAAAAAGATCGCCGAGACAGGGTTTGCTTTTTGGTGTTAGCCAAAAAAGGAAGGGGAGCTGAAGCATGCAGAATCCACTTTTGGGGCATTAGGTGGAAGGGGGAAGGGGGAGACGGGAAAGGGGGACGCGCCCTGTACTCTTGGCAGGGGGAGAGAGAGTCATTTAAGAGCGGGCACTCGAGATCCCCGGCGAGGGAGAGGAGGAGCTTTCAAAAAGGATGTTTATCTCCCAAGAATTTTGGGGGATGGGGCCCAATGCTTGCCGCATAACGAGGTGACAGGGAGGGTCCGAAAGCCTGGAAGGAAAAATCAAAAAGAAGGGAAAGAGGGCACTCTGGGGTGTAAGGGGAAAAGAAAAAAAGACGAAATACCTGTCGTGGCTTGATAAGGCAGGGGGAGCACGGCACGAGTCCTGTAGAAGGAATTCGTGAAAAAGGACTCATAAGCTAGAGAGGGCTGCCGTTGTCGATATGAGAGGGGTAGGCCGTCATGGGCAAGGGACAAAACTTGTGGGGAAAACAAAACGCCGGGGAAAAACGAATGCGGCGCTTACTAAGGAGGCATGTGCACCGATTCGTAGTTGGGGAGATTCGGGGGGAGGACAGAAAATAATCCCTACAAGAGGGAGGGAAGTTGGGCGGGGGGGCGTGGATACAACAACCTTAACGAAGGTCCTCGGCGAAGAAACTTTGGACTTTGCGAAAAAAGACAATGTGGGTTGGAAGCTCTTGAGACTAGAAATAAGAGAACGAAGGGGGAGGAGAATCGCGGCGAGCGGTTAGTGTACATCGCAGGAGTGGTAGGAAACTAGAGACGCGATAAGTGTTTATGGGGGGGGAAAAGGAGCATTGACAAAGTGAAGCCTGGATTGTTAGCCATCGTGAAAGCGGGGCGAATGCAAAAACGAAAAATGATCCCAGAAAGGCGGGGCGTTTGCTCGTTCGAGGCTGTATTGGCAACTTCAAAGAAGTTTTGCGACCACATTGAGGACTCCAAAAAAATCAGATGACGGGAACGAACCTTAAATGAGGGGTAAGGCTGAAACCAAGAAAGGAAGGGGGGTCTTTTCGAAAGACACGGAGGGGAATCCGCCGCCAAATGGCTTAGGAAGAGGGGGGGAGACGGAACAACCTGGGTGCTCGTATAGAAAAAAGGAGGGAATTCGAGTCAGGTCCACAGAATGCAGAGCCGATGGAGAAGACGAGGGGGTCCCCGTGTGAGGGAAAAGGTACTAAAAGGGGCCAGACGTCAAAAAGAAAAAGGTCTAGCTGGCTATGTATATCGGAGATCTTCTCAACAACAACTTGGGGGGGGGGGGGGGAAGAAAAAACGGAAAAAAAAAGCTCTGGTCGAACACGGAGGGAGGAGCTTTTTAAAGGGAAGGAGAAAAACCAGAAGGATTAACACTAGGCCTGCAATTCTTGGGGAGGGGCCGCTCGCACAGGGTCTTGAGAGTGAGGAGCCCAATTTGAGTTCAGGGAAGACCAGAAAAATTTTGGGGACGTCCGAGAAAAAAAGCGAAAAGGGGAGGGGCGCGGCCACGCACCAGTTATGAAACAAGATGTGTAGAAAGCGCTGTCCCGTAATATCTTAAGAGAAGGAGGAACATCTTGCCTGAAACCAAGCGTACTCGGAGGGGGAAAAAGGGACAGCAGACAGGAGAAGCCAGTCGATGAATCGACTGATGCTTTGAATCAGGAAAAAAATAGGAATCCGCGACGCGGAAAAGAAAAGGTAGACCTGACAAACGTCAGGGCCGTGGGCCAAAAAATAAAATGCGACTGCTAGCGTTAGAAGAGGGGACTGAGGAAGAAGATTTAAAGAAGGGGGGGGATTAGAAAACGAGGGAGGGGGGAAACTAAATCGTATTCTTAGGAATAGTAGACAGTCTGGGTAGGTCACCCGAGGAACAAGCAAAGCTTCGCGGACCGCAATGAAGGAGGAAAGGGGGGAATTTACAGGAAAACCAAAGCACGCACGCCCCAATGGGGAAGTAAGGTACGAAAAGGAAAGAAAAACCAGCATCCGACAAAACGAAAAATATATTACAGGGCCAGAGGAAAGCCGAACAATCATACTTTTGGCGAAGGAAGGGAAGGTAAGGTGTCCTATAAGGAAAAAACTTAAAAAGTGTGGTAAACAATCCGCGTATATTTAGAGGACAGCGTCCCAGAAGGACAGAGGAAGAAAGGAAATAGAACATAAAAAAGAAATTTGTAATTTGGTTTTGTATTGGTTTGACAAGACGAGCCTGAAGGTGCGACAGAGAAATGAATGGAGAAAAAAGAAAAGGGGGGGGGTCTGCCCCTGCTAAAGGGGAAATTGCCGTTTCAGGGGAGGAGTTGAAGCGGCCATGAAAGTCGGACTCCGGACCCGGGAAAGGAAAGGGGAGGAAACGCAGCAAGGCGGGCAAACGCCAAGAAAACGCCAAGTCAGAAAAAATCGAACCCGAGAGAAAGACAAGCGGGGTACCGGGAACAAAATGCCGCTGAGGACGGAAAAAAGAAGGTAAGGCGAAAGCTTCCCTGTCAAGACCCGCAACCCATGCAGGGGACCAAACAGGGGAGCATGTATCAGTGAAACCCGACAACAAGACAGGAGGGGAAGGATCCTTAGCCATCAGAGGGGCCTGATAGGAGAAACCGAAAAGAACTCACCAATAAGAAAAATCAAAGGGGAGGTTTGGGGGGCCTTGGGTTCATTAGCGCAGCGTTAAGATAAAAAACAGGGGAAGGCGTCGAGGAAAAACCTTCGGACGGTGACAAAAGATAGGTTCGAAGGAATCATGTTCACGGGGGGAAAGAAGTGTCATGTGCCCGGAAGGAACGAACCGGGGGGGTAAAAGTTAAGTTGCGCATGGAATCAAGAAAAGGTCGGGAAGGGGGGGGGGTGGGTTTGGGTTTTTAATAGTGGACACGTTTCGGGGCTCCAAAGGAACAATACAAAAAAAAGGAGATAAACAAAAACGGAGAGGGGGAAGGGAAAAGGAAAGATTGTTGTAATTCCTTTGGAGGAGGGAACGAGGGGCAAGGTACCTTTACGGGAAAAAAAAGGGGAAGGAGGGGAGAGTGAAAGGCTCAGAGCGCGAATCAACAATGGTCATGCACTAGGAAAACTGATGTCTCAGAATCTGACTGTCGGGGTCAAAGTAAAAAAAGCGTGCAATAGGCCCCGCGGCGAAGCGCAGGAAAACGGCGCGGGAAAAAGAAAAGGGGGGGGGCTGGACAGAACGCCTTCGTTTTTATGGGGGGCTGAGGGGGAGAATCTTGGCTGAAGCAATGCGGAGGGCTAACATACTAAACAACGGGCCAACGAGGACAAAAGTGTCCTAGTGGGGGGAGGTTGAAGAGGCGAAAGAAGGTTACGCTATCGCGTCAGAGGCGCACGCAAAAACCCTGGGGAGGGCGAACTTATATACGGTCAGGAGGAGAGGGCTGTTGTAAATTTTTGTCGGGACAAAATAACAGGAAGGAAAAAAGAAAGGGGCGCGCCCTGGGGGGGTTTAGAGGGGGGGGGAAAAAATGGAGGTGGGGGTCTTCAGTTGGACCAGTAAGAAGGAAAAAGGTGGCGTCCCTAAACCTTTGGGGAAAAAGGAAGACGGCTACTAGGGGATCGGCTATTAGATCAATGGGGGAGGGGTCGGAGCTGCTGAAATGTTAGGGATTGGGGGGGGGATTGGCGCTTGAAACCACATATAAAATCCGGACCAAGACGGAGTCGAAGAGGGAATCAGAATAGAAAAACCGGAAAATCTAAGAGGGGGGGAAAAGGGGTAGAGCCTCATCTGGTAGGGTGAGGACATTCATGATTCATGAAAACGAAATCGGTATCCGGACTTCTTAAGGGAAGAAATCGGGACGCCGTTCGAGGAGGGTTAACGGGGGAAGACAGGATGGCGCATATGACTGGGGGGACAAAAGTAAAAAAAGAATCGGCCGGCAGTCGCAAAGTTTGAATGAGGGAGAGGAGTGGAGGGAAGCAAATGGGGGGGGCCAGAGGCTTTGGTGCTTCTCTTCCCGAAGCTACGGAGGAAAGGGGGCGTGCATTTGCGTGGGGGGGCGGGATCAAACACTGTAATGTCCCGAAGAGACGCGAAAAGGACTTGGAAGGATGGACCCTGCATGTGGGGTACTCTTTGCCGACGAGGGGGAAAAGCGATCGGGGCGTAGCTCTGCGTGGTTGGGATATCAGTGGGGGGGAAAAGAGGGGGGGGGGGATAATAGTCAAGGAGGAGAGCCTAAAAGGAAATTAGGGGGGGGGTTGGCACTGCTACAGGGTTGGAAAACGTTCAAATTTGATTGTGGACATTGACAAAGGGAGCGGATTAATCGTGGGAACGCAAACAGGAATCAGAAAAAAATAGGGGGAGGGAGTTCTATTGCTCGGGGGGTCACCAGGCCTAAAGAACTTTTGAAGGGGCAACTATGGTTGAAAATGACGAGACTGAAGGAGGAAAGTAAAGCAGCATACAAGGAAAGGGGACACCGTTGGCCTAACAGGAAAGCTTGAAGGCGGGACCGGACGGTAGTGACAAATGGCTGGATGGTCAATGCAAAATGAGAACTTGGTTGCTCTGCGAGCCCAGCAAAAAGCCGCCAAGAATTGCAGAGCCGGCGGGAAAGAAACAGGGGAGAGGGGGGACGGGGGAATGAATAACGCGACGTAGAGACGGCTAGTGGTCTAAAAAGTTCGGCTAGAAAGAAAAATAGGAGGGAAAAAAAGGCATCTCCTCACTGAGCCATCAAAGCGGAAAAGGCCTCCAGGGGGATGAGCTTCACTATCCTACCAAGGCACGTCGTAAAAACGAGGCTAGGGGGGAAATTCTGGGGAGGGAAGCAACGTTGCCTTCTGCGCACGGGGATCGCCAGGTAATGGATACAATTGGGTCCGACTCCTGGCCCAAGAAGAAAAAATCTCGCCCCGCTGGGCCAGGGAATCCTTGCCGTGACCAAGTTTAGGGGAGGGAGAGGTCGGACCCGTTCTATCTGAAGCGCTCGGCGACTCAATCTTGAACCCACTGGAAAAAAAAAAGGAGCATTGGAAAGATAATATCATAGAGCGGCGCGGGGGGAATCTCAAGAGGGTGCAGTCTTTGATCTTCGACAACTGGCTTAATACGGAAAGGAAGATGTTCGACCAGACAATGATCACGAATCAGAAAAATTGAAATTAAGAGTGCTATCCTTGTAAACCCCCAAGGACCAACGGGCAATCTCTGGAAATGTGATCTCGTGACAGTCTCAGATCAGACTCCCTGGGCTGAATGCAGCCACGGGGCTTGCACAACCCTACCTAAATCGTGTAAAATCACTCTGTTAGGAATTCTCCTCAAAAAGTATTAATCAAAAGTGGGGGGGTGATTTCCTCCCAGCAACAATCGCAGGACCTGGGGGGACTTGTAAGGGGTGTTCCGGTGGGAGACTGTTCCTCATCTTTCACCCAACTCTAATGTCATTAAAAAAAACTGGGGGGGGGACCTTAACCTAACAGCCATCCGCCCCACAAAGCCAACCTGGGAAGAGGGTCCTCAAGACGTCTCTTCCATCGCCACTCCTTTTTCTAAAGCCGGACTCCTTATACCGGTGTGTCCCCCATCCTTCGCTCTCTGAAAGGCCTCAAGTGGAATCGCGATATTCCACAAAGGGGGAGAGAGCTTAGAATCATGGACGATCCAGAGGAGCCAGGCAAACGTGCGAAAAGGAGCATGAAGGTGCTGGTAGAGAGGAGCTTGAAAAAACAAGAAACGATGGATGGGGCGGTGAAATAGTGGGCGAGTCCTTGGGGGGGGGGTCCAGCTTCGGACAAACCGGTGGAAGTGTAGAGCGCAGCCAAAAGGGGACAAAAAAGAAGGGAAATGCCATCCCCATGAGCCTTCCTGGAAAGAGATAAATAATCGAGGCGAGTAAATAGAAAGATCGATGAGGAGAAGGAGAACAAACAAACCAGCGTAACAGGCAGGGAGGAAGGTAAAAACAACGCATTCGCCCGCCATTCAAAAAAAAACAAGGGGGAGAATTAGAAGTGAAATTTGTCGAAAAAAAAGACGAGAATAGAGAAGAAAAAGTCGCAAAATCGGGTTGCAGAAGGGGACGATAGGGTGAAGCAACAAAAAGTCACTCCAGACATGCAAGGGGGAAGAAGGGGGGGGAGTATGGTTTGGGGGGGGAAAGGAAAGACAACGGTCATACAAGAAGACCAAAAAAGAGGGGAAGACAAATCCAGCAAAAACAGAAAAAGACCGGGGGGAAAGGAGGGGGGCGACGGAGAAGGGGGGAAGTATTTGCACGCATTGGAGCCGGGGGGAAAAAAAAAAAGAATGTAGGTTTCTACTGAGCTGTGGGAAAAAGAAGTCGCAGGGTGGCATCAGAAGGGGAGATTTGGGAAAAAGGTCGAAACAAGGAATCAATAGCAAACCGCGAAAAATCTCCTCCAAAAAAAAAAGGAGGAGGCTATAGAGGAAAGGTTCTTGGAGGGTTTGCTATGGAGACTTGGAAAAAAAAGATTACCCATTATGCCTGATGCCAGAAGGCAAGGGGGGAGGAGGCTCAGCTCACTTCTCAACTTCCTCGAGGGATTTAGGTCAAAGGCAAGGGAATGCAAATAACGGCCCCTGACTCAGTCACGAACTCGAAACGCGCGTCACGCGGTCCGACGCCTGTGGGGGGTGGATTGAGATCGACGCTGGTTGGGGTGGTCTTCGGGGGTATGACACGCTTGCGCAGAAAGGAGGAGAAGGGAAGCTAACACTACTGCAAGAGGCGATCAGAATTTGGCAAGGGCGGAGGGGAGAGAAATCGGTAGGCCGGGGGAGGGGCAAGAAGGGGAACGGATCTAGGGGACGAGGGAAAAGGGGAGAAAACGTGGCCGGTTGTCGAATGGGTCAAAGGGGAATTCCTGACATGCGGAAACATGTTTGGCGGCATGGGGGGCTAAGGGGGTTGGTCGGAGACGAAAGCCTGGATCCTGGGTACAGATGAGGGGGCCAAATAATCTCATTTTGAGGAAAAATAAGCTCGCGAAAGAGAGATTCTAGCGCTTTACTTCAGGAGGAGGTGGAAAGTTTGGGTGTCGAGGGGTGCCAGCCTGCTAAGGACGCACCTCAAACAATTTTCCGGAATCCAACACAGGTCGCCTCACAGGGGACAATAGGGGGAGCAGGTGTTGAAAGCCGAAGAGATTGTCTTGAAAAAGGAATGAACTTCAGGGGATGGCCACTGAAAAATAGGAGATTAGCGGAAAGGTTGCTGTGGGGACGAATCTTTAGGGATCCAGGGTGGGGGGGGGGGGTGTTGGGGGTGGGGGAGGGGGAAAAGAAATAAATATGTTAACAAGAGGGGATCTGCTTATCTAATATCTTACTTCAAACCCTTCGGGCAGAGGTCTCCCACCGGTATGAGACGGGCGCAGTGTGAAGAGGAAATTTCTGGCCTGCTCAGACTGGCGTTTTGGGGGGGCTGTATAACAGTTACTTGGGAAAAGAATTGAGGTGCTGGGTAAGCGATGCAACTTGGCCATTCCCCCGAGTATGCAAGGGTGAAGAGTGCAGTGGGTTCGCGAACAATTGGGGTCATCTTTCTGGAATGCTTTCCCCACACCGAGAAAAGTCGGATACTCCTGCGGAGGTAGACAGTTGGGGGATGGATCGTCCGGTGGGGGGTGGGGGTACAAAATTAGCAAACAGTAAACCCAAAACCGTTGGATTAAATAGCGAGTCGTTTCTGGGAAAATCAGACCCATACTCTTCTCGGTCGTAATTGACAGAGACGACGGGCAAATTGTCGTTGTGATGCTGCTGAAGGTTACTTCGGTTGTGGGAGGGAGGTTTGGAGACTTCGCTGTTTAGAAGCCACGGTGCTGGACCTGGAAAGGGTGGGGATCTCAGCACCGAAGTCTCAGCTCTCTCCTTGGTTCTTGTAGGCACAATGTTTTTGAGTCCTGCTTCTCGGTAGAGAGCCAGGAGATAGGGATTGGAGGAGGTTGTTTATTAGGATCCTCTTGTCTCTCGGGTGGGAGGGGGATTGAAAGTCGGGAAGACCCAAAAGAAGGGAGGAGTTCTTCTTGTGCAGTATCGTGGTTTGGGGAAAATGAAACAAAACCCTCCTCAGTAAAAAAGAAGGATTGAGGGGAACGGTAGGCTCCGTCTTTTCCATACGCATCTGCAAAAAATGGGGGGGGGAAGGAAAGAAGATTGGCTCCGAAAAAAGGAAAAAACCACGATCGTCCCATGACTGGGTGGGAGTAAGTTCGGAATGAGCAGGGGGGGCTGGGGGGGCACGGCCAACCCCCCGGCAACGGCGGGCAAGTGCCCCAAATGGAGGGGGCCACTTGCCGACGCCTCCAACAATTGTGCTCTGTGCGCTCCAGAAAGGAAGGGCAAGAAGGCCACATATTTGCAGACGGAAAAAAAAGGACGAAAGGGGGCCCTTGGCTGAGAAGGGGGAGAAAATGTCGTCCATCAAAGCTTCAAAGAGTGAAAAAGGAGTAAAAAATCGCAACCAAAAAGGAGTATTAAAAGGGGGAAAAAAATTAGAAATCGCCTGAATCTACAACGGCATTGGAACCAGGAGGTTTAACTTAACGTCAGCACCACGGGGGGAGGGGAAACGAAGAAGGCTCTGACAGAATGGTGGCGGCCTGCTCAAAAGGTCAAGCTTCGATCGCAGGACACAAGGTTGGAGAGAGGTTGAAATGACGCACGCCAGTTGGTCTGAAGGGGGGAAAACAGGGGCCGTGAGAAAAGATGAAAAGAGGAAAGTAGAGTTGCCGAAAATTCATTGTAATTAGCACGAAGGGTCTGGCTATCGGACGGGGGGGGAAACGGGCGCTGGAGAAGAAAAATCTGGAAGAACCCCAAGCGTGCAGATGATCGCAGGGGAAACAAAAGATAAGACAAGACAACTTCATGAAGAGGGGGGGGGGTGGGAAGTGCATGCGCCACGATTAAAAAGAAAGAAGCGGGACAACCAAGGCTACGTACCACTTCAGACAGCTTAATGACCAAAATAAACGCAGGAAAAAGAAAAGGTGAATGGACTATCTAAGAAAAACAGGGATGGCCACTGCCTAAACTAGGAGGGGAGAAGATGGGAAATCTATTCGGCCGCAAGAGTATCCAAAGTGTAAGGAAATCAAAAGCGCTTCCGTCCGCGGACCTTACAGGGTAAAGGGATCCGAAAACAGGAAACCCATGTAAAGGAAAGGAGGTAGCGATGACGGGAACATCAGAGCAAAACGCCAGAGAGAAGATCAGATCATTAAACTCCCGCCGGTCAATGTTCAGACCTTAGGGCAAAAGAGCCTATGACGTCCAATTGTAAAAGCGAGAGGACGGGCAACGGCCCCAGAGACCAGCGTAAGTGCCGGATAAGATCTGGAGGGAACGAAAATCATGATGTCAGGAAGCAAGAAGTAGAAGCTCGGGACCCAAAAAACAGGACAAAGGAAATTGGCAAAGGTGCGAGATGAAACTGCTTCCAGGCCCGGACTAAGGAACCCAGGATGTAGAATCACACAATGCGGAAGCCCCAAAAAAAAAAAACGGCGCCCTCCAATAAAAAAAAAGCGGAAAAATCGGGGCGAGTAATAGCCGATGAGAGAAAGTCTTGAATGACGCTTAGCGCAAGGGAACATTCTGCGGCAGAATGGTCAACCTGACCGCAAAAACAAAGGCGCAACCAGGCCGATGCCAAACAGGGATCGAAAGGGATCAGTAAAACGTTAAATTGTGGTACGAAAAAAAAAAATAGAGACAGCGAAAAGAGATCACGTGCCAAAAAGTTGGGAAAAAAACGAAGAAAGAGGATAGCAAGCCGAGCACCGACTGAGAGGATGGGGGTATGATTAAAGTGGGGAGGGAAAAGAAGAGGGGAAAAAAAAAAAGCGTGTACAAAAGAAGAAACCAAGAGAATTCTGATCTCCATTCCAAAAAAACCGGAGAGGACTACAGTTCGAGTTTCTAATATCATCAGGGGGAAACGAGGTGGAGGGGAACCGTGAGAAAAAAACTCCGGGAAGGGGATTTAAGAGAAAAAAAAAACTTTGAAAACTTCGCATTCTGGCATCAGGTCAGGTAATTTTAACAAGGCCAAAAGATCATAAGCAAAACAGCAGAGAACAAAAGGGGGAGAGGGAAAGAGATTTGCTGAGGTTGAGGCATTGGGAGCCGAACTAGACAAATATTACGGTCCAAATCGACGGGATGGGAAAGGCGCTAAAGGAAAAGGGGTTTGGGGGGATTCCGGCAAAACAAGGAGAAAACGGAACCCAGTTCTAAAAACTTCAAGAAACCTCGAGAGGCCAAGTCATGAAGGGTTTTTGGCTGAGCTCGGGGGGTGGGGGGTGGTTGTAAAAGATGTGTATGACACAGGGCTGAAGAGGGAGATCCTCTGCATACTCAAAACGACAAAGGAGGGAATGCGTAAGGGGGATTGGTGGGTTTTTAGGAGGGCAATCCAAGGGAATGCGGGGGAAGGGACCTACAAACCGGTGGCGAACGGGGATCTAAGGGAAAAAAGGGGGAATGCGAATGTTTTCGCCAATTTTTTAAGGAAAAGAATCGTCGCGCATTGTGGGGGAAAATAGGCCTGGGCGAAGGGGGCTGGGGGGGGGTGTGACGCATGTTCCGCGCGGTAAGGTAGCGTCGAAGGGGAAGTTCAAGAAAGCGGAAATACTCGATCGGATATTGGCGAGCCCTTGGCTTCGCTCTCTGCGTGGGTGTTGGGGGATGGGGAACAAAAAGGGGGTTTGATTGGCGGGGGAAAAAAAATTGCAGGAACTAATACATCCGGAAAAAAGGTTCCCGGGGGAAAAAGCCTGGTAGAAGCTAGGGGAAATAAGGAAATCAGAAAAGGGGGGGGGTGTGGAAGAGTCCATCAATGGTGAGTCGACCGGAATTCGTTAAAGTTCGAACTCCCGGCCTGAGTGCTGTCTTCCTTCCTGGCTTACTTAAAGGCTAGTACGAGGGTAGCTCTAAGTCACGGTGCTCGAGGAAAGGAGCACGAGATTTTTAAAGGAAAAGTTTGTCCGTGACTTCGGCGAAACTTAATCAAAACCGGGGAAAATTAGCCGGCAGTACAAGACAAAGCCTAAAAATTGCGCGCTTGGACTATGGGATGAAATGAAGACGATCTGGGCACGTTTTGAAGGAGGCTGTTTTAGAGACCAATCGCCCATGATCTTCTGACACCTTTTCTGGGGGTGGCTGTTTGAGAGAAAATTAAACTAACTAATTCCGCGGCGGAAAGAGTGACTTGATTCACCTGCCTACAGGGAATAATCTGTGGGGAGCCTCGAAAATACGGGGATTGTAAGAATGGTCATCGGGTTATCTCTGGAAGACAGTTTGGGAGATCGTCAGAAAGCCAGGATTTGTATTGGTTGGAAGGCTCGGAAAAGAATTGTCGGGAAAACTTTGAGTGGAGACCTATCGCGGATTATACGGTTAGGGGGCCAATCCACACCGCCATCATTCCTAGGACGCGAGTGGCTACACTTTGAGGGTGGGTCCCAGACAAGATGAACGCGTGGATAAAAGATGTCGCGCACCGACAGGTCAACAGGTACCACCTGACGGCAGAAAGCATGAAAGGTGTTCGGAACTCATGGAAAGGGTGCGTGGGCAGAGAATACCTTCGTGCCAGAGTCAGAAAAAGGGAGGGGTAGAAAGTGCCGAATGAAAATCAAAAAAGGGTTCTCAAATGCGATCGCAGAATGAACGTCGCACAGGGCCGACAGTAGGGAAAGGAAGAAAGATTGAAAATTGGCTGCTACTGAGAGAAAGCATAAGAAGTTAACCTTTTCGAGCCCTGGGTTCAGTAGGAAAGAGCACACCACCCAACCAAAGTGGGAGGGTGGTCAAAAGGGATCTCTACAAACTCCTTCTCCCAGAGGATCTTCGGAAAAAGGGCCTTGACTTCGGCGGGGATTTTCCAATTCAAAGGCACACAATGCCAGCGGGTAAAAGGGCTGCTCTACGAGGTTGGCATGCATGAGAGCAAAAAGTTTCTCAGGCGTGCTATCGCAGGCAGGGGGGAAGCAGGTCGGCAAGGAACGCCGTTTCTCGAGACCGAAGAACGCGGGGAAGAAAACAAACAGTTATCAAAGGTGGGCGAAAGGGCATGGGGGGGAAAGTTCCGTTCTCTGCCGTATAGCGGATACCAAGAGCAACCCAATATTCTCTTAGCACATAAGCGATCAGAACATCCCTCTATAAGAGTAGAAGGGATGCAGGAAGGAGGGCATTCTCCACCAGATGGACAGCGGTCGAAAGAAAGGGAAAACGACAAACTTCGCGGTCGAGCACAGGGCCAACCAAAGGGGACAAAGAGAAAGGAAGTGAAGAAACCTAATCCTGCGATGGGACCCCGGGAAGAAGAGAAGAAAAGCGCGCATAGCTTAAATAGACAAGCTGTATTCTTAGGAGCCGCAAGGAAGCCCCAGGGGTTGGATGTCAAAACACATCATCAAAAAAAGCGGGAGAGGGAATTTAGTGGAAAGTATTTGCCTTTAGCAAAAAAGCCGAATCCAATTCAACCCTGGGCATAAAGGAATACTGGAACGAAACGAAGAACCAAAAAAAAAATGATCATCAATAAATAGTCCAAGCTCATCACAGAAAAAGGGACCCGTAGTACTTTCGAAAGGGTCCAAAGATAATTGGCGACGATGAAAGTTGTAACCTTAGCGTAAGTAAGCACAAAAAAAATGAGGGCCTTGAAGGGAAAGGTAAGGCAGGCCGATCGGGCGACATTAAACTTGATTTCCAAAAAAACGAAACGGTCTCCGAGTAAGGGGGACCCACTAGTCGCGATCAAATGACGGACGGTGCTGGAGCGATTCGGAGAATGAACTAGGGAACCTTTGTCCAGGTGGAAAAGCGGCTTTAATCGAAAGAAAAAGCGGGTGCGACATAAAACTTCAGATAGAGAAAAGCGAACCAGATCTGCTAGTAAATCGGGATATGCCGAGGGGAGAATTAGTAAAACGCAGCGGAAAGTCGAAGAGAAAAACATTCACAACGCCAACGCCACAGGAGAAAAGAAGTGCAACAGGGAGCGACATGGATAGGGGAAAAGGGGGAAGTTTAGAAAACAGAACAAACAGCTCGGCAGCAAGTCGAGAGGAAAAAATCGTTCAAAAAGCCGAAGGAGAAAAGAGAGCAAAAAAAGCAAATGCCAAGAGCGCATGTGCAAGGAAGTGGGGGGATGGGATTTCCTTTTTGGAGAAACCTCATGGGGGAGAAGCCAGTGAAAAGAGAACGATGACAACCACAAAAAAGAGGACAAGTCAAAGAAAAAAAAGGCGATACAAAAATTTGAGGAGGGGGGGAAAGTAAAGAAGGGCCTTTATTGAACCGCAGGAAAAGGGACGTTAGTAAAAACACTCCGAGGGTGATGGAATTAGCTTGACGGAAGGAGGACAATCTTCCTCTGCTGGCATCAGGCAGGGGGGGGGGTCAAGATGGGAAAAGGGGCTCCAAAAAGTCATAAAGAAAAAAACAAGCAATTCAACAAACCACCGGAGGAAAGGGGTAGGACTGAGATTGCCTTCGTTTGGAGGGGTTCGTGGGGAAAAGATAAGATACCTGCCTGATCCGATTCACAGGAGGGGAGAAAGCGGAACAACTTTCTCACTTAACGTGAGTTGGACTGCAAACGGTCAAAGCTAACTGGCGATACGCCCCTGCGGAGTTCTGAAAAGAAAAAAGGCGGAACTCCTCAAGTTTTTTTTTGGTGAGGGAGACACAGGAAACCGATTTTTGGGGGGGGTCTTGAGGGGAAAAAGGAGCAGCATTAAGCTTCAATAAAGCATAAAACTGCTGCCACGCTTGAAAGTACAGAATGGGGCGAGTTCGGCTTGAAAAACGACAGATTCGCGGGTCCCCCGCAAACCGCGAGGAACGTGAAGAGGCATTGGGGATAGTCTGGGGAAGTGTGCGCCAAAACCGTGATCTCTACATGATCAATTCGATTCCAGGTTGGGGGATCTGAAGGTTGTAAATGGAAATGTTGGCTCGGGAAAATGGACCCTCGCTGTACGGGAGGAAGGGCTAGGCCTGTTGCGGGGATGACTCGATAGGAAGTACTAATCCTCGATGGTCTGCGACTTTTATTGGGCGCCTGTATTGGAGGGAGGCCAGGGTGGGGGAGGCGATTTGCAACCGCATTTAGGGCTAGGAAACCAAAACAAGGTTCCGGAGGCCGAAGGAGAAGCAGAATAAGCGCCACGGGAACAAGAAATTCCGATAGTGAGAGGAGGGGGGGAAATCTCCCTCTACAGGGGTGGAGTATTAAATTCATGAGGGTTGCATTGCCAGAATCCTTTATATACTTTCTGGACCCATCTTGGAAATACTCTGGACGGTGGGGGGGGAGGAAGCGAGAATGGACAACGTTGGAATTCAAGAGGGGAAAAAGTATCGGACAAACCCTTTCAAACAAGTCGCCGGGCCGTCGATTAGGGCGAGATTGGACTAAAGGGGAGAATCTCTGAAGGGGGCGGAAGGGCTGGGGAGAGCTTACAAGCTCATTCCTGATGCAAAGGCGGCATGTGCAGGGGAGTGAATCCCAAGGTACCAGAAGCTAAGCGTGATGCCTGTTGCTAAAAATAAAGGGGCTAGGGTGGGGGGAAATACTATTGAGGTGCAATCTGACGAGCGTGGGTGGGGATTGGGACAGAAGGAGAGTCACGATTCAAAAAAGACTCTAAAAGAAGGTCAGGGATGGGGGGTTCCAAGGAGTCAGACATTTACTAAGTTTTGGTTTACGGGAGAAAAGTGATGTTTGAAGCCCGCCGTCGACGGATAATCGTGCTAAGCAAGCAGAAGTAAAAATAAAAAAAGCGGGCTTGGAGGATGGGGTAAAAGTGTGGGAAGCAGGAGAAGAGGAGGGGGCCAACTATTGAGCCAAAGACAGACGGCGTGTTCAAGGGGAAAAAATGGAAATCGAGAACTTGGAAGGGGAGGTTCGGCAAAAATCGTAAAGAAGCCAGTTCATCACAAACTGGGGTCTGGTGCAGGGAGCGGGAAAGGGAAAAATGAAAGGCCTGCCGAAAGGAGCCAAAAAGGCGTCCAATAAGGAACTTTGCAGAAGGCAGAAACGAATTGGAGATCCGAGTAGACGCTGGCCACTGGGATGAAGAAAAAAGGCTGCCCAGCAGGGGGAAAAGAGATGGGGGGAGATCGGAAGAGTCAAAACAACAACAACTTATGGATCAAGGAACCGAAAAAAACAAACAGACAAAAAAGCAAACCATAAAGGAAAATCGCCGCGTCGTACAAGGAAGGGGCGTATGCTTCTGAAAAGAGAAAAGAAGGTTAGGAGGCTCTAAAAAAATTCAGGGGGAGGGAAGATAAGTTCCTGAGGGGTCTAGGCGCATAAAGAAAGGGGAAGGGGGGGAACGGTCTGCAGCTACGCCAGGGAAAGAAAGAAGAAGGGGGATGACGCCACGCGGCAAAATTATGGAAAAGAAAAAAAAAAGGCAAAGTATGAAAGCTTTGAAAAATTCTATCGAAGTAGAAGACTCAAATAGGGCCACCAAGCATGATGCACGCAGGGGAAAAGAGGAAGCATAAAAAGACCAAAGAAAGTATCGACGAGGGGCGGAGGGAAAGGGAAAACCAGGAAAGAACCGCGGGCACCACATCAAAGGCTAAGTACATAAAAGAAAAACGCCAAAAGAAAAGAACGGGTGGAGGAAAAAAGGCCTGCAAAAGTGGCCCACTGATGCCAACTAGGAAAACACTGCGTATTCGTAGGAACCGCAAGGATATTAAAAACATTGGGGGGGGAAGACCAGGAAGGGCTTCTGAACGGCAGTCGTTTCAGGGGGGGAAAGGAAAAAACCAACAACCACTTCACGACATTTGCAGACGGACGGGAGTAAGAAAGAAGAAAAACTCCAAAGAGAGTAGGCAGGGAAAATAAAACGAGCAAACACTTTTCAAAGGGAAGGGCTAAGAGGTGCTAAAGTTTTAAGGTTGTTAGGTCTGTCTTCTTCCAACTGGGTAACCAAGAAAAAAGGCTCTGGCAGGAATCAAAGGATCTTAGGTTTACTCTTTAAAAAGAATCCATATCCTGAAGTGAAGAAAATGGCTGAATTTCATAACCACAAAGAAAGATCTACTGAAACACACCCCTAAGCTAAATGAACAGGGTGCTAATTATGCTCGATTCTTAGAAGAGAAGAAAGTACTCCTGAAAGATTTGGGAAAAAGTAGCCAAGCCATGCGTCAAAGGACGCCAATACAAAACATAAGGGCATCAACCAGACATGGCCGCAGAGCGGAAAAGGAGAGGAGGGGGAGAGAAGATAAGGCGGGTTATCCGATAGAAAAAATGCAAAGCAGTATGTACCCCAAGCCAGCTTAACTCGCGGATTCCATGGTCAAACGGGAACGCACAACCACCTTGCAAAAAAAAATAAAAGAATGCAACAGGCGCGCATTAATCAGTAAGGAAGGGGGTGGAAAAAACAAAAAACAGCAGTCATCAAAAGTAGAGAAAGGGTTGCCATAAGCGGGGTGTGCGCTAACGAATCGATCACTTAAAAAAATGAAAACAGAAAAAAACGGAACGCATGGCAAGCGGATGGAAAAGGGGGGGGTGAAGAAAT
>Ga0179593_1602639_pt1 | contig 32592 bp, 27 predicted proteins | sample CZODoug2_1_08_16_FD_185931 | JGI IMG/M metagenome (GOLD analysis project Ga0179593, IMG submission 185931) | Vadose zone soil fungal communities from Angelo Coast Range Reserve, California, USA - CZODoug2_1_08_16fungal (PacBio error correction) | ecosystem: Environmental > Terrestrial > Soil >...
TGAACACAGTTGGGGCCTCTAAAAAACCCACCGAAGGAGCCAGCATTCTCGAGGGCCTAACAAAACCAAGAAGTCAGGCGACAGAAGGCGGCCATCGCAGATTCACCAACCACCTCCGTTGCTTGTGGGCGCGGTCAGCGCCTCATCGCCACCCCCCTACCACAAAAGAAATCCCCATAGGTCCTGGATCATTACGGGGGCCCGGTATGCGTGTTGCGACACGGGAGAGTTGCTCTGCGGGATCAACGAAAAGGTTCTAAGAGACTCATCTAAACAAGCTCTTAAGAAAGATCATTCTAGGCCACGATCGAATGAGAGATGGGAAATCGCATAAACCAAGGGGCGGTCTGCTACGGAGCGCTCAAGAGCTTGGGGGGCGCCACAGGCGACGTAGGGGAAAATCGGCTGACGGGACTGCCGCTGGCGCCCGCGACGGAATCTTGCGCATCAGTGGGAAACACCTTGAGGATCCAAGTCTTGAGGGTCCTGATATGCCCACTTGGTAAAGAAAACGATGGTATGCAGACAATTGGACTGGAGCGAGATAGACCGATTGGTTGTGTCTTCTGGTATTACATACTTCGGGGATAAAAAGAAGTGATAGGAGGGATCATGTTATAAATAAAGTTTTTGCCTGAGTACGGAGGGGCCACGAGACAGAAATTTCCTAGGATGAAGAGACCGACTTTCTCACACAACGCAAGGGCCAGGGAAGGACTACCGAGACCTCAAGAAGAACAGGCAAATAGAGAAGGCTTGGATAACACCCTTGTCTAGAGAGGTGAGTTGGTTGGCGGAATTTGTTCCAGAAGCAAGAAGCGTCGACGTCAACTTTCATTGGGGTAAAGGGGGATGCGGAATGCCAGAGAACACAGGGGGTCTTCTGGTCCTGTCAGGGGTGACTCTTATTGCCCGATTGGTAAGAGCTTGGACAGAATGGTGGGGTATCGACTTGGGTGGCATTGGAGGGGTCGGAATGTGGCGGCTGTGAGGGCTTCCGGCTGTCAGAAGCAGTATTTTAACACCAATAAAAAGGCCGACAGCACAGGAAAAGGAAAAGGCGTGAAAAATTGCAGGAAAAAATTTAAAGTGGGCCGGGAGGAGACAAAAGGGACGGGGGAAAAAGGCGCGGCTGAAGATCAGCGGGTCCATTTCCGAGGGAGGTGGATCCAAAAAGGAGGGAACGTGAAAAAAAGGAATTCCGCGTAAGGATACTTGGCGAAATCGCTAATGTACTTAAGGTGTGAACTAGGAGGCAAGGGGACGGGGGCAGCCAGGATCAGGGGAAATGCCGGGATCTTTGTCGTCACGTAAAAAATTGTTCATAAGGAGGGTCGTTTGCCCCCAGAGAAACGGCCGGGAAAATATGTAGGCCCGACGCTCCTCCAGGGTCCTGATTTCTGCGCAAGGGGAGGCGAAAAAGGGCTGCGAAACAAACCCAATCACATAAAGTGGGGGGGGCTCTCAGCTATCGATCGAGAAGCGCAACGCCGAGAAAGGTCTGGGTTGCAGGTTGGTTCACAAGATCGTACGAGGGGCCTCCTTGAAAAGACCCCGGAAAAATCGCTTGCACCTTCACACGAGACGATGACAGAACACCAAACTGCCAGGATAATTTTCGGGAGAATCTAAATACTCATTCTTGACCGAGTCGACGTCGCGTCTGTCAAAGACCCTCGATTCCCAGATCGAGTGGCCTCTCCAACAGGTGCATGATTAGGGAATATAAGCTCCAGCGTTTGAAAGTAAGCGAAAGGGTCGAGGATGTGACATAATCATAGGCCTACTAGAAAACAACGCCCGCAACTGATCTCGTCCAGCGTTAGGAAAGTCCATGGCCTCGTTTACAAGATTTTTTAGTGGGGTCCGAGCAGAGCGTGTTCGGGATAACAGCACAATAACATATCGGATACGAAGACTGGAGGCGGTCCTTCTCGCGATCTAAGCGATGAAAGGTCCCATTCGGCTCGGGTAGGTTCGACCTAGGCCTCGCGACAGCCCGTGCGACGGCAATCTGGAAGACCGTGCTCAGACGGATCACACTTCTACCGCAGAATGAGAGAGCAAGCAGCAAAGATGAGACTCTACCACAACTACGCAGAAAAAATCGTCCAAAAACAGGGTCACGGCCTCTGACTGCAGAAATGGGAAGGGAGAGTCCCTTGCTCCGACAGTTTCCTCTGCCGAGCAAACATCAGGGGAGAGCGAAAGGCATGTCATTCGGACTCAGTAAGAGTTACAACGGGGTGAGTGTCAGGGTGAATGGCAATGAATGGAGGTCCACATTATAAGGTTATTAGGGTACTTAGTCCGCATAAGTCTAAGAGAGTCTGCACAGAGGGGACTTAGTTCTCAAGAAAAATGTATGCGCTCTAGACCTTTTGCTTCGAGGACCGGAGAGACAAGAAAGTCAAGCCAGCGTGAGAGGGCTCGGAGGGAGTTCTGATCTCCGGTGTCCGAAGGGGTGGGGGCTGGTTGACCCAGGAGAAAAAAAGGGCCAGCTACAAGATCATCTATGAGAGGTAGGCTCTGAAGTGTTAAAGGAAAGTCCGGTAGTAAAGGTGCCAGGCCCAGGGGAACTAGAAAAACGCAACTGTACGAGTTCCAGACGGCCAATCACGCTCGCCTCCGTCAGGTGATAGGAAAAGCTTGACTGTAAACCACAGACTTGACTGAAAGCAAAGAATGGTCGCGTGATCGTAGCTAGGGAAGACGCACGGAGGGGCCCCTGCCGTGTTTGCCGAGAGGAGAAAGCTCGGGACATCGTGTGAGAAAGAAATTAGCGTCATTCCATGTCTGAGCGACCGAATCAGACAGGGCGCCGGAGGGCTGAAGGAAGGACCCAGAGGAAGCTAAAGAGGGAACCTCGGAACGCTCTCGAGTAGGGAAAGAGCACGAAGGAGCCTTCAGCAGCGGTCTAAAAAAAGGAGACAAGGGGTAAAAGAAAAACTGCGGCGCGGCGGATGGAAATCGAAGATCTTCGTTTGAAACCAGGACGTTGAATAGGGGAGTTGGGAAGCACGATCGCCTCGGCCCGGGAAAGAGGCAATCGGGTGGGGTCTGAGTAGGGTGCAGTGGCAGAGGACGCCGAAGATAAAAAAAGTTAACAGAGATGCAGACACGCAGCACCCCGCGCGATGATCAGGGAGAACTCAGGGAATGACGCAAACAAGTCTTAAAGAGAAAGAACTTTCATATAACTAAGCTAAAAAACCACCGAGAAGGCCCGCAAGAGGGGAAAAGCTAGGAGAGGGGGGTGCAGAGTTGAGTGGAGATCTAAGATTCATGATCCTTACTCAGGTTGAAACTACTTCAACCTAGGGAGCTGCTTGAAGAGGGAACTTGAAGTTAAATCGGGAAGACGAAGCCCAGCGTGACACATGACAAAAAGGGAAAGCATCGTATCCTGCATGAAAATCGCCGACCAGGATGGAAGTGAGATAAGAATACAGGGAGAGGGAGCCGCACAAGAAATGGGGCTTCTCATGTCAAACTCCTTGGCTCTCTCCACTAGACCAGGAAGGAAAGAAGGTTCCACGATTGTAGGCGAAAATCTTGCCCCCCATCAACAAAAAAACACGACCCGCTGCAGGCGCTATCGGCATGAAGACAGCTGTCCAGCCATCGAGCGGAAGGGAAAGAGGGCCTCAAAAAGGGGTCGTACCTAATGACAAGGGGAAATAGCCTAAATGTCAGTCCCCAAAGAGTTAGTGAAACGAGGGGCAAGCCTCCCGCGGTTTTAGACGACTCATCATCAGCGGTCAACTGCACGCTTCAATTCCGACTCAGAACTCATTAACGGAAGGTTGAAGGAAGAAAGGAACCAAGTGTTGCCAGCGCCTCATTAACAAAAAGAGGGGGCACCTCGAGCTCAATTCTGACTCACCAAGGAGGAGGGGTAGGGAAGAGCGACGAAAAAAAAAAGGCGACGAGGTCGAAATCGCCGAGTGGGAGAGGGGGCTGAGTGCTCGGGCCGTTCATCGATCCAAGACACAGGGCATTACTTCCGGATGCAGCCGCGCGAGGTAAGCGCGCGCCACGAGGGGGGAGTCCGTCCCAGAGGGGAGGATGATCGTGGGGGGAAAATAAGACCAGTTAGGGGCAGCAGGTCAAACTCCTGCCTTAAAGAAATGAGCTCATGACTCTCGCTGAATAGCGGCTGTCAGAAGGAAGGGAACGCAAGAGTAGTAGAGGAGGACGAGGGGGGTGCGAAGTAAGGAGACTCGAAGACACAGAGAGTGTCGAATAGAGCGGCCTTAGTATCTGGGCGACGCCCTGCTTGGAAAGCTGACTCCGGTGCCCCAAGAGGAAGTGGCAGAAACTATTGCTGGGCAAATCAAGAAAATTCCTCAAAGGTCGTGCCTATCAGTGCCTCGGCTAGCAAACGGAGGGACGTGCGCAAGGTTCGCGGAACCGCTGCGTCGACCTTTCAGGAGTAATAGCCCCTCAAGGTAAAAAAGAATGAAAAAGTCGTAGCGTCGTCAGCGGCTCATCAGCCGAGCAGAACACGCCGCGCAGAACAATCGCTCTGCGGGACGGGGTCAGCTGGGTCAACCGTAAATTGAAGAGCCTCGGGGGCCGCGAACTATAGCCTCACAAGGACAGCGTGAAGGAAAGGGAAGAATCACCGCGCGGGGCGAGGGTCAGACGCAGCTTGGTAGTGAAACTTTGGGGCCGGGATACTACGCGAGGACTCAAAAATGGGAACTAGCCACTAAGAGCGATACTACAAGATAAATTGGCGGGGGGGAAACGCAACGAGACGATAGACACGCGAAGACGTACGGGGAAACAGTGATGGCGAGAAGGAGAAGAGTGCGGAGAGGAGACGTTGAAATCGTCTGTAGGAGTGCAGGAACACGACGCGGGCGAGACTTTCGAGCGGGAATTGGGGGTGGGGGCTCAAAAAAAAAAAGGCTCCCGCTTTCTAGATTTAAGAGAGGATGGAAAATGAAAAGGAGAGTCAAGAGCGTTGTACTTATCTCTTGGCCTGATGAGTCGAAATCGTAAGACTGCAAAAAAAAAAAAAAGAAAAAAAAAAAACAACAAAAAAAGCGTCAGTTCCAATCCACTTATCGACGCGCTCACCTTTAAACTGGGCGTCGACGGACGAGTGGAGGTATCGTCAACAAGAAATCCTGAATCACGTACTGACGGGGGAATTGCTCGGGAACAGAAGACAAGAGCTGCAGGCGTGGCGGGGAAGCTATCTTCAAAAAACACTGTATTAAAAGGTCTCACTCCTAGCGAGAGAGAGAAACGAAATAGGGAATCAGGAGGGCCATTCTCAGAGGGAAAAATCATAGCCCGCCGCAAGAAACACCGGAGATCGCCCGCCACTAGCCCAAAAAATGGGATTATGTGCGGGACGCAGGTTTAAAAACTCCTTGGCGCCTAAACAGTGAGGACGGAGCGCGAGACAGGTGAGGAGTGTCGGGGGATATTCAGTCGGGTGCTGTCAACGGGCGGGCTTTGTGCGGATCTCGAAAAAGGGGGAACGTAATTCCAGAAGGTAAGGGGACACGTTGCTCAAAGGAAGGGGCATCCTCTCCTCTCTATTGAAGATGATCGGGGAGCGACACGCGACCAAAACGCCTTGACGGGGGAAAGAAAAAATCAGCCTGACCTCTCCACCGGGGCGTCGTCTACGGTGCGAGAGTGGGAGCGCGTCCTCGTGATGAAAGACGGGGGGCCGAGGAGGTGGCTTTGGAAATTCTAAAGGGAGTTTTCCTGGCGCTAAAGGGGTTGTTGCGAAATGTCAAGTGTAGAAGTGGAGCGGGACTTCAAGGTCGGCTTATTTCTAGTCTGAGACGAGGGCAGGCTACATCAGCAGGCAAAGGTTTAGCGACCGACGAGTGGCAGGTGAGCCATGTTGGTGTAAGCCGGAGAAACTACCTGCGGGGGGAAACGAGGGATTTTGATCAGATTATAGAGAAAAGTGGTCGGGCGCTTAATGCTACTCGGCGAGGTAGATCTATCTAGGAAAAGGGGGGGGGGGGGGCTAAAATGCTCGAAATCACATACTGCTTATATTACGGGAAAAAAAAAACGAGGAGATACTCATTGAGTGACACACGGAAATAACGGGAGAAAAACATAAAATGATACGCGGAGCGGAGCTTAAGAAGTCTATTGTCTAAGGCGGATCGGTCTGTAATAAAGAGAAAGTCTGTCGGGTCTACTCTTAATCTGCCAAGGGGGAATCTGGGAAGAGAATAAACAGGTCTGTGGTGACACCTTAAAGTAAAGCGTACACTTGATCTCTAGAAGAGAAGAAACGGGAGGCTGAAAAAAAACGCGAAAGGATCGGGAGACGAAAAAGCATCGTCTGCCGAGGATTAAAGGTCGTGCAGGGGCGGGTATATAAAAGAGCAGCCCTCGAGGGGCACGTAAGGAGACAACATGAAAGCTCGGGGGGGCGGCTAAAAAGCACGGTAAAGGAGAACGTTCTCGTACATTCTGAGGCTTGGTCATGTATCGCAGACAGCTTCACGACTAGCCCGCTTAGCTCCGAGTGGGAGAACAAAAGGGGAATTCGAGAGGTAGGGCACAAAGAATCTCAGCACAAGTGGCAAGCAAGCACGAACCCGCCCCTAGAATGAGAGAATCGGACGCCACAGGGGACGGTTCTCAACTGGGAAGGATCGACACATCAAAAAACTTGAACGCTTTTAAACAAAAGCTAAAAAAGGGCTCTGCAGATGTAAAAAAAAAAGAGGCGGGGCTAGGAAAAAGGCTAGTAAACTCGCATGGCAGAGCAAAAAAGCAGGGTCAAATCATAGGAAAGTCGATCAGTTGCAGCGACTTCTACTAAAGGACGACAAATAGCTAAGGCCAAGGGGTCGAGTTCAAGGAAGAAGGTCCGCGAACGGACAAGCAGAAAGGGAGAAGTGCTCTCGGCTCACAACTTCACTTCTCGACAAATGTTAGGTGTCTAGGAGGGTAGAGTCGCTCGTCAGGGGGGGGCCGAAAGGAACATGCAGGAATAGAGGAGAGGAAGGGGGGGGGCCGATAGCCAACGCGAAAAATCAATATATTTGATCCTACATCTATTCAAAGGAGACAAGGGATGAAAACCAGAGGAGGGAGACTACGAGCAGGGACACGATGCCACTGAGGGCCCGAGAGTAGCCAGGTCTGTGGACTTTTGACGTTAATTTCTAAAAAAAAACGTATAAACCGAACGGGTTGCTTAGTCGGGAAGCTAATATAAAGCGAACCTAAAAGAATGGGACGGAGGCAGAGACATGAAAATGTTTTTCTTCCGGGAAGGCTCTGGAGGCCGGAGGAAAGTGCACATAAGTTACGGAAGGAACCATTCAAAAGAGCCGAGCTTTGTTAGTAAGTATCAGTTCGCATAGGGAAGATAAAAATCTTTGAGGCCTCAGGGCGGCAGATGGAAACGAAACTAGTGGATCAATTCTATTATCCTCAAAGAAAAAATCAGGGGCGTCTGCCTAAAGTATGGAATCTTAAGAAGATAAAGAAGACCTCCGAAAACTATCTGGGGCGAGCTATCGCTGGAGAAAGTTCTTACAGAAGTTCGCAAAGGAGGCTCAAGAAAACCGTTACTTGTCACGAGCTACGGCCTCGAGCGCAACAGTACGCCTGGCACCAATCTATGGGCAACTGAGTGGAGACTAATGAGGCAGAGCGGTCTTTAAAGAAACGGGAACCCAACGCCTATCGGGATGCGCCACCCTGCATTGAAGGAATCGGACGGGCGGGAATCGCTCAAAGGTCTGAGGCTTGCGTCTTGCTCGCAAGGCGAAGCCAGAAGATGTAAAGAACGTGCTGGAAAGAGGAAGTCGGAGAAGAAGATAGTAAAGGAAAACTGTCAGCCCTTTGTGGGCTTTGAAGAAGGGTTTCGGGGGGGCGTCTTCAGCTGCTGACAAAAAGTGAAGAAGGTAATAGAAAGAAAAACTACGTGGGAGATGACAAGAAGCGTTCATCTTAGGAGTTTTTTTCTTGGCTGCGTGGAGACGAGTCGTCGTGCAAAAAAGGAGGAGCGGCGGTGTGTCGTGGGGAGTACTGAGAATATGGAAAAATTACTGGGTCGATTGCGCATACGTCGTGGGAGAAAAAAGCTATCTGTTACGCGCAAGAGTGGGAGAGCGGCAAAACATCGTGCTGTCAAGATCTCTCAACATAAACAAATATAAAGGAAAAAATAAAAAAGGGGGAACAAAAAAAGGGGAACCGAAAGAAATCAGCAAATTTTAAAAAAGCATGGGTCTCTCCGGCAGCAAAAAACAGGAGAGACGTACCGTCGCCAGGAGGTCGGGGGAAAAAATATAAAGAGATCAAACATAAAAAAACACGAACGATACCGAGGGGCGGGAGAATCTAGTAAAAGCAGGCCGCCGAAAAAAAAAAGCCAAACGTCAGACTATTTCAAAAAAAATCCAAGTTGGAGCTGAAGACAAACTTGGTTGCGATTTTCATAAAGTGCAACCGGGGTAAACAGAAGAATCACGACTGAAGGAAAACTAGAAAAGAAAAAAACTTGATGTCTGCTCGAGAGCAAAGACAAAGTGACGCCTTCAATAGAGTCAACAGATTCAAAGACTGCTGGTTAGGAAAATAGGTACATGCTCAGAACTTGGAAAGAAAACTCAGGGGAGTAGACTATCATCGAGAAGGGCGCCAACGAGAGAAGGAGCTCTCATCTAGTTAAGCGACATGTTAAGAGCCTGCGCGGTGACGCAGGGGGAATGATACTGCGTAACCTCTACTTCAGGGGAGGGAAAGGCTAGTGAGGAAAGAGATAGCTCGACAAAAGAGGGGGTGGTGGAGGCTTCGGGGGGAGGGCGAGCGTCGGTGGGGGGGGGTGCAAGTATAGGACCTGTTTATGTTGAGGTGACCAGAGACCGGGGTTTTTCCTGATGTGCGAGTGACTCTTGAAAGGGGACCAGGGAAATTTTCCTCGGGACACTCCGGGGGGGAAAAAGGAAGACCCTTCCTCAAACTCTGATTAGAACGTCTGACTTGGACTGGCCTACGGCAGAAACGGAGGCAAGAAAGAGAAAAACAAAAGGGACTGTCGAGAGGGAGAAGGGGGGAAGGGGGGAGTAGTTTTAGGATGTTTCCAAAAAAAGGAAAAAGACTTCCTGGTGATCTTTAATGGAAGCCCGCAGTCGGGGGGGGATAGGGACGAGGGAGTCCTGCAAGAAGAGAGGGTACAGGACTACTGGGAGAAAGAGGGGCACCGCGCCTAGAGTTTGTTGATTCCGTCAATTGACGGGCGCTGGGGGCTGCTGTGGGTGGATCGGGGACAAGAGTGCTGTGCATCAGGTGGATGATTCGGACAAAAAAAAAGAAAATCTGGGGAACAGCCATTCACTATCTAAACGACGGAGTCACAGTTGGCATGCTGTAAGTGTAGGTTGGGGGGGAAGGAATTATCGAAGAGGAGAGGGGGGGGATAGCTCAGTGTTACCGAAACTGAATCTTGGAGAGAAAAGTTTGTAAGAGTGCGAGGCCAAAGAGCGGTAGAGTTCTCTACGCTGAAGGTGTAAACTAAAAAAAAAAAGAGATGGTCACGGGACCGAACAAGAGGTTGACCAGAGGGAACTGGGGTGAGTTGGATTAAAAATATCTCGGTAGGAAAAAAGTTTCTTTATTGTGCGACCCGACGGAGTAGGATTCATTATTATCTAATGGACTGGGGGGGGGCAGCCCTCTTCCGGTCTCGTAGCAAGAATAGGGGGCAGGTAAATTTGGTATTGCCTTACACATACAACATTTGTCGACGTCAAACTCAATAGGGAGGGTCGCCGGAAAAGAGAAATATTGAGCCTCAGAACGGGAGTATGGAGATCAGCTGCTAACGGGATCTGAAATGAGAAGAAAAAAGAAGAAAATTTTGGAAATGGGAGGGAACTTTCCATTAGACGGACGCTCTAGGCAAAAAAATCCACCAAGGACGGAGGGGCATGATGAGATCAAGATCAAAAAAAAGAAAAAAACGAGAAGAATCAAAAGAAAGAGATCAGACTACGTATCATTCGGGGCTCCGTGGGCTCGGCATGAGGGGAGAACGGACCGTGACTCGACAGCGGGAGGAACGAGGTCGCTGGGAGGATGCGTGGGCTTCTGAGAAAAATCTCCCCTTACTACGCTTTTCTTGAAAGAGGGGGAGATTCGAACCCGAGAGTGATAAATGTGGAACGAAGAGGCGAAAGGGGAGGCAATAGCGGGGGGTGGAGAGATGCGTGGCGGACGCGTGAAGGCCGGGGGTTGGAGTGCATCGCAAGTGTGTGAGCCGCCTCTGTGGGAGTGGACTCGGGAGGGGAGGTCTGTGGGAGTGGGTAAGGAGCGTGGTGGGTGGCGAGCTGAGAAAACAATCTGTGTGTCATGTTATAGGAAAGCCGGGTCTCAAAACGAGCTCGGAAAGCGATGAGCCTTCGGGGTCAAAACTGTCCAGAGGTAGAGAGGCAAGGCCAGAGCGTGTAAAAATACCTATCACGGGATGTCAGAAGAAGATTCTCATCCGCACGCAGGGACGACGAGCAAAGGAAAAACAGCGTGCTCGGCTCTTGGAAGGCAAATTACGATTTAAGGATCGACCGAGGAATCTAAGCCTGACGCATCCAGTCTAAACGTAGGGAAAAGCTAACACCAAGCACTAAGGTAAGTCTTTCTGGGGGATTCACCTCGGGTCAGGGGTGAGGGAAGGGGGGGGGGGGGGGGGGGGTGTGGTGGGGGGTGGTTTGGGGGGGGGCTGCTAAAATTGCGGGGTCGGACCTTCTCATATCTTAGGACTTCCTACTTTTCTCTGCAGGCGAGCTCGAAGAGAGGGGTTTCAGCAAAGCAGGGCAAGTCGAAATAGGGGGGGTGGACGCTATGGGAAACGATTCCAAAAAGAAAGCCTGGCGTTCGAAAAGCAATATGGAAAAAGTTAAGGAAGTCCTACGGTTCGGGTTCTGAGCTGAGAAAAAACCATTATAAGGCTTCAGGCGTCGATTCAAATCGGCAATATGCGAACAGGCTGTGCCAACAGGGGAGAGACGAACTAGAAAAGAAAGCTCTCGAGGACGCTTAATCAAGCTCGGTAGAAAATAGCGCAAAGGCTTATGGAGGACTGAGCAAGGGGGTCGCGAAGAGAAGTCAGGGTTCAAAAGTGCGTCAGGTGAGAAAACCGCCAGAATGGCCATTTTGGGGGGTAGAGAGTAGAAAGAGGGGAGGGGACGCCGGTGCATAGGCTCTGACTTTATGATCGTGAGGACAGAGAACGAGGTAGGGGAAACGTGAACATCGAAGAAACCGCCTATTTTAAAGTGATCTTCGGAGGCTCAGAGGGAGGCATCTACAGCAAAGATCCCGGAGAACTTACAGGAGAAAGGGAGATGTCTATTGGGAAGGGAAAATAGCCAGAGAGACAATATTGAATAGCGTTCTAGGATAGATGTCGGGGAGCGGGGGGACGGGTCGCCAAGGGGAAATGTCGCTGGGCCAAAGGTGAAGGTGTGGGGGAAGGAGTGAGAGGTAAAAAAAAGGGTAAAAGGCAATTTCACATCGTAAGAGTGGACAGGTAAATAAGGTATATTAAAGGGCCTAAAGAGTTCAAGGACACGCGACTTCTTTCTGGAGTCATCGTGAATGCTCGGGCGCCTTTGCAAGGCACTTGGAGGAGACTCAAGAAGGACGCTCGTCGTCTGCAGGAGGAAAATAATAGAGCCGCCGGCAGGACAAAAAGCTATCACGACGATACTTCGCGTTCGTTATGCTGTTTCGCGAGCACTCTGAAATGCGGGACAGCCGACCGTAAACGTAGAAAAATCTTGGGAACGAGACAGCTTGCATATTGACGTTGTCGATCATAGACATGTCTTCAAGGAAGACGGGAGGTAATATGCACCAGGGAAACATAGCAGGGGGGCACCCCCTTGTCTCTTCAGAACCCAAATCCCCAATGCTCTGGTGGGAAAGATCAGTTAAAAGCATGGAAGGAGGCAAAAGCAGAAAAAAGAACCAGATTCTAAAAAGGACACCCCACAAGTAGTCATAGATAGTCTCACGCATTCAGGGACGGACATCCACAAAGGAAGGGAATAGAGTAGGAAGTGGAAGAGTCTCTCGGGGACGCTAAAGAGCGGCGTTTGTATTGCGCAGGCCCGAGGGGGAGAAGGCGCAGGAAACGAGAGGGGATTGAAAAACTTCAGAGCATTGCGTGAAAAAAGTGAGGACGGGCCTCGGTAAGAAGATGAAAGGGCGACGACGACTAGCCATTGGGAGGAAGACATACCAGTACGCAAAAGTGCCAGCCCGTTTGCGAGCCCACTGCAAGAAGGGGTTCAGACCCGGAATTTGCTGTATAGGAATGGGGGGGGGAAACTCAATCGTCGATCGCCAGAACAGAGCGTTTTGAATAGAAGAGTGAAAAGGCATGCGTAGAAATTCAACTAGAAGGAATCGAAGCGTTGGCTTGAGGAAGATCCGAGAGACGAAAAACTACAGCGCCGGGAAGTCAGAGAGTTCAATTACGGGTCCGGAAGCTCGGGCCCTGGTTATCTTGCAGTGATTGGAATCGTCGGGCAGGGTTTTACGGCAGACCACGGGATTGAAGGTGGAAATAAGCCCCTGGATTTAGTCCCTTGCAAGGTAGTCTCGTAAGGTCATTCGGCACATGGAAGCGCAGATCTAAAGCAAAAGGAAGGGGTAAAGTCCGCACTGAAAAGGGGGCCCTTGCGAAAGGGAAAGAATTTTCGTGGGAAAGTCCTTCTCCGGGGGCCGGGGAAAGGAAGGACCGCGGCCGGCGAGGTAGGGAGGGACCATCTCAAGGGAGATAAACTTAGTCACAAAAAAAAAATTTAGGAGGGGGGAAAAAGGGGGGGGAGATCGTACGTCCGGCAATCGGGTAGATTAGTGGAAGAAGCATGGCAAGTAGATTAAATGGGAAAAAAACTTTAGATAACTTGACAACATTTCAAGGAGAATTTAAAGGAGGGGGCGCGCGAGAGGCTGAGTCGGGGCGAGCCATCTATTATGAAGGGCAAAAAAAAAAAAACAGGCTGGGGACTGGCGACCCTTGATATGTCAATTCGTCTACAGTCGGTCATCGAACATCCATGTCCGAGCTTCATATAGCAGATCTCACATCTAAGGGGGGTTGGAGAGCGTTCTAATTTATGATGTGGCCTAGAGGGGGCGTCAGAGCTTTATGGGCGTCTGAGAGATTCTCATCCACAAAGGTAGGTGAAACAGAAAAGAATGCTGGGAATGAAAAGAGATCTGACTGTCGTTACTCACTTTCAATGACCAAAAAAAGGAGAAGAGGACTGTGAAGGGCGCGCTGGCTGGGCATCAGATGCCGAAGGGGCAAGAACATCCGGGCAGGAAAAGAGGAAAAGAGGGGGTCCTAGTACAGCCACGGGTTGTGTGCGTACAACGGGGAGGTCGTAGGTGCATAACTAAATTCACTCTCGGGAGAAAGGTTACAGGAAATTCAGAGCGTGTGTAAAGGGGAGGTGTCTTATTGGACGAGCCGTACTTCGCCGATCACAAACGCTGCGCGATCTCGACGAAGTCGCATACGGGCGCCTGGGGCTCGTTGGAGGTCAAAAACTGCAGACTCGTGACTTGAGGACTTATCTGGGGGCCTATGATGAAGAGCATTTTACATGCTGCAATGACTAGTCCCCCGAGGACGAGGTGGGACGGGGCAAGAATTTGGTTGAAGCGGGACCGTATCAAGGAAAGAGCTCTTCTTTCAAATGCCCATTCGAAAGAGATGCGCAAGGAGGTCAATAGAACCTAGGTCCGGATGAGGGAAGTGCTCAACAAATTAAAATACAAGTGTTCAAAGCATGCTAAAAAGCTCCCATAAGCCGGGGAGCGGGAGCCAATTACTCGGGAGCGTCGAAGACGGGGTGGGGTGGATTGATTTCGAGGAGAGGATATTAAAGAACGTAGGGGAGGGAAACTACAAAAGGGAGAGTGGCGGCGCGTCAGTAAAAAAGGTTCGTAAAAGAAGGTCAATCCGCTATGATATGGGGGGGGGAGACTAGTACTAAACAGAGGTACCTTTCTTCGGAACAACGAGCAAGGGGCGGTATAGCACAGGAGGCAAAGCTAATCTCGAAAGAGTAGTAACTAGCAGGAAGGAGGAAGAAGTCCGAACAGTTCAATCGGAAGGTCTACTTCTGGAAGGGTCGTGTAAGTAAAAATAATCTACGGCGCAGGTGCACGACGAGCGTTGAAAAGGAACCTATATTGACTAGGTCATAAGGGGTGAAGGTTCGCAAGATCGGCCCGCGGGGAGACTGCAGGGGGGAGTTCAAGTAAATCGGTAGGGCGAAGGAAAAATGGGCTTCAACGAAACCTGACCAGTCAGAGAAGAAGCATTGTAGTACATGTTCGTCCATGACCTGCAAGGGCTTGACCTCAGCTCTCTCACTCTACGGACAACATGGCAGATTAACCCAGAAAAGAGATAGAAGAGTCGCAAGAAAGAAAGGGGTGAGGGGAGAAGGTTGCTTGAGTGCTCAGTCTTGAAAAATCTTTAGGGGGGCGAACGGGATATCCTGATGAGCACCGGGGGGATAGGGCGGATTGCCGGAAGTGAGAGAGACAGAGGCTTTACTGGGATTTCAGGAGTCATGCTGGGCCGAACTAGCGACAGGAATAATTATCGGGGGGTACACCTTGAAAAGTCAGGAAGTTCCATGCACCTAAGAATGCTTTTACGAGGGGGGAGATGGGGGGGGGACATCGAAAAAAGGCACGTAGAGGAAAAATGTTGTTTGAACGACCTGGGGGAAGAGCGGCAAAGCGGGCATCGGAACCGGAGGATTGCTGAAGATGGCTGTGAAAAAAATCGAGCTGAGGGGAACGCGCTTATGTAGAATAGGCTCGTGGGGGGGAGGAACGTGTGAAAAAACGGCTTCGGCGGGGGATCGAGGGGGGCGGGGGGGACTCTTTAGAGGATCTGTCGAATTCGGGGGGGGGGCAGTACTCCGCAGGGAAGGGGTCTGGGCCATAGGAGAGGCTGTGGCAGGGGGGGAGTGATTGCTCCTAAGACTAGGAAGGGCCCCGAAATACTAGCGAATCTTCAGGGAAAGTTCCGGACTATACGATAGGATCGGTGTATCTGATCATGAGATAGTACGAGAAAAAAAAAGGATGAATATGATTGAAGCAGAAGATCGAACAAGGGCGGTGCGCTATCTAATCATTCCTCAGATGGTGCACTAGGGAAAAGAAGCTAAAGACTTGTAAGGAGGGGAGCGTTGCTCTCGCTCTAGGCTTTTCTCTTTTTATTAAGAACCTTCGAGACGTGCGATTGTGGGGTTGTTGATTTGGGTGGTGGAAGATTCACTGCCCTTAAAGGCGAGGACATTACAGAGAAGAAACTACTTGTGGGCAAAGATTGCAAAGAGCGGTTTGAAGAGAAGGTATATCTGCTCCGAGATACCATTCGAAGAGGCTTCGGCGGAGGAGGCTCTAAAAGAAAAAACAATCGTATGGCGAGTGGGGTGGCCGTACTCGAGGAGGAGGGGAGTGGATACATAAAGGGCAACCGGGTGAGCAGTAGTTCATTTTGGACACACCTGGAACCCAAAGGGGGGGACTCGAGGAAAGCCATAGGAGGAGGGTATAACGAGGGTCGGATCTGGGTCATACACGGGCAGCGGAGTATCTAAGAAGGAAAGCAACTCTAAGTTTGGAGGTATTTAGACAGCGGGTAGAGGGCGGGACTATAAGGGCTAAGTCGAGGAAGGGCTCGGGAGGAAAAATTAAAAAACGTAGGGCCAGGAAACGGAAGATTAAGGGCTCGGGAGTTTATCTAAGAGGGATATAATAAGATTACTCCGAAGGAATCGGAGTGCTTTTTCAAGAACGAAAAAGATGCAAGTAGGCAAATATATTAGGGCTCATAAACACTTCTCGAAGAATGAATCCTAAGAGGTAGTGCAGCAAAACGTAGTTTCTAGAATTACTCAAACTCACAGGTGAATGGAAATAAGTATTTAGCAGAATAGACTTACATCAAATAAGGAGCTCTGGGGAAATATCCGAAAAAGGAAAGCTTCGTGCAAAAGAGTGGAAGATTAATGGCGAGAACTGAGATTTACCGGGGGGGGAGGGGGGGGATTTTAAATGATGTGGGAAAAAATCTGAGGAAAGCACTTCACCAAAGAAAAATCGGCACTAAAGTCACTTGGCGAAAATAGCACGGAGAAAAAAAACGTCAATCATAAAGAAAGTCTAAAAGAGAGCTACGCTTGGAATCTCTATCGCAGTAAATCCTACGTGCAAAGGAGCTACAAGGGCGGCCAACACTGGGAGCGGGACGTATGTAAGAAATCCGAATACAGAGAGAAACCTAACAGTTGAGTCTTTGAAGAGATCAAAACTTTCCATCGGGTCAAAAAAAAAATTCGGGGGAAGACGATCGAACATCAGCGGTGGCTTCAGAAGAAAGAAGACGAAGCAGAAAAGGGGTCGAAGTCAAGAAAAAAAAAGGGGGAAAATCAAGGGGCTTAAGCTTCTGAAAAAAAAAAGAGAGTCCTTCGAAAGGCGTGCTTCCACGGGGAAAGGGAAGGGGCAGCAGCGGCAAACGAAGACAGCACGAACTTTATAAAAAGTCTACCAATCCTTATTAATATCCATAACCTAATATCTTCAAATATGGGGATCAGAGGGACGCTTAGGAAACCTGATATTCTCAGGAGAAAAAAGCAGGGGTAACCCAAAGTGGGATCCGGATCTCCAAGGAAAGGGCCCCTCTATCTCGAAAAGTGATGGAGGGGAATTCTCGGGAGAAGGCTGGGGCTCTTAGAAAATGACTGAACCCTGAGAAAGATAGACGCAGCCTTGCATAAGAAGTCTAGGGCGCTGTAGGGAAGAAAAAAAAAGGGGCGACGGTGAAACAGAAGAGGCAGGCGGTAATAAGGGAAAGAGGCAAAGCGGCGAGGCATCGTTTAAAGCTGACTGTAAAGTCGAAGAGGGGTCTTCTAGAGAGGAAAAAACCAGAGTGGGAAATAACACAGAATACTTCACCGGGGGGGGGGGGGGGGGGTGGGGGGGGGGGGGGGAGGGGAAAAGGTGTAGATGGCTAAGGAGGGTGCTTTCTTGTGGGGGTCTTGGGATGATAGGAACTTTTTTGGAGGATGCCTACACCCAGTACTTTTTAAAAGGGCGGGGGGGTGGGGAGGGTTGGGTTCTGAGCGGAGCTATTCACCTCCGGGGGACGCTGGGTCAGTGACTGGAGGACGTGGCGTTGCGGAAAAAGAGGGCGAAGGATGGGAAAGGGTGCTCGAGGGGGGGGGTCTCTTGACCCGAAAAGAGTCTAATCCACTAGAGAGGAAAGATCTAAACAGCAAGGGACGATAAAACGCAACCGGGAGGAAAGCAAAGCGAACAGCACGCCTAGTGTCAAAACCAAGCTACTTAAGAAAGAAGATGAGAAAATGAGTGCGGCCAGCGAGCTAAAAGAAAAAGGGAAAAACGTCAGCCTCAGATGCGAAGATAAACGCTTCTAAAAGAGAAGAAGAAGGACCACATCACGTACTAGCAGGACGAGCAATGAAGGACGTAAAATAGGGTTTGAGAGGCTGTCTAGTGTCAAGCCAAAAAAAGAGTAATAACAGCAAAGGGAGCCTACCCCTAGCTTGAACTCTCGCATCAACGAGCGGAGAAGTCAGCTCGAATGAAATGCGCTAAAGGCTTACGAGGGGGGAGGACAAGGAAAAAATTTTCGGGCACGGGGAAGGAGGCGCTCAGAAAAGGAAAGGGAAGAGGACGTGGGTCTACTTTTGCCGCTCAAACTCAATAAAAAAACCGACGCGTGCTTGAAGGAGGCAAGAAAGTGTAGCGGAACATTGAGGAGAGAATCAAAGAGCCGGTTTGCCAAAAAGAGACACAACATTTTTGTAAAAAACGCATGAGTCCGCGTAAAAAAAGGGGCAGAAGAAAGCAAAAGAAAAGCAGTGAGGTGGGGGGGAGGGAGGAGGGGTGCAAAAAGCGGAGGTGAAAAAAGAAGACGGGGGGGTGCGGATAAGGAAGAAGAGGGTGTCGGGGAAGGGAATTCGACGAATTGCCGCGGAGAGAGGAAGAACGCTCTGAAAAGGAAGCCGCGGGAGACGAGTTCAAAAAATCAGTAGGGGGACGTTGAAAGAACGCTCAGGGAACCGGTGCAGAAAAAGTTCAGCAGGGGGAGGAGGCGTTCGTTTTGAGCCTAGGAGAAGGAATGTCGGACGGAAAAAGCCATATCTCTGTCATGGAAGATAGAGAAAAAGGGTAGGGCCGCAAGCTGAGATAGGTCTTCACAAAACTAAGAGAAGCCCTCGTTGGGAGAGAGTGCTCGGATGGATCGTAGTCTATCTGTTGAGACCGAGACAAGTCGTTTAATTGCTGTGAGGGAACTCGCAAAGAGATTGTCATGGCAAGAGAAGGAGGCTAAAAAACGACGGCATGAAAGGGGAACCAGTCAAGCTCGAGGGAATCACGGAAAAAACTATAAAGGGAAGAGTACAGCCGTCAAAGACGGGAAAAAAGGCAGGGACGTGGGGCGAAAAAAAGGCGAGGTTCTGAAAAGGAAGGGGCCCTTCTTCTGCCAGCGGCGTAGGGGGAGAAAGAAAAGTAAAGTATTTTGCTCTTCAAAGGGAAGAAAGCGGATCTCGAGAAACTGGGGGGGAGCCAACCCGGTTGGTAGGAGCCATCGGAGGAGAGAGCGGCTATGCCAAAAAAAAAGATAGGAGGCGGGTCCAGGCGGGGTGGGTTAGAAGGAATCAGAAAAAATTCATCAGTCGTAGCTGGCAGGGAGGTGCCTCCGCAGTCAGCGCAGCGGGGACTTCTCATCGCCGTAAGGAGTTAGAAGTAACCAAAGGGACGAGAGGAAAGTAGGGGGGGACGGAAGCAAGGGGGGAAAAGAGTTTGGATGGGTAACTTGGATCCTGAGTGCACAGACAAACACGGCCAGAACGATTAGTGGCGGAACTGCGATAGAGAAGATTACGTCTATGAAGAAAAAAAAGAGGGGGGGTGCGGGGGGGGGAGGCCCCTTCAGGAAAGCGTGCTCCTTTGCAAGTTAACTCGAGGACAGGATCTAAGATCAACAAACAGGACAAAACCCTACTCGAGCACAAGACAGATGTGAGGGGGGATTTGGAAAGCTGAAGCGGAGCAAAGAGGGTGCTGACATCATGGGAGCTAGTCAGTTACCGACTGAAAGCAACCTGCGTATTGGCGACCTAGTAAATCGTCTATTAGGGGAGAGAGAAAGCGACAAAAAGAACGCGGGGGTTGAGAAAAAAATGTGGATACGAAGACTTAAAGTATTTGAAAAATCCTAGCTCTCAGCACGCTTCTCTGACGGCGAACGAGGGGGGAAACGGGAAAACGTTCTAAAAAAAAAGTGCGCCTAGAGGGAAGGGGGGAAGTTGGGGTAATTTATCGGAACTTGTGGTGTGGTGTGGGTTATCCGAGGAAGAAATAAGGAGAGTAGGGTTTGAAGGGGCACACTCGGAAGAGAAACTGAATCCTGGTGCTTTACGGTGAAAGAGAAAGCAAAGAAAAGAAGTCAGTGTATGGAAAGCAGGGTCTCTGGGGAATAAGGGGGTCACTATGCCACACAGGGCTAGCTTGCGCAGTAGCATGCAACGGGCGTGACCGGCGGATGGATGAAAGTCAAAAGGGGGGGCTGGGAAAGGGGAACGTATGAAAGCTGTGCTCAAGAGATCGGGACAAAAAAAACGGATAAAACTCGACTAAACGGTAGTAGAGAGTGAAAGAAATACGGGAAAAGACAATCTTCTGGCTTTGCACTAGGGGGCGAAACCTTAAACGGTCGATGCAAAATTCGCGCAGGAGGAAACTGGGGCTCCAGTGGGCTAGCGAACTAGAAAAAAAAAGTTTGAATGGGCTTCGGCCGGTCATTTCCTCCAAAAAGTGATCATCGTCACCGGCGGCGGGGAGGTTTGAATGGTCAGGAAGGGAAAAGGAGAAAGGTGTGAAAGAATCTGGGGAGCGAGCGTCAATATCGTCTCAAATAAGTCGTCAACCGCGACAAATCAATCTGGGGCAAAAACCCAACAGAGAAACTAATACGTGGGGAGAAAACGCCTGGTACATTTCCGTATCCTCTGGGGGATTCGAGGCAGCGAATTCAACAAGGCGAGAACAAACTAAAACTATCCAAAAGGACGAGGGGGTGCTCTTCGGGTCTAGGAGGAACTAAGGGTTTCCGAGGTCGTGCGTTTGAAATTGACTCAGGGGCCTAAAGAGGGAGTAAGCGCATATCGGATGGATTGTTCTCTGTTCATGGATCTTTAGGGACGTGTCCGTCCCCAGCAAAAAAAGGAGGTAATGTTAAAGGCTGTTTAAAAAGTTCTCAGGCAGAAGTGCGATCTGCGCGTCAGGCACGTTCATGCTGATTAGGAGCATATTGCTCGAAATAAAATATTTCGCCTCATAAAAGGGGAAGCTGGAAGAAGGGAGGGGAATCGGCTAGAGGTCACATGAACGTAACTAAACTCAGAGTAGAAACTAAAGCAAGACAAAAAGGAAGATCTCTATGGAGATTATCACTCGGGTATAAGCGCCTCTTAAGGGTCCGATGAAGTAGAGTGAGGGGGGGGGGAATGGGGCTAGAATCTCCGCGGGAAATGGAAAGGAATGCTATCTGGAGGGATGGCTCAGGACTCGACAGCACGAAGTTACCGCAGGAAAAAGGCATCATAAGACCCTGCATGTCTCCTTACTCACTCGGGAGGGGGAGAGGAGGGTTAAATTGCTCAAAACGCCTCTCCGTCAATGCGCGGTCGAAGAGAATCACGACGATACTGGCGTGCGGCTGTAGGGGAGGGGTCACTAGACATCGTCTCGGGAGGAGGTGTTCACGCCTGGAGTGAAATCGGAAAGAAGGGCCTCGGCTGCTGGGATACTTCAAGGGGAAACTAGAGAGCTGGGGAGAGTGGGAAACACTCGGAATAGGGTCGGAAATTCGGCTCCAAGCAAAACGGTTTCCAAAAAACCGCAGAAAACCAACAAATTGGCAGAAAGAGTCTACCACGGATGAGCAGGGGAAGGAGGAAAGCTGTCCAACTCTGGCAACGGGCTTTCCTTACACACCAGCGACCAAGGTCTATCGGACAATAAACGCGAACAGCTCTTCCCCGGAACACCTCGACCCTCGGCGATATCAAGCACGCCGCTCTCACTCAAGGCTGGAGGGAAAGGAACCTCGTAAAGGGGGGAATTATATAAGAATCGAAGCATGTGGAGTTTGAGTGCCTCACTCCGGTAGGATCAGGCGCGATAAAGGGGGCCTGAGAAAAAAAAGTGTTTTCAGTCGATTCACAGGGAATATCTTTGACCTATATGAAAGAGAGGGAACGAACGGTAGATAAAAAGGGAAATTACTAACTTAACAAGAAGGGCATTTGGGAGCTAGTCAGAGTCGAAGGGTGGTTTCCAGTGGGGGGGATTCTTTGAAGGGAAGCCCGCGCGGCGGAAATGAGTCAAAAAAAAAAACAAGCGCGCGGTGTGAATATCAAGGTAACAGGCCTAGCGATGGGTCAGCACTGCTCAAGGCCTGACTGAGGTAATCAGATGGGGGGGTAATATAATCCATATTGAACCAAAGCAAAACGAAAGCGATTCCGAACCAGGAAAAGACGGCGTCCGGGACGGCTTTCCATACTCGAGTACGTGAGAGTTCAAGAAGAGATTTTCCAGGGGACGACAATGGAGGGTAAAGAGACGAATGTAGCCATAGCAGATAGGAAAGGGGGTGGGTGGAATAAAGTCCACAACTGGTTTCTTCTTTTTCTTTCTGACCCTCAATCCATGACGTGGCGGGCTCTAGACGGAATCGCAGGAAGCAGAAGGTGGACTGGGGGCTCCAGGGGAGACCTAGGTATTTTCAGACCCGACTGTGGAACTAGCGTGTGGGTGCCACATCAAAAAGAGGAGGCGGAACCTATCTGCGGGAGAGTGAGAACGCTGTTGGGTACGCAGGCGTCCATCTCTACAAAAATCACAAAAAAAATACAATACAAGCGGATTAGGAAAAAGGGGAAGAAAGAAAGCAGTACTCTTGTTAGTAAGAAACTTCTTCGAAACTTTTCTGAGCGGGTTACGCGGACGGCGGCACACTACGAGTTCACAAGGCATAGAAAAGAATACAGGCTTTCTATTGGAGAGGGGGGGAAAGCACCTGGGGGAGAAGGACTATCTGGCTGATTCCTCTATGCAAACATCAAAAGAGGTAGGCCGTGGCCGAGATGACTGAAAAGAAGTGTTATTAACCAGGTACTTGTGTCTCATCGTCTGTCAAATCGTCGGGAAGAAGCTTGGGGCGCAGATTGGGAAGGGAAGGAGGAGGAATCGCTCGCTGGCGGCGTCAAAAGAGAAACGTACTGGGCAGCGAGAGGGGTCAGGAGCGGGAAAAGAAGTCGGGGGGTTCAGTAAGACTTTCAGGGAGGGAAAAAAGAGTCTGTGAAGGGAGGGTGGATGAAGTAGGGGGGAAACTCTGATGGAAGTGAAGACATGACCGACACCGGGTGGAGGGGAGAAGGACGCAAGGCAGAGGCACGGGACAATAGCAAGGGGCGCTGATCTATTGCGGGAGGGCTTCGGCAAGAAAAACGTTCGCATAATCCCGCTTAGTATCGCGAGGGGGAAGGTAGAGAGGAACAATGGTTACTACCGACAACTGTTGTTCAGTTTCAAAGCATGAGAAACGGCCGTGCAAGGCGACAAGAACAACACAATGTGTAGAGGCAACGCGAAAAAAACAAAAAGCAGCTGATCTCTATAGATCTCCTCCGAGTAGTAGAGGTGGATGCGAAGCGCTTTGGAAGGGAAAAACGTTTAAGTCAAGGGAAAAAAGAAGAGTGTCCTAGAGCAAGCACATATCTATCGTCGACGATGATCATGAAAATAAGACTCGGGGTCGCGGGGGAGGGGGGAACGCGTGACTGTTTCCGGGAAGGGGTATATTCTTAATGCCGTTTATACTGGGAGAGGACCAATTGTGGACGCAGCTTCGAAAAGGCCTCAAGGGAAAGTCAATAGTCAGGGAAACGTGAAGGGGGGGTGGACAAAGATAACTTTGAGGTGGAACTCGCGACTGCGACTCATTGCAGTTGACATTCTTTGGAGGATCGTCTGAGTCGAGCTGAGGTGGGTCAACGTGAATAGGCTCTGGACAGGGGAGAGGCAGCTCGGGAGAGATAGAAAAAATATTTGTCCGGGTCCTGCGCGACTTGCAAAAGGACAAAGTCTTTCTTAAGGGGGATGAATTGGGCAGCTAGTAACGTGGACAACATAGGGGGGTCTTCCAAGGAGGGGGAAATCACTCTGTGTATCTAGAATTATCGGAACTTGAATAGTACATTCATCGGGAGGTCGATCGTCAAATGGGAAATTCCTCAAGGAAGAGAGCGGGACTAAATTGGGTCGTGGTCTGTTGCTTTAACGCCTGCAGAGAAGGAAGACGGTATGGGTCGATTCGTAGCTTTCAGGGGGATTGAACCGGACTAAAAAGAAAGGACCGTAGGGAGGAAATAAATAGAAGCGATGCTTGGAGGGTTTCGCAGCCTTCTTTTATGGCGAGTCACTTCAATCAAGTACTGAACGCGCAGCGGAAAAAACCTCTATCTTAGGTCGGGAATGTCTGGGGTAAAGCATGCGAGAAACTTAAGGACGAAGGCTTACACCGGGTATCTTCCCGGAAAGCGCGCGCAAGGCGCAGGGTGCTCAAGGGCGAGGCGCAGGGGGTCTCGGGGGAAGGAGTCGCAAGGAGTGCGAGGGCCCGATCTATGTGACACCGACTTGCGAATTTTCGTGCTATTTGCGACGTAACGACTGGAGTGATGTTGTGACGCGTCTCGGAGAAAGACGAGAGAAGACGGCCGTCAGCTAGAGGGGGGGGAACATCTCGGGGGAAGGGGCATGGGAAAGGCACCACTCAGCTTTAAGAATATAGGGGGAGCGGACATCTCTGAAACACTCAGGACGGGGAGGGGGGAAAGTGGGGGGTTGGGGGGGGGGGGGGGTTTTTGGGGGGTTTGGGTTGAGGGTGTGGGGGGGGGGGGGGGGGGGGGGGGGGTGGGGGGGGGGGGGGGGGGGTTTGGGGGGGGGGGGGGGGGTGGGTTGGGGGGGGGGGGGGGGGGGGTGTGTAGGGAAATCTTTATGTCTCTATTCGCAGGCCAGGCGAGGAAAGGACGTCTCATTAGAAAAGAACAAGTTGAGAGAGGTGGCCAGGGGGGAAGCTTTGCGATTTTAACGGCTTCTCTGAAGTTACCTGCGCGAGTAAGGGGGACGGTTCATATCGGGACGACCGAGGGGGAAGGACGGCTGAGGGGGGCGTTGGGTCTAAAAACGAGAATTCTAACAATCGTTAAGGCTACAATCGGTATAAAAGGTGAAGACCGAGGAGGCGGTGGGGGAAGAAGGTTAATAGTGGAGATGAAGGGACTATCTATCAATTAGATACTGAGCTCCGGCGGCTCAAGGGAGGAGGAAGGAGTCTATCTAAAGATATGAGAGGGGGAGGGGTGCTAGGAGAAGCCAGACTCTTCATGACTGTCGAATTCAGACTTTTGTGCATACAGAAGACGCGTCAGACCAAGGGTTAAGTCGAACGAGAATTCCGAGGGTCGACAAGAGAGAGGACCTGTCGCTGGGGGAGGATTCGCGGTATTCCCGTCTTTGCGGAGTGATGACTGATGGATATTAAGCCGACTGGCTTTCAAAGAGAAGCAGGAGGGAAGAAGGGGATATATTCTTGTCTACGAGCTCATTTCGGGTATCGACATCATGTACGGGACCCTTGGGCGTCGTCTCCGGGCAGAGACGACACGACGCCGCGGCTAGCTATAAAAAAAATCATAGGAGAGGAGGTTGGAGTTCAAAAAAAGGTCATATACGTTCTTATCCCTTCTGTGGGGGCAATTCTTCTTGAAGGGGGGAGAGCAACCATGCTACAAGAAAGGCACGGGGGCTAGAAGAAATACGATGCTGGGGGGGGGAATCTCGACGGAATCTCGGTACCTTGGTAATGGGAAGAGTCAGGAGCAAGGCCAGTATTTTGCTGAAGAGGCGTCCCCATTTACGGCGAAAGCCGTGGACTACGCTGAATGGCGGGCCGTTGTAAATTGGTGAGGAGAAAAAGGAAAAAAAGAGCTAAGCTAAGAAGATGTTCTTAGTAGGAAGAAACTCGCGCCGGGGAAAAAGTACCCGCCTAACAGAGGCTAGGGAGAACTCGCCTCAGTCCAGAGGGGAAAAAGAGGGGGAACAAACAGAGTGCTGGAGTACGAGGCCTTCTGCTTGCGAAATACTCCCAGCTGAATTGAGCATCGGTAAGACGGGGGGCTCGAGCCATTCGAAAGCGGCATAAGAAAGCGAGGTGCTTAGGCACTTTCGAAGGCTGGATTAGAAAGAGAAGAATCAAAGAAAAATATTAACGCTGAATGCACAAATCATTATGCTTTGAAATCTGCAGACGTGTTTACTGGCTGAGGTCTAAGATGGTTAAAAGTCACGAAAAAAGGGAAGGAGTGCAGCATCGGGGACATCAATGTCAATAGGATCAAACGATCAGCGATCAAACATCGGCCTTGATGCGATGTAACAAACGCGGGCTTACTCCTGCGAGAACAGTAGCAACGCAGTCTTCGTACGAAACGGAGAAAAGAAAAGGGGTCTCATGACTAACATCATAAAAAGAATAAATCCGGTACTACTCTGCTGAGAGAGTAACTGGAAAGGCAAATCTACTGCCAACGAAAAATGCAAAGAAGATGGAGACAGCAAAAGTGTTCGCCTCCAAGATACGAAGCCTGTCGAAAGAAGAAGGAAAAGACAATTCTGCCTTGGCTGAATAAGGGAGGAAGACAGTCCTAAGTGTAATTCACTGCTCAAAAAAAAAAATGGAAGCACAGGAATGCCGACGATCAGAGCGAGATACAAGAAAAGAGCCAATATAAGGAAAGAACACCGCAGGATAAAGAAAAAGGAATTGCTGCATCTGCGACACAAAATCCCAGAAAGCGCTAGATCAGCACCGCTTAAAAAAACAAACAGGGGTCTAGACGAATGGACTGAGGAAAAAGATGTCTCTTAGGTAGCCGGAGTCTTAAAAGTAAAAAATCGAACTCAAGGGAACCAGGCAGGCCGCGGCGCCCGGCTGGGGAAAAGGAAGTAGGAAAACCTAGACTCCAGAAACTAACCCCAAAACCTACCCCTCACCCCCCCCCGCCCGCCCCCTAGTAGATGTCTAGGGGTGAAGAGGACTCAATTTCTGAGGAGGAATAGTAGGCTTAGAGAAGGAGAAATAGCGGAAGAGGGGTGAAGACAGGGGGAGGAAAGATGGGGGTATTGACGGGTTCGCTTCAAAAGGAACTACCATCTTCACACACTCAAGGAAACTGGGGCGGAATCTCAAGGGACGTGGGGCTCGTAAAGGAGTGATGGTGTGGTCAAAGAACAGGCTTATGAGGGAGGAAACTCGTCAGGGAACAAAAAATAGGGGGGAGGTTGTTTTATTTAGGAGAGGTCCAAATTCAGGAGGCGGCGCTCTGAGGTGCAGGGCGTTCCGACAACAGAAGAGGCAGCTGCACCTACAAATCGTGTGAAGGGGGAACACAATGCTGGGGAAGAAGAGATAAATCTTATTTGCCAAAGCGCACCACGCGTAGGCAATAAGTTGCGGTAGCCTCAGTCTAATAGGTGTCCGAACGCCCCGCACGAACTTAAGTGCATACCAAAGTTCAGGAAAGTTGCAGAAAAAGATCAAAAAAGAAAAAAAAAGGGAAAAAAGACCTCGGGGAACAACTGGGCCAAGAAGAGTGCCTAAACGACCACTTTCAGATCCAAACAAGCAGGTCACGCGATAACGATCAATTGTTAGGGCATTCCGCGAAAAGGGGGGAGGGGGGCGATCATAGCAACTTTGGACAGCGGCGAGCGAACTAACGATTCTAGAAACTAGCATCACGCTCAACCAATCGGAGCTGGTTAGCGTCGAGAAAGAAGAGGACAATGCCGCTAGAAGAGGAAGGCGAGCAAAAAAAGGAGGCATCTCAAAGGCGTTCTGGCCATACGCTGCGTGTAGAGCTTACGGGCGGAAGGTAGGCGCGCAGGGAGGGGAAAAAGGTGCTGGATCGGTCATCTGCGGCACCGATACAAAGGGGAGTAAAGGGCGCATAGTGGAAAAGAAAAGGTAGTCTCGGCCGTTCAGTGTGGAAAAAAACTGGGGGGCAAGGGGGGGAAGTGGAAAAAAAAAGGGGGACGCTCCCGAGTAGTTTCTAGGGGCCTTTTAAATAATCCATCCGCCACATTAAGTGGGATGGTGGATGTCTTCAGGTAGGGTTTGGGGGTAAAAGCAGGGGGAAGAAAAGCGAAGGGGGAATGTCGGAGAAGGGTACCATCTTCTCGTTTTGGACGATAAGCCCAGGGGAAGGGCAGCGATAAGAAGCAAGGAGACTAATGGAGGACGAGAAAAGACGGGTCCCCTTTCTAAAAAAGACACAGTGGAAAGAAGGGAAGGGTCAACGATATTGACGCTAACCTTCTTTCACAACCGTCTTCGTCGAAAAAATTTTTGGTCTTAAATGGAGTTGTTCCAGAGCCAGAAAAAGGGTAGACGAAATGGGCGGGTAAAAAAGTGGGCAGTCTATTAAAACGATGAAAGAAAAAAAAGGGGGGTGATAGGAAATCAAACATCGTGTATTCGAGGAATAGCCCGAGGTTTCATCTGATGGGGGGACCGACGTTTGTGATATCGTAGGGTAGCAAATAACCATTAAGGGGGCTCGGTGAAGGGGAAAAGAAAAGGGGGGAAAAAAGTCTCTGGGGAAGGAGGCAAAATTCGACTACTAGTCCATCAGCCACTTCTGAGTCATAAAGGGGGAAACTGAAGTCGGGAAACGGACGAGCGGTGAATGTTGTGCGTGAGAGGGGCCGAAGCTGAAGGTCAGAAGGAACCTGAAGGAGGGGGGAAAGTGGGAGAAAGGAGATTAAAACAAAGAGTCTGAAGGTGTCGCAAAACGCGCAGAGAGGTTCTCGGGCCGTTCTTAGCCAACATGGCAGACGGAGGCTTGCCTGGACGGTGGGGGAAAAAGAGAAGTCATGCGGCTTGCCGTTGTCGTCATAGCAAAGCGGACCGATTGCGTCTAGGATCAGACTAATGGAGGTGCGCCGCCCAAGCCGCAAAAGAGAGGACAAACTGCATAAGTGAGGTTGGAAAGAATCTTTACGATAGATCCGGTCGAGTTCTTAGTCTTCGCTTAGAGATTACCTCAATACGAGTAGGGCGGGAAATCATAACGGGGACTTAAGGGAGGCGAAAAAACAGGAAGGGGGGCAGTTGCCCCGTTCTAGCCATTAGTAAACGCCGCAGGCGCTGAGACGGGGCTCTAGCGCCCTCTAGCTATTAAAAAATCCCCGGGCAAAGAAAAGAGAGGTTCGGAGGCTCTGAGTCACTTCTCTTAGAACAATAATATCGGCTAAAAAGTGTCCGCGCTGGAAGTTAACGCAATTCCTTGTAGCCACCTAGGACAGACTGCAGAGAAAAAAATCTGTTCGAGAGGAAAGAAGGCACGCTGCGTCTACGTCATAATAGTGCCATCATTAAAGGACAAGACGACGCTCAGGCTAACGGAAGAGGATCGCGGCAACGGTTGGCGGAGGGGAGAGATCTTGGAGGGATAAAGCGATGCCGGGAGTACATGGGGGGTTGAGGGTTCGTGTGTGCCTGAGCAGATCAGTGTCAAAGTAGTAGGGGATTCCTGGCTGAGAAGACCGCGAGATAGGGTTAACTAGGGAAAAATAAACGAGGGGTCGGTCGGCCGAAAGGGGAGAGCGATTTACAGCAAGTTTGAATCACTCGTAGAGAACGGGTTCTACAGAAAAGCAGCCAGCAGAGAGGTTGGCGAACAAGTTCAGTCGAATTTGACGGGGGGCCAGCCGTCGCAGAAATAGCATCTAACAGAATTGCAAAAGTACGACGCAGAGGACATTCGAAGTATACACTTGCTTAAAAACGCTTATAGGCACGCAATTATAGGATACCGGTAATCCTGGGTGCCTCAGCAGGGCAGCAGAGGGGGAGGGGAAATCGAGGGTATCTTCTTTGTCGACGGACGACGAGCCTGAAAAGGTCACTAGTGAAAAGCTGAAAAAAGATCTAAAAAAGTCATCGGTGGGCTGCGAATTGAACCGCGACACGATAGGAGGCGTAACAGGAGGGTCAGGGGAAGCATAAGGGAAAGGTTCATAGACTTTGTCTTCTCTCTTTCTCAAGTCGGCACTACGTGCCGAAAAATACAGGCGACCAGCTAAAAGGAAGAGGCAATCGCCAAAAGAGGAAGAAAAAGACCGGGAGGGGTTTCGAGGAATGGCAGTTTTGTTGTTGCTCGACTAGGCATTCAGAGTCGAAATAAAAGACTCAATTCCATAGGAGCCGGCGAGAAGGGGAGGCGAAGTCAAAGGGGCGAGTGCAGGAGGGGTTTGAATTTCCAGACCTGGAGTGGCCAGATTTCAGTCGCAGGCGATCGAAGGAAGGGTGATCTCGGAGATTTTGCGGGCCTTGCTCTAGTTAAATGGCAACGCTCCTCGTGCCATCGGGAAGCGCATCGTGGCAGCTTTCTGAAAAAATTGGAGGGCATAATAAGACGACGCAACTCGCGCAGTAACAAAGACATTACTTTAGGAGAGTTTGAAGTAAAAAGATTGCACGCATAACGAAAGTTTAAAGTTTCCGACGACAGCCAGGAGATAGTGTCGGCGAGTGAAGATCGGGGCCGGAAAAAAGACAAATTGCAATTATCGGGCAAAATGTGAGAAAGAAGCGAAACCAGCAGGGTGATAAGAAATCCGTCAGGTTATACTTCACGCACACTGATCGCGGAGCTAGAAGGGGCGGCTTGCAAAAGGCAATGCAGTCAGAGAAACAACGCTCGGGGGGGGGAGAGGAGACCAGCAGCGCGCGAATAAAACACTCCGCCCTGAGAAGGAGGTGCGCAAAAAGGACTAAAAACGAACGGGGGGAGAGGCTGTGAGAGGGGAAAGGGGGTCGCTTCTCGAGGGGGCTTTAAAACCCGATTGCTTGGAGGGCTTCCGAAGCGACGGGGCGAGATGGATCCGTGCATCGAGCGATAAGGAGTGGGGAAGGGGAAAGAAGGGGAGTTAGAAGAAATCACCGGGCTCCGTTACCAACGGTCATTGCAAGAAACCCTCGAAAAGAGCGAAGGGATGATAAGGAGGAGAGGGAAGTACCGGAGGAGTAGATAACTTAGGGCAAGCGTCATCCAAAGACTCGAGTTCCGCCGCTCGTAACAAGACGCAGCAACGCGGGGAAAAGGCTAACGGGGAAGGGATCGGAGCTAGACTCTCTTTCATGAGGTATTGATTGATCAGGAAGGATATGAGAAAAAGCAAAGAGCATCATAAATGGGGCAAAAAGAAGGAAGTCCCATAAGGGGGGCTGTTTTCAGAAAAAAGCTTTTTAGTAGGCGTGGCTAATATTCCGCTCGAAACAACATCGTACCGCTAAACAAGGAAACGTCACATACGCCGGCCTGCTAGTAGCATAAAAAAAATCTTACTATTGAGGGGCGATCTGCTGGGAACGGGCATAAAAGGGTGCCTTAGAAAGACGAGGAGTCAGCATTGCATATCATGGATTTCATTTGAGCACGATCTCACTCCGATAGCAGGAAGCCTGAGGGAAGGAACAGGAGTTGGTCAAAACCATGAATACTGTAAAAGCAGGAAAGTCTATCGGGCTGAAGTCGACGGAGGAACTGTGGGAAGAATCGAAACCAATCCAGAGAAATCAAAGATGTGGATCTGAAGAGGGGCATGTTTCTTGGGGCACCTGATTAGAGGGGGCAAGTAGACAGCTATAGTAGGAGAAAACGGAAAGAAAAGATTTATTCGGTCAACTGTGTCCGACAGGCAAGCGTCTCGACGCGCGGGACTTCATGAAGGGACCGTTCCCGGGGAAATAAGGGGGTTAAGTGCATTAATTTTGCAAAGGGGTTTTGTGCCCTTACTCCGTCCGTGAACGAAAACGGTCGATGGTCGGAAAAAGGCTACTAGATAGCGATCGGGGATAGCAACATACAGAACGGGATTGTTAAAAGAGTAGAGATATCGAGGGGGGCAGTCGAAAGGGTTCTACTGCGCGATTCTTGGCCGGAACGGGGAGGGGAAGCAGAAAAAAAAAAAAAAACAGGGCTGGATCATCTTCAATCGAGGCGAAGTTTATCTGCTGCTCAAGGAAAAAAGAAGGCATTAATTACGCTGCGAGAATGAGAGGCACGCGCGCAAAGCTGATGACTGCGACGGGCGACCTATTTGAAGTGAAAGAATGAAGAAGACTGGGGAGGCATGCTTCGACTCCTACATAACAAGAATCTGGACAAGCTCGAAGGGTGGCAGATAGTGTTGATGGCTATGAGAGTCAGACTGGGTCAGTAGATTCTCTTGAAGGTGGGGGGGGGGGGGGGGGGGGGGGGGAGGTGGGGGGGGGGGGGGGGGGGGGGGGGGGGGGGGTTGGGGGGGGATATTGCTCATTCAAACCGAGCGTTACATGGGAATAGTAAGGGACTCAGGAGAGGTGAAGGGGGGGAAAGTTCTGGGAGGGGACACTAATTAGATCTGGAAAACATTTGAAAATCGTTCTTGGCTATCGAAAAAACTGGTTCATTAAAGATCGACGTCACTGCCATACCGTTCGTTTCGATGGCGAGTCCGGAAGAAGGAAGGCAGGTGAAGGAGTAAGCTCATATGGAGCTTCGAGCATAAGAAGAGGGCACATTCCTTACCGGACGGGTATCGAAGCAAGCAAAATCAGGCTGCGAAGTTAGGGAAACAAGCGAAGAGAAGGAAAAAGTCGACATGTCATTACTATATCAAAGGGATGGAAGAAAGGGGGCATAGGCAGACTCGAGTCAGGCAACGTCGCGTAAGTGCAAGCAGCTCGTGTATGCGACGGGAGGGAGGGGAACTAGGAGGGGGACCCTGGCAGGGCTTGAAGGTAGAGGACATCTGTAGTACCTGATAATCGCGGGAAAGGTCGGGGGGAGGTCACTATGAGGTCTAGGGGAAGGGAGTGTCGTTCAAAAACCGTTGGGGGAGACAAAAGTTTCGCGCATCTTTTCTCAAACACGGAAGAGGAGAGAAAGAAGACAAACACGGAAAACACAGGTATAAGAGGGAAAAAAACAGCCAAAACACAAACCACAAAGACAACGCAAAACACAAAAAAAGAAACGAAACGAAAGGCACAACTACAAAAAATCAACGGAAGGGGTGGTCTTCTGGAGACGTACTTCGCGCACGCAGCTGCGCATGGGGTCTGGGGGCGATCTGAGGACGCGCGGAGAGGAGGAAAAAAACTTCGGGATATCATAAAGCTCGATTCGAAATACGGCACAGCAGAATCTGGTGTGGACTAGCGAGGAGGGAGAGGGAGATCATGGAGACTCTCTGGAGTGCTATCATGTAAGGAATGCTCGAGTTGGAGATGTTCGGGGACACGTGGGAAGGTCGGGGGGCGAACACAGATCTGACCAGGAAAGAAGCGGAAAAGAAGAGGGAGTAGCTGTCAGCTCGTCCAAGGGCATACTGGTCAGC